>UMKK01023394.1_pt1 | contig 9441 bp, 8 predicted proteins | sample 1966281 | NCBI WGS metagenome assembly UMKK01 (sample SAMEA4836175, study PRJEB28245) | human gut metagenome | biome: gut microbiome; material: fecal sample | place: Denmark | collected 2008 | reverse complement strand
GCCGCGGTTATATGGCAGAAGGCCTGCACGGCGATTTAAGCCAGACCCAGCGTGACCGTGTTATGAAGAAATTCCGCGAAGGCACGGCAGATATTTTGATTGCAACCGACGTTGCGGCACGCGGCATTGATATTGATAATATTACCCATGTTATTAATTTTGATATTCCGCAGGACCCTGAAAGTTATGTACACCGCATTGGCCGTACAGGCAGGGCAGGCAATACCGGTACTGCCATGACCTTTATTACCCCGCGTGAATTCAGGCAGCTTAAACTTATCGAACGCGCTGCAAACACCAAAATTATGCGCCATCAGCTGCCGACAACGGCCAACGTTGTTGAACGCCAGCGCGAAATTATTATTTCCCGCATGCAGGCGGTTCTGGAGCTTAACCATTACCATGATTATATGCCTATTGCGGAAACACTGTTGCAGGACTATGCTTCGGAAGACATTATTGCCGCTGCCTTAAAATTAATGCAGGAAGGCAACAAAGCGCTTGAAGCGCCGAAAGAAGAAGGCTTGTCCAAAGATTTAACCAATACCGGCGGACGCCCCGGCATGGTGCGTTTCTTTATGAATATCGGCCGCAGCCAGAAAATAAGCGTGCAGGATATTGTGCGTACCATTGCTATTGAAGCCGATATACCGGCCAAAGATATTGGCAAAATTAATATTTATGATAAATTTACGTTTGTTGAAGTGCCGGAAGATGTTGCCGAAAAAGTGCTTGGCGTAATGCACCGTAACACCATCAAAGGCTATAAAGTTAATGTTGAGCCGGCACGCAGCCGTCAGTAAAATTTTGTTTATGAAAGAGAGCAGGCAGAAATACTGTCTGCTCTTTGAGGTATAATTATGCGTGAAATTAAAGGTAATATAAAAGGCATACGCGACAGCGTTATAGCAGAACTGCAGAAACTGTACGATATGCAGTCGCCGCAGCTTGTTTCTCAGGAGCTTGCTGTTAAGCTTGCGGATATTACAGAGTATATAAACAGGGAAATTTCCGTTTATATTACACGCAGCGGCCAGATTATAGAAATTGCAGTAGGCGATAATGCTACTGTAGAGTTGCCTTCTTTCAGCGGCAGGCGCGGAGCCGGACGCCTTAGCGGCATACGCTGCATACATACGCATCCGGGCGGCAACCCATATTTAAGCGGTGTTGATATTTCCGCTTTAAAAAACAATAAATACGATGCCATGGTTGCAATAGGCGTTGTTTCTCCGGATTTTACCAAATCTGAACTGACTTTCGGGCTGATAACCGGCATAGACCGCAATGAAAATTACACTGCTGAATGCTACGGCCCGTATAGTATAGAAGATGCTGAAAACATTAACTTTGTTAATACCGTAAGCACGATAGAGCGCATACTCGATAAGCAGACCGGAACTGCATCTTTGCAGGTAATGTCTGAAAGGGCCATTTTAATTGGCATGGAGTGGGGAAGAAACGATTCGCTGTGGACTGTTGACGACTCACTCGAAGAATTAAAACAGCTTGCCGATACGGCAGGTGCAACTGTAATAAAGAAGTTTATACAAAAACGCTCCAAACCTGACCCTGCGTTTTTTATAGGCAGAGGCAAAGTGCAGGAGCTTGCTTTATATGCCCAGCAGGAAAATATCGACTTATGTATTTTTGACGACGAACTTTCCCCGGCACAGCAGCGCAATATCGAAAGTGTTATGGGCATCAGAATTTTAGACCGCACTGCGCTCATTCTTGATATTTTTGCCCAGCGCGCACGTACCAACGAAGGCAAATTACAGGTTGAACTGGCACAGCTGCAATATACGCTGCCGCGTATTATGGGTAAAGGCCTTATGCTTTCCAGGCTCGGTGGCGGTATTGGCACACGCGGTCCTGGTGAAACGAAACTTGAAGTTGACCGCCGCAGAATCCGCGACCGCATTGCTTTTATCAAGGACCAGATTGAAAAGGTTAAAGCCGTACGTTCCCTGCACCGCAGCAAGCGCAAAAAGAACAATGTATTTGAAGTAAGCCTTGTAGGTTATACTAATGCCGGTAAATCAACACTTCTTAATACACTTACAAATTCTGATATTTATGCCAAAGACCAGCTTTTTGCAACGTTAGACCCAACTACACGCCAGCTGACGCTTCCCAACAAGCAGGAAATAATCATAACCGATACGGTTGGTTTTATTCAGCGCCTGCCGCATCAGCTGATTGCCGCTTTCCGTTCCACGCTTGAAGTTGTAACGGAAGCTGATTTACTGGTGCATGTTATTGACGTAAGCCACGAGCTTTATAAGGAACAGGCCGCCGCAGTGCATGAAGTATTAAAAGAAATCGGCGCAGAAAGCAAGCCTGTTATTACGGTTTATAATAAAATAGATAAACTGCCTCCGGACAGCAAACTGGCTGACAGATTAGCACTGGAAGAAGATACTGTTTGTATATCGGCTGCCAAAAAATTAAACCTTGAATCTTTGCAGCAGATGATAGAATCACATCTTAAAAGCAAAGCCGTAGAAGTTATTTTGTGTATTCCTTATGCGGAAACAGCCAAAGCTGCCCAGCTTCATGAAACAGCCAACGTTTTAGAGCAGGAATATACCGAAAATGGCGCAGTAATGAAAGTTATTCTGCCGGTAGAAGATTTGGAAGCATACAATGAATATATTTTAAAAAGCGAGTGAATTATTTAAATGGTAGACTTTGCAGAAATTGAAAAAACAGCACTTAATGATGTAGAAAAATATTCTAAAATATATGAAGAAGCCGCCTTATTTAACACGGAAAAAGTAATGAAGGCTTTCCGTAACCACATGGTTTCAGATTATTACTTAAAACCTACAACAGGTTATGCTTATTCCGATGTTGGGCGAGAGAACCTTGACGCAATTTACGCAGAAATTTTCCATACGGAAGCAGCGCTGGTACGTTCACAGTTTGTAAGCGGCACGCATGCGCTGGCAGTGGCTCTTTTGGGAGTATTGCGCGCGGGTGACGAGATGATAGCTGCAACAGGAACTCCGTATGATACCATGCAGACCATTATCGGCAGCCCCGTAAAAACACCGGGTTCGCTTGTAGATTTAGGCGTTATTTATAAAGAAATTCCCATGCAGGACGACAAGCCGGATTTAGAGGCAATTTGCGCCGCTATTACAGATAAAACGCGCTTAATACATATTCAGCGTTCCTGCGGTTACAGCAGTGTGCGCAAAACGCTTAATGTAGTGCAGATAGGCGAGATATGCGCAGCCGTAAAAAAGGTTAAGCCCGATGTTATTTGCTTTGTAGATAACTGCTACGGCGAATTTATTGAAAAACAGGAACCCACGGAAGTCGGTGCTGATTTGATTGCAGGTTCTCTTATTAAAAATATGGGCGGCGGTTTTGCTCCTACCGGCGGCTATATAGCCGGACGTGCCGATTTGGTGGAACTTGCTTCATACCGTCTTACCGCTCCGGGATTAGGCGGCGAGATGGGTGCAACATTGGGTGATACAGCACGCGAATTTTATCAGGGCTTGTTTATTGCGCCTCATGTTGTAACACAGGCCGTAAAAACTGCAATTTTTGCTTCGGCTGTTTTTAAAAACCTTGGTTATTCGGTAAAACCGCTGCCGGAAGAAGTGCGCAGCGATATTATTCAGGCTATACGTTTGGAAACACGTGAAAAATTATGCAATTTCTGTGTTGCAATCCAGACAAATTCTCCGGTTGACGCACATGTAGAACCTGTTCCTGCCATGATTCCGGGTTATCAGGATGAAATTATTATGGCAGCAGGAACCTTCGTTCAGGGCGCTTCTATCGAATTGAGTGCTGACGGCCCGTGCCGTGAGCCATATAATGTGTATTTCCAGGGCGGGCTGACTTTTGAACATGGCCGTATTGCCATTATGAGCGCAGCGCGTATGGTAGGCCCCAAAGAATAAAAATTATACCGGCAGGGAGGTAAAGTTAATGAGTGCAAAAGAAGAATATACACAAATTATCAAAGATGTATATAGTATTAATAGTTTTGTTAAACTGTGCGGCATGGAGCTTGTTGACGTTGAATGCGGCAAGGTAACACTTGCAATGCCTATTGACGCAGCCAAGCACACCAATTTATATGAAGTTGCCCACGGCGGTTCTCTGGCAGCACTTGCAGATACTGCGCTGGGGATGGCAAGCGCAAGTGTAGGGGCCAGAGTAGTAACTATTAATTACACGATAAACTTTATAAAAAACCTCCATGCCGGAGATGTGGCTACTGCTGTTGGCACGGTAATTCAGCGCGGGCACAAAATAATTATTATAAAAGTAGAAACCTTTAATAATGAAGGTACGCTGCTTACGGAAATGCTTGGCACAATGTATGTTATAGGGAAGTTTGAAACTATACCTGAAAAATGGTAATGGAGTAATTAGTTATTATGAGAAAAATTTGGCGAATTATAAAGTTTATAATATTATTTTTAGTGTCGCTTATAGCAGCAGCTGTAGTAATAAATACAATATATTCGATAGTTTTGAAATAAAATACAAAAAGAACTGTTATTTTGTAAAGCAAAATTATATTTAAGCCAACAAAAATAACAGTTCTTTTTATTATTTCTAATCCATGTAGTCTATAAAATCGTCATCATCATTGTTTTTCTTATTTTTAGATTTATTTGAAGATGAATTATCAGAAAAACACCATTTAAAAAATTTATACAAAAGTGCAAGTAAAATTATTAAATTAAGAAATTGAGCAATAATAGTTGGAGTCAACCAATTATTTATAAAATAATCCAAAAATGAACCTGCTTTCTAAAATTATGACATCAATTTAATATCTTTTTAATATTTGTATGTATTTATTTTAATGTATTAATAATACAAGTTTAAAATCATAGCATTCTAAAAACGGCAATTACTTTTCCAATAACCTGAATATTATCGCCGCCTACAATAGGCTGATAAGCATCGTTTTCAGGCTGTAAGCGTACGCAGCGGAGTTCGCGGAAATAACGTTTTACAGTAGTTTCTTCGCCGTCGATTAAAGCAACAACTATATCGCCGTTATTGGCAAAGTTTTGTTTACGTACAACAATATAGTCATGGTCTAAAATACCGGCCTTTATCATACTGTCGCCGGTTACAGAAAGCATAAAAACATCATCAGCACAGCCTAATAAATCAAGCGGAATAGGGTATGTTTCTTCAATGTTTTCAACTGCTAAAATAGGAACACCTGCCGTTACGCGGCCAACAAGCGGAACAGGCACAACGGTTTTCTGGCGCCATTCAGCATCCTGAGTAAGCTCAAGCGCACGCGGCTTGGAAGGGTCACGCTGCAAAAAGCCGTATTCTTCTAATTTATGAAGATGATTATGAACACTGGCGCTTGAAGATAATCCTACAGCTTTGCCGATTTCGCGCACAGCCGGAGGATAACCTTTATCTTTCACACATTTGCGAATATATTCTAAAATCTGACGCTGACGGTCAGTAAGCATTTCTTCGGTAATTTGTCCTTCAAAATTAGAAAAGCGTTTATGTCTGGCCATTAACAAAAGCCTCCCAAAATAGATTTTATATAATTCTATTATAACAGCTAATTAAGAAGGAGTCAAAACATTTGTTTGCTGTTCGCTGTATTGTTTAATTTTGATTTTAATATTGGAAGATGAGATAAAACAGAAGTTTAAGTAAATAATAAATATATAAAATAACGTCCGATAATATATATTATGTAAAATTTGCAAAAGGAAACCGAACGCAAAACCAGCCAAAATATTTGACATGGTTTTGCATGAGTTTACATTCACCATTTTACTTAACATATTATACCAGACGATAAATTCTATATTTATTTTTAAATAATCTTACCTCTTTTTATCAATACTCTTATTAATTTTAGCTGAAATATTATCATCTTTTATTTACGCCTTCATATTTGCGTTTTAAGGCGTTTTTATAATAAACACGTTATTTATATGTGCATGTGTTTTAAAATTTGTTACAGCCAATTTATGAAGGTGGCTTTTACAGCATTATTACAAAAATATAAGAGGCTCAGGCATTTTCTGCATAAGCCTCTTGATACTTTATTATTATAACACAAATCAGTAAAGATATAAATCGGTTGTATTAAACTGCTTTATAATTTGCTGGTTGGCAGCTGCCTTATCGCCTTTTGTAAAATATAACAGGTTATTAAAGCGCTGGCTTCTATCAAAATAAAGCTGGTTTTTAAAATAGCAGTTAAACGGTACCAGATTGGTATCCAGCATTGCAAAAACTTTATCTTTACTCAGGCTGCTGCGCATTTCGTCTGCGTCAGCGGCGTTTCCGGCAATAACATTTGCTTCCTGCAGAACTTTAAATATGTCTGGTATGTGAGCCTTTAAGTCAGCATCACAATTGAAGCGTGCATTGTAATTATTGATGTCAAAAGTATAGTTAAAGTTTTCTGCTTTCAGGTATTTTTCTATGGCTGCAATATCTTCCGGTCGCAGGCTGTTAAAAAGCTGGTTCATACTATTGTGGAAGATAAATTTTGTTAATTCCGGATTATCGAAAATAGTTTTATATTCGTTTACATACTTGCTGAAATCAGGCTCAATTTGGGCAACATTATTAAAATTACCGCTGGCCATAACAATGCCTTCATCAAACAAATTCAGTAAATCTGGCATTGTAAACTGCGACAAATCCATTTTCAAGGTATTTGTGCTGTTATCAAAACTATACCAAAGGTTTTAATAGCGTTATTTGCAGCATCAAGTGAAGTTTCCGGTAAAGCGCTGTAAGCAGTAAGCCCAAAGCCGCCTTTATTAATACCGTAAATACTGCTGAAATCAGTTCTTGTGTACAGCCATTTTTCCGGCAATTGCAGTTTGCGTCCGCTGATATTATCATTGATTGTAAGCGGGTTATTGCCGTTTTTCTGAGGTTCCGTAAATTTTAAACTGTTAACCAGCTGTTTGCTTAATTTATTAAAGCCTTTATTATCAAGTTTATAAAGGCTGTCGACATTGTCAGGCAATTCGTTAGTTGAAGCAAACAGGCTCGTTACCGTATACAGATTGTCATTGGCCGATAATAAGTAAGTTTTTTCTGTAATATTATATAAATTTGCTATTTTAGTAACTAAATAGCCGTCATCAGCAAATTCAAATTTAAAGCCCTGGTCTTTCAGGTTTTCTTCATCAACTGATTCTTGCGGCAATAATTCCGATTTTTTCAGCGGCAGTTTTAACTCAAAAGTTATATTTTTAATATCCGATTCTATCATTAAAGCATCTTTGCCTTTAATATTTTCAACGGATGCCTTTTTTATGTTCGCCATACCGGCAAATTGTTTGTTTAATTCCAATAAACCGGCAAGGTCTTCGCTTTCGCCGCTGTAATTTACATAAGCGCCAGCCGCGGCTTCGGTAAGGTATTTATAGCTGCTGCTTTGCAAAACATCAGCGGCAGTGCCGCTTTTTAAAGCTTGTTTAATATTTTTGAGGTCAGCAGTAAATTTTTCCGTTGTAAAAGCAGTATTAAAATTTTGTTCAAGCTGTTCGTGGTTAAGCCCGGTAACAAAGTGCATACCGTTGGTTTTTACAAGTTTTTTGTCAAGGTCAAAAACACGGTTTTCGGCAGCGAACATATTTTCGCCTATCAGCATAATGTTCTGATCCGGAATGTTAACGGAAAAACCTGCTTCGCTGCTTACATATTCAAAGGCATTAGCCGTAAGAGCAGCGCTGCACAGCAAACCTGTCATTAAAATATCAGCATATAATTTTTTCATCATCAGTACCCTCTTTTTACTTTAAGTACGAATGTGAACATTAATCTTTTAAAAGTGTTTTGCCGTTCCAAAATTTAAGTGCCGTATTTTCATCATCACCGTTACGGTCAAATACAAAAGCCAGATAAGCAGCTTTGCCAATAACTTTGCCTTCGGCAAATAAGGTGTAATAAAAATCAGTTTCAGCAGGCTTCAATTCAGATTGCAGGCTAAAGCTCCCCTGCCCGTCTTTAAAATCCGTATTATAAGCAAAGGTTTTAAATTCCGTTCCCTGCTCAATAAGGGCGGCTTTTATATCTTCCAATGCTTCATTTACGCCGTAAGCCGTTTTATTGGGGTTATCAAATACAAAATCCGAAAAACTTTTATCGCTGGCTTTAACAGATAATATTATGATGCCATGACGGAAAATATCCATTATATCATCTTTTTTATCTGTTAATTCAGCGCTTATGGTTTTATCAGCCGCCGCGGCCTGCGATGCAATAACTGCCGATTCTATATCGGTAACGCCAATATCAAGCGCTTCTTTAAGAATCAGCGCCATTGCTTCCTGCGGCATGGCAACCGTTACACCAATAGCTTCTTCATTATATCTGCTGTCTGCTAATTGCACGTAAAACCAGTCATCCGGAAGGCTTACTTTTACGTTGGCTGTTTTTTCGCCAAAGGTAAACGCAGTGTTTTTATCAACCGGCTTAACGGTTTTAAACTTTTTCAGAAAAGTTTTGTTGGTTTCTTTAGCCAAAACATTATCTTTAACGTAAATGTCTGTCGGGCCATCGGCACCGCCAATAACGCCAATGGTATTTTCCGGCAGGTTTTTAACAGCGTTGGAAACAGCCGTTTGCTGCTCGGCCATAAGCATATAAAGCTTATCATTAGCGGAAGTATAATAAATTGTTACAGGTTCACTTTCCGGTTTTACGTTAAAAGTAACGGCAATATACTTGTTTGAGCCAAACTTTTGCGCAGAAACCAGGTAATCAGGTTCTTCATTTTCTGCAAAAGCAAAAAGCGGTGAAACAACAGGCTCAGCTATAAGCTGATTAATACGTTCGTTGCTGATGCCGTTACGCTGTAAAAGTAAAATATCGCTGTAAGTTTTATCAAATGCTGCCGTGCTGAACGGGACTCCTAAAAATTTAGAAGCCTGTTCACTGCTTAAACATTCGGTATACCCTGCCGTAGCACCGTTATCGTCAATAAAACCGTAAAAATGTTTGCCAACAGCCTCTACGTAATTAGCAGAGGACGGACTTTGTGTTTTAAACCCGTCCTCTTTATTGGTATACGCAAACGCCGTTGCCGCAGTAAGCTGCACTAACAACAGCATAAAAAACAATATTTTGCGCATTGTTCTTCCTCAATAACAATTAAAGCCTGGTTACAATATCAACCAAAGCGCCGTTTTCAAGTCCGCATGCATTGCCTTCGTCGGTATCAATATGAATTTCATCCGCATGCTCCGGGCCAGTTCTTACATAAACGTGCTCAAAACGCAGTGCACGTGAGCCTGTGGTTTCCATGGCAACAATATCATGGTTCTTTAAATGATATTTTGCGGCAGTTTCCGGGCACAAATGAATATGGCGCTGTACAAGCATAATGCCCTCTTTTAAAATAACTTCGCCTTCAGGGCCAACGATTTTGCCGCCGAGTGAGCCGTCAAGATAACC
>UMKK01007713.1_pt1 | contig 9546 bp, 21 predicted proteins | sample 1966281 | NCBI WGS metagenome assembly UMKK01 (sample SAMEA4836175, study PRJEB28245) | human gut metagenome | biome: gut microbiome; material: fecal sample | place: Denmark | collected 2008 | reverse complement strand
AAAAATTGGGGTGTCAGCGCCTGAATTGAGGGGGGGATATTATTTTTCGTTTACATAAATGTTTATGTTTTCTATAATTACTCCACCGAGTGCCCGTGCGCTTTCATCAAGCGCTGGTTCCGGTATCACGGCCGCTTTCTCTTCGAGTGCTTCGATGTGTTCTATAGCGGCGTTTATAGTATCGATATCTCGCAGCGCCGTGGTTCCCCCTGCGATTGCGTCTTTCAGTTCTTTAAGTTTTTCAGTTATGCTCATAGATCTATTCCTTTCTTTCTCGCCGTTCTCTCCAGCAGCTCTACCCCTCTTTTGGTTAGTGCACCTGTGTTTCTGTCATGCAGCGCGTTGTGAGTTGTCTGTGAAACAGCTGCAAGGTTCCAATCTTCCCATGCGTACTGTGGATAATCTTCTGCCGGAAAAATATGATGAACGACCGTAGCATCCGCCGTCTTCCCATACCTTGCCAGCTCCTGATCTTTGTATTTTGCGTGCCTTAATATCTTCGCCCGCTTATTTCTCCAACGTTTTCCCTGATAATCCATAATAAAAAAGAGACGGCATTCCGTCTCCCATATTCCTTTCCTGATATCATAATACCATAAAGCGAGCGAACAAAACGAACAACGTTGATTATACGAAAAGTCTGTTGAACATCATCCGCACGGAGTCTGCCGTATTCTTACCGCCGACGTACACCGCCACCTCTTCCCATGTGCAGAGCGAGATGCAGCGATACATAACAATCTGTCTCGTAAGGGAGTCATCGAGCCCCGATATGTACTCATAGATCTCCTTTCGCTTTATCTGCAGTTCCGCCAACAGGCCGTTTATTATTTCTTCGATATTGGCAGCTTCTATCGCCCGCACGCCTGTCGGGTCTCCCTTCTTTTGGCCGCGCGGCATGCCGTCCACCTCCTGCCCCGGAAGTTCTATCTCCCGGAGCTCACCGAGCTTTCTCTGCCACATTTCTATTTCCCTGTTTATATAATATACCTGGCTCAGTTCTTTTCTCGTCATGTGTCCTCCCCATATCAAATATCCAGCTCCCAAAACAAAAGCTGTTCTTCCCTCTCTTCTCTGTATATCGGCTCAAGCCTCGCAATCTTTCCTCTTGCGTATTTTATTCGCGGTATCTCTTTCAGGCTGACTTCTATGTATTCTATGCATGGCGCTCCTGTGATTGGATGCTCATATACCCGTATGCTGTCCCTGTCTATGTAATACCCGTCATGTGGCTTGATATCCTCCGGATCATAACTTGCCGGCCGCACCATCTCCTGAACCTTCATTGTTGGCGCCGTTATATTTCTCGAGCACCTGAAGGCTTTTGAGTATTTCCCCCTCTCACCTTTGCTCTGGTAGGCATTCTTGAGCATGTACTTGGCTATTCGATGATAATTGCCGCTACTCCAAAGCGTTTCAATGTGGACGTGTTCTTCCGGCCAGTATTTTATTATCATGTCTCTTGTTATGTTGGCGCTGATCACGATGTGATGATGAGGCTTGCCACTTTTCGCCCCGATTCCTATAGATTCTATGATTTTGTATTTCACTCCCAGCCTCTTAGCCAGGCTCCTGATATTCCTTTTGAACTTTCTGATTTGGTGCATGCAATAATCTATGTCGTGAATTTCTGAATAAGAAAGCGTGAGCCAGGAATCGCCCGGCTTGAAATTACCATTCAACTTTCCGGTCAATTCCCGCTCCTGATTTATCTTGTTTATTTTCGCCACAGCCTCAGGCGTCGGGTTTGACTTTCTCTTTCTTTTCTGCTTTTCGGTTTTTATTCTGCAGGAGTCTGTTTTTCTGACCAATATGGTCTTCCCCGCAACCGTTGTGTATCTTCTGTACATATTCACGCACCATTGTTAATATTTCTATTGGGGTTTACGGCGACCTTATAGCCGCCGGTTTTCTTCATATATAATGTAGGTATAGGTAAAGCCATCGCGGCACATTCCGTAATGGCTTATCTATATATGTAGTTTTATCTCTTGGGATTCAGATGCTCCCGGTCTCCCTCCTCAGTCACCCTTATGCAGGCTATGCATTCTTTGCAGTTGCCGGCACAGCGAGGAAGCATCGTTTTCTTTCTGCCGATCAGACCTTTTGAGCGAGCCATTTCCTTATCGCAGTAAAATCGTTTTGTCGGTTTGGTTGATGTCGACATTTACTCCTCCACTATCCGTTCCGCTTTTGCCAACTCCCTTTTTAGTTCCGAACCTATCTTCATGACAAATATCTTGAAATGTATGGTCTCTATAATTCTTTTAAACATTTTCTGCCACCTCTGCTGCCAGGGCCGCATACCCAGCAATATCTATATAATTATCTGCATGGTATTCTCCGCGGGAAGTCCTGGCCAATTTCAACAGCGCCATCATCACCGGTACATCCTGCGGTATTATCTCCACCATCAGATAATCGCTCCAGAAGTTTGCGATTATCTCGAAACTTGACTTCGGGCTTCCATACTCTACTTCTCTGTCGTAGCTGACCGCTTTCATAGCTTTCTGTAATACATCTTCTCTTTTCATTTTTTCCTCGCTTTCTTTATAACTTCTTCCACTTCCTTGAGTGGAAGGCTTACAACTGTCTTGTCTGTATGAAATGAAATCGTGTCTAACGTGCCGTTGCAGGTCACCCGGCATTCTATTTCCGTTTTCACTACTGTGCTCCCGGCCTGGAATATGCCGGTTATCATTTTTATTTCCTGAGACATCTTATCCCTCCAGTTCTTCCATGTCGTTTAAAATATCTCTGAGTCGTCGAGCGGCATCCAATGACAGCGTTCCCAATTTTCTTGACTTCGTCCCATCCTTTTTCCAGTACCTTATATCGATCTTTGGCTCCCGGCCATTCCAGGAAGTTTTGGTTACCTGTCCGATCCAGTCGCCAGAATCATCGAAATTTCCGTACCGCTCTATGATTTCATATGTAAACTCTCCGTTTCGGCCGGCCGGCGGCTGGGCGTCTGATTCTGCTGCCCATTGTGGGCAATCTTTCTTAATTTCGGCTTCTGCCACTGTTACATATCTGTTCTGGGCATTGCACACATATGAATCGGTGCCTACTTCTTTGAGGTTTATGCAACTGAAACATCTTCTCATCTTATCCCTCCAGTTCCTTGAGCATATGCTCTGTTACTGTCTTTAGAGCCGCTTTTAACCTTTCCGGCTCGTCTGCCGCTTCGGCGGCGGCCAGGCAGTCGGCGAAGGCTTCCTGGAAAGAATCGGCTTTGACTTTGAAAATAAGCGTTGCTTCATTTGATGCTTTCTCGACCTTCTCCTCGGCAATCTCGGTTCGGTTTTTCCAGTATTCTGCCGCTTCTTCCGCCTCGTTTAGCCTTCCGGCCTGTTCTTCCTCCACTTGCCTGCGGATCTTTTCCTGTTCATTTTTTATAGCATCCTCTATGGCTTTGTCTTTCTCTGCTTTCTCGATTTTTGCCTCAGCCTTTAACGCTTTATTCTTTTTCTCCAGCGAGGATATCTTTTTTTCCAGCTCGGAAACTTTCTCAGGATCGGCGCCGACACTTTTCAGGTTTTCTACTTCTTTTCTCAAATCTTCGTTTTCGATTTCAAGATTGTCGTGTTTTACCTCGATTCCGATTTTTTCTTCCTTGAGCTTGCGAATTTCCTCTTCCAGCTCTTTTACCGTCAAATCTTCGACAGGCGTCTTTTCGGCGAACTTTTCGACTTCATCTTCCGGAACCTGCAAGAGGCTCAAAGCCTTGGAAATACTTAAATCCGTAGACATGTACGTTTTTGAGTATATACTCTCTTCATTGCCGTATTCAGTCGCTATTTTCATCAATTTTTCAGTTTTCGACTTGCTGTAATTCAGGTTTTCCCGGCACCAGTTTTCCCACTGGCCATGCTCAACCTTTTCTTTTGCTTCCTTCAGGCGCTCTCCGATCCTGATGGCACCGTCCAGCGCTACTCGGCCGACATTTTCCTCTATCTGCAGTATCTCGCCGGCGATTACCGGAAGCGTTCTCTCCTGGACAATTTTGAAGTCAGCTTCTACGATATTGCTCATGCTACACTCCTTTCCCTTTTCTTCAGCATTCTGTTAAACTCAGCTACCACTCTATCTTTAAAATCTTCCACCTCTTTTGTCATGATGCAGTTTCGTTCCCCGCGACATTGTATAAATGTACCGTCCGGATGGATTTCCAGTGTGTAATATGGCTTGTCCGGATCTGATTTTTTGCGAATGAAATATATAATCGTTCTTCCGGCAGCGACCTGATCGCCATATGTCCTTACGCAATGGCACAGGGCTGCGCTTTCCATGTTCAGCTCTGTCTGCGACTTGGCAATCGCAAGGAGAAAGTTCTCGTCCTTGAGATCAATCATATAGTCTCTTGCTACCGCCTCCATCTTCTCGTTCTTTTCCCCGTTTTCTTCTTCATCTATTTTCTGCGACAACTCCATATGAATTATGTCGAAATTATCAGGGACAAGCACGCTCTTCTTTCTAATATCCAGGCCTAGCCTTTTGCAATCTCTTATATAGTCTATCCAGTCACCCTGATACACATCTTCTTTATCGGCCCATTCCGCCCATTTGATGACATCTATATAATTTTCGATTGCATCAAAGTAATGATTGCTCAAACGCACTGATGCCACACGCTTTATCACGCTCCATGGAAGACTCTTTTCTTCTTCATTCAATCCTTGAAACACCTTCAAAGTGCAAAAATCCGGATCATGCCCTCTCAATTTTCTTATGTGCCGGCGAGGCAGACGTAGGATTTTTTCAAGACTTTTGCCTCGCCAGTTTATGCATCCTGAGCCTTGTTCTCCAGATATCTTTTGCAGCGTCAACATCTCAAATCCCGCTTTAATCAGCAACTCTATACTCTGATATTTCAAATGCAGGCTTATATACGAAATGTAATCGTATGGCGTAAACTCCTGCCTCTCGAACAAATCCGGCTGCCACCCGTATTTTAAAGAGCTGTGCATGAATACGTTTTCGAGATTTTCCATGTAAGTCTCCGTTCTTTCAAGTTTGGGCGTGGCGAAAAAACTACAGGGCTGCGGCGGACGCGGAAGCTTTACATCTTTTCTTTTTTTCCAATGCTCCGGTTGCCAAAATCCTTCCGGGGCATGTTTGTAGTAAGATTGTTCATCCTTATTAAATGTATAGACTGCCGAAAGCCACTTTGAAAGCTGCGGCTTTCCCATTTCCTTAAACTCTGCCGTAACCTCTGTGAGCGTTCCGTACACTGTATTCCCTCTATGTGTAAAGATCAGCACCCGGAAATACTCGGTCAGATTCTTTCGGCCGATGCCGCTCGCCTTATATACGGCCCGGCTTTTGCACTTCGGACATTTGCCTTCTTCGTTGTGTTTCATGTCGAACCGCGAAACTCTGAACGTATGTCCGCATCTCGTGCAAACAGCCTTATCTTCTTTTTTGTTATATATTATGTACGATCCCTCGATCACGCTTTTACGGATCCATCTGACCACACCCGGCGGTGCCGGCGGCAATTTCTCCAGGATTTCTTCTATATTCATAGCTTCCTCCCTAAATGAGATCCATTATATCTATCTTCCCTGATTTTTTCTTTTCTTCTATTCCGAAGTATTCGTCAGCCATCCGGAAGGCATCTGCGTCTGATATGCAAGCCCGGCCATGCTTCGCCTGCTTTCTGGCCTGTTCCGTTATATGGTCGCATACACCCTTCAGGCTCTTTCCGGGATCCAAGAGCTTTCCGGCCACGTAATCATTTTTGCAGACCGCTGTCAGGTGTTCCTCTATGCCTATGGCCAGAGGTGTGTCCAGCTCCATCGCTTCTTCCGTTATCTTTGCTATTGCTTTGTTTATCATTTCAGCCCTCCATCATTTTACTTTCATTGCTCTTTTGCCGGGATGCGTTCCCCGCTTATATCTTGAACACCCTTTCACGGGGCATCCTCGTGAATGACCAGCGATTAAAAGATAATCGCAGGTTCCCTTTTCTTTGTTATTGCTCTGCGGGTGATATAAACAGCTTTTTCTCTCACAAATATTTGCATCCTTTTTCATCTAACTTTCTCAGCTTCGCCTGCAACGTCATGACCTCATGCATGACTCTGTCGGCTTTCCTGGGTTTGTTTTCCCGGTAAAGCGTTCTGGCAAAGCGCTCCTTTCTTTCGATTTGCTCCCGGAGCATATCCGCAGCGCTTTTTCGCTGGCGGCGGATCGGCGCGAGATGCTCCTGTGCTTCCCGCCTCCGTTCTTCACGCTCTCTTCTATCATTTTCCCTGATGCGCTCATCGATCTCTTTCTGCTTTTTTATGTATGCCTGATCTTCCAGCAAACAGCTCTTGTGCTTGCAGGATCCATCCGGCGTATATATCCCAAAGCACAGCACCTCTTTTTCCGGACAAAAGAGGAAGGAGCCGTATTTTTCTACTTTCATTTTGCGAATTTCGGGATTCATGGCTCCTCCTTTCCGTGTCCTTCGGGCTGTATCATTTTCTCTCTGCCTATACCCACGCCGCCGGGCAGACGCCCAGCGCCAATATCACTCCTACGACCAGCGCTCCCTGGCCGATCCTTTTCAGGTTGCCCGCCGCCACCTGCGGCGTCCAGATGTATCTTTTCATATCGCGTCCTCCTTAAACGTACCTCTCCGTCTCCCTGTGGCCGAGTTCAAAATACTTGCATGAATCGGCCGGCTTTCTATCCTTTGTCCTTCCGTGGAAACAGTGCCCGGCGTTTGTTTCGATGTACCTTCCGTTCTGCTTAATGTAGTGCTGGATATAAAACTTGCAGAATTCGCATGCTTTCGGCTTTGCTGATCTCTTTGAGGCTTTCTCCTGAAGCTCTGCTATGACTTCCTTCAGTTCTCTGTTTTCCCTTTCAAGTTTTCTTACATCACTTGCTATTTCGTTCATCATTTTCGTACCTCCTTTGTTTTTTTTACGACCATTTTGGTCGCTGTTGTTCAGCTGTATTGTAACGTACAATATGGTCGTAGTCAATACTTTTTATGAACAAATTGGAGGTAATACATGTTTGGAAAACGTCTTCGTGCGGCACGTATGGCTCGCAAATATACCCAGCAACGCCTTGCAGATACTGTAAGTATTGCCCTGCGCACTTACCAGCATTATGAACAGGGTGAACGATATCCTTCCTTTGCCCTGCTTGTCCAATTTGCTGATATTCTCAATGTGCCTACTGACTGGCTTCTTGGCCGGGATGATTATCTTGAATCTCTCGGAGTGTCCGTTGATGTGTCCCTGTGATGTCTTCGAGCATGTCCCAAAGCTGAAAGTCTCCGGTTCTATCACCCTTCTCGATATGCTGGTAATACCTAAGCCCGATATTCAGCTTATCTGCCATCTGTTGTTGTGTGAGTCCGGCGTCCTGCCGGGCTTTTTTCAGGTTTGCTCTCATGTTGCTTCCTCGTTTCTTGTGTTCTTTCGTCTATTCGTGGTAAAATGCGGTGAAAGGATGGTGATGTAAAATGGATACACCTACAATCGTAAATATGGTTCTCGCAATAATGTCTTTCCTGCTGGCTGTTTTATCTTTAGTTTTTGTTTTTCTTACGCTAAGGCAAAATTCTAAAATGCTTGAAGCCTCTTCCCGGCCTTATGTCTCTATTTATATCGACTCTATAACGATCTGCGAACAGCAAAGCTATTTTGTTCTTAAAAACTCCGGTCAAGCTCCTGCTGAAATCATTGACTTTACCTATCCGGAAGTTTTAGAGTCAACCAGACAGAAGACAATTCTCATGCAGGAACAGTTTTCTCATGTAAAGGGAGTTATCCTTGCGCCCGGGCAATCCTGCCTTTTGCCTTATGCGGTCAGCAGTTTACCTGATGAATATCTGAAATTTGATATCAAATATAAATCCCAAACCAAAACTTATAAGGAGTCGTACACTCTCCATCCGCGTAAGTATATTCACATTCCTAAAGCTCGTCCTGACTCTAATATTCCTGAAAATGATGCCCGTCATATACATACTTTGAGAGAAATGACCGAGCGTATGCTTTAATATATTCCATTGAATGCAAGCCACAATTTTAACCCTACAAAAAATATCCATATCGCAAATATGATCAGAAAGATCACAAACAGTACATTCATTCCTTTTTCTGAGCACATTTTGTCTAAAAGGCTCTGTCGCGATTCGTTTGACTTCTTTCTCATCGCTGCACCTCCTCGTTAAATTAACAAACAACACCCCAGTGCAATAACGGCAAATGCCAGGATTATAACTGCATTTCTCAATCTACTAATTCTGGCATCTCTTTTTAAATTATCCAGCCATATCTTGTAATATGTCGGCACTTCTTCGCCATTAATGATTATTGTTCTTTTTCGTTTTTCCACGTTTTCCCTCCCTGTGAGTTTCGGGTTGTATCATCACAAATAGTTCTTTCCTATCAGTGCCATCCAGCACTGCCGCGCCTGATCTGGCGTGATGCCGGTCCTTATCAACTTGTTTTCATACTCCGCCTGGTAGTGCCGGCGCCACCAGAGAACCTCTCGCCGGATCCAGTCCTTCTCGTTTTCGTGGAACATCCTATGGATATCCGGAGAGAGGTCTACCTGAAAACCCATCTCTATCGATGTCTGCCTCCAGGGGCCGCCCCAGATCTCATGCCGCTCCGCACCGGGCCGGCCGGTATAGTAGCAGCGCCTTTCCGGCTTGTCCTTGTAGCCGTTATGCAGCAGCTTCTTTTTCTTCGCTGGCGCGGGCTTGGGGAATGGGCAGCTCTGGTAATAGTCTTCTAAGCTACTCGATTTCTTCTGCTTCTTCATGGGTGTATTTCCTCGATATCTTTACCTTTGCTCCACCTTTTATATTTATTACTGTTCCGTCTACTTTTACGGCCACATTCTGGATCCGGCCGTCGATCACCATCTTGCCTATGCTCTCTATGGCTTCTTTGATCTCGGTATCAACGGGCCTGAATCCCAGCTCCTCGCACCCATCTCCGGCCAGTTCTTTTAGTTTTTCCGCCAGCATACGTTTTTTCTGTGCAGTCCGAGCGCCGGAACAATCGCATTTTTCAGATGCCATCTTATTGGCTTCGACCTGATTCTTTGCCATTACCCCAATCTCAGCGCCGCAGTATTCGCATTTTCCCATCATGCTTTTTATTTCACTCATAATCCGTACACCGCCCTCCCTACATCTTTGAATATTTCCCGGCAACTGCCGCCTGTGACTCTTACGGCAACGACCTGCCCTTCGTGATATATGATTTCCACGTATTCGTCGTCTCCTTCTCTTTTATAGCTGGCGCTCAATACATCAGTGTTTCGGTCTACCGAGAGTAATAGCCCCAACCTTGTCACATAATTCCTTTTTTCCTCATATGATCTTCTACTCATCTTTTTCAACCTCCCTGGCATAGAGGATGATGCAAATGAAAATGATCGCCAGCGCTATACTTGTCATATGCTCCTCACCCTTTCCTGCATTATTTTTTCTGCAACATCCGGGATGAAGTACTTGCGCCCCCGGCCGTCGGGGATGTAGTCGAGATCTGCCAGGAGCTCGTCAATCTCCCCCTGTTTTCGTTT
>UMKK01025345.1_pt1 | contig 9588 bp, 9 predicted proteins | sample 1966281 | NCBI WGS metagenome assembly UMKK01 (sample SAMEA4836175, study PRJEB28245) | human gut metagenome | biome: gut microbiome; material: fecal sample | place: Denmark | collected 2008 | reverse complement strand
ACCTGTACAGGTTTACACTGCTTGCCAATTTGTAAAACCCCAAAATTCAGCTCCTCTAAGCTCTAAAAGTCCTTCCACTTCAAAAATCCGGATAATTCTTTGAAATAAGAAAATAAAATGTAGTGATAGCTCACTTTCTTGTTGAGTTTACCTATTTGCGTGCTATAATTATAAGTACAGGTACTTTTTGAACGAAATATCTGGAAGAAAGGAATGGTGAAATGATGGCTGTCAGCTATAAGAGACTATGGAAGCTATTGATTGACCGAGATATGAAGAAAAAAGATTTGGCTGAACAGGCAAATCTGAGTAACTATACCATCAACAAAATGCATCGAGGTGAGAATGTAACTACGGATACGCTCGTAAAAATCTGTTCTGTCCTGGGCTGCACCTTTGACGATATTATGGAAATAGTTCCGGACGAAAAGTAATATGTCCGTTTTATGGGATAGCCTCTTTAGTAGAATATAAGCTGAAGAAGCATAACTACAATAAACTGTTAGAGTGGAGGAATCGGCAATGGCTGAAAAGAACAATGCCAACATTGGCTTTGAAAAACAAATTTGGGATGCTGCCTGCGTGTTATGGGGACACATCCCTGCCGCTGAATATAGAAAGGTAATCATTGGACTGATTTTCCTTCGCTATATTTCCAGTGCATTTGAAAGAAAATATAACGAGCTTGTTGCAGAGGGCGAAGGTTTTGAAGAAGATCGTGACGAGTATTTGGGCGAGAATATTTTCTTCGTTCCGGAAAAAGCAAGATGGTCTACCGTTGCAGCTGCGGCTCACACTCCGGAAATCGGCACAGTTCTTGATGAAGCAATGCGAGAGATTGAAGCAGAAAACAAATCTCTGAAAAATGTGCTTCCGAAGAATTACGCAAGCCCAGATTTGGATAAGCGAGTTCTGGGCGATGTCGTCGATCTGTTCACCAATATGGATATGTCTGATACAGAGGAAGGCAAAGATCTTCTGGGTAGAACCTACGAGTATTGCATCGCACAGTTTGCAGCTTACGAAGGTGTGAAGGGCGGCGAGTTCTATACACCGTCCAGCATCGTTAAGACAATCGTTGCAATTTTGAAGCCGTTCAATAACTGCCGTGTGTATGACCCTTGCTGTGGCTCCGGCGGTATGTTTGTTCAGAGTGTGAAGTTCATTCAGGCACACAGCGGCAATCGTCAGAGCATTTCCGTTTATGGTCAGGAATCCAATGCGGATACCTGGAAGATGGCAAAGATGAACATGGCGATTCGTGGCATTGATGCAGACTTCGGCCCGTATCAGGCTGACACGTTCTTTAATGACCTTCATGCCAACCTTCGTGCAGATTTCATTATGGCAAACCCGCCTTTCAATCTGTCCAACTGGGGACAGGATAAACTGCTGGACGATGTTCGCTGGAAGTACGGAACGCCGCCTGCCGGTAATGCCAACTACGCATGGATTCAGCACATGATCCACCACCTTGCACCGAACGGCAAGATTGGTCTGGTGCTTGCAAATGGCGCACTGTCTACACAGTCCTCCGGTGAGGGTGAGATCAGAAAGAATATTATCAATGCCGATCTGGTGGAAGGTATTGTTGCCTTGCCTACACAGCTGTTTTACAGCGTGACGATTCCTGTTACGCTCTGGTTCATTAGCAAAAACAAGAAGCAGAAAGGCAAAACACTGTTTATTGATGCCCGCAAGATGGGCTACATGGTTGACCGCAAACACAGAGACTTCGCTGATGAAGATATTCAGAAACTGGCGGACACCTTTGAAGCATTCCAGAACGGAACTTTGGAAGATGTGAAGGGATTCTGTGCAGTAGCCGATTTGCAGACTATCGAAAAGCAGGACTACATTCTGACTCCTGGGCGCTATGTTGGCATTGAAGAACAGGAAGAAGATAGCGAACCGTTTGATGAAAAAATGGCTCGCCTGACTTCGGAACTTTCTGATATGTTTGCCAAGTCCCATGAACTCGAAGCTGAAATCCGTAAGAAGCTGGGGGCGATTGGTTATGAAATATAAGTTGTCAGAAATCATGGATTTAATCGGTGGTGGTACACCTAAAACGACAAAGCCAGAATATTGGGATGGAGATATTCCTTGGCTGTCGGTAAAAGATTTTAATAACGACTTTCGTTTCGTGTATGAAACAGAGAAACACATTACTGAGCTTGGCTTGAATAATTCGTCAACCAAACTTCTGCAAGCAGGAGATATTATTATTTCTGCCAGAGGAACAGTAGGAGAAATTGCAACCATACCGTTCCCTATGGCGTTTAATCAATCATGTTATGGATTGAGAGCAAAAAAGGAAATTGTGACAGCAGATTTCTTATATTACTTAATCAAGCATAATATTCATGTATTAAAAAAGAATACACATGGGTCTGTATTCGACACAATTACTCGTGATACCTTTGCTGGAATAGAAGTTGATATACCGGATATGGACTCCCAATCAAAGATTGCAGAAATTCTATCTAACATTGATGAAAAGATAGAAGTAAATGTTCGCATAAACGAAAATTTAGAGCAGCAAGCCAAAGCAATTTATCAGCAAATGTTTATCGAAAATACGAGTCCGAATTGGGATGAAGGATCTCTAAGAGACATTGCTGATATTACTATGGGTCAATCCCCGAGCGGCAGCAGCTATAATGAGGATGGCATAGGTACAATCTTCTTTCAAGGTCGTGCAGAATTCAGCTTTAGATTTCCAACTATCCGCCTTTATACCACCGAGCCGAAGCGAATGGCTTATGCAAATGACATCCTGATGAGTGTCCGAGCACCGGTCGGAGACCTTAATATTGCTCATACAGACTGTTGCATCGGTCGGGGGCTTGCAGCTATTCATTCTAAAACGAACCATCAGTCTTTTGTGCTTTACACGATGTTCTCGCTCAGAAAACAGTTGGATGTATTCAATGGTGAAGGTACAGTTTTCGGCTCGATCAATCGTAATTCACTGAATGATATGCCAATTCTTATCCCCTCCGATGAGACAATCGAGGGATTTGAAAAGATAGTCGCCCCTATGGATGCTGCAATCCGTAATAATTACGATGAAATATGCCGTTTGCAGGCTGTCCGTGACTCTTTACTTCCTCGTCTTATGTCAGGAGAACTGGATGTATCCAGCGTTGACATTTAAGCCGCTAAATTTTCGTTTAAAATTTGTAGAAGGGAGAAATATCTATGCTTAGAGATTGGAATTTTTGGTGTACCGTGATGACATCTGTTGCAGCTGTCATTGCGATATGTGTATCGGTTCACCAAATACGACTAAGTAATAAACAGCAACTGTTTGATCGCCGCTTGAAAGCATATATGATGGCAAATAGCATTATTTCCCTTTGCAAAGAAAACTACGTTTTCCTTTCGGAGAAAAGGAAAGCAGAACCTCAGTTTGCAAATGACGTTGTTTTTATATGGCTTACAAACAATACATATATGGAGGGGCAAGCAGAAGCCATAGAGCATCCCTTGGAACAGCCATTTCATAAGGATTTTTTGCAAAAACGAGAAGAACTTAGAAATATGGCAATGGAATTTGAACTTATTTTCAAAGGCAATGTTACGTCGCTTTATAGCAATTTTCTGAGAGATTACGAAAGTGTATTGGCTGTAATGTATCAGTATCAGATTATTATTAAAAAGATGGAAGAAGAAAACGGAAAACATCCTAATACTTCAGAAGTGTTATCGAAAATGTTTTCAGAAGAAGAATATCGGGATAGACTGTATGATGCATTGGGTAAGCTCAAGGCATCGTATGATGCAGTGTCACAAGAAAAGAATGATAAGCAACTGAGAAAACAGCTTACATTGATATAGGGGGGCGAAAGCATATGTCAGAATTTTATACCGAAGCGGACTATGAAAACTCCGTAATCGAATTATTCCGGAACATGGGGTACAGTTACCTGTATGGACCCGACATAGAGAGGGATTTTCGTGATCCTCTGTATGAGGAAGAACTTGTTGCTTCCCTCTATCGTTTGAACCGTTCTCTGCCGGAGGACGCTATTAGTGATGCACTTTTTAAGCTGAAGAACTTTGAAAACGGCGAGCTGGTGCAGAAAAACGCCGTTTTTATGGACTACCTGCAAAATGGTATTCCTGTGCGCTATTTTGAGAAAGGCGAGGAACGCTCCTCCATCGTCTATCTTGTTGATTACAAGAATCCTGACAACAACTCCTTTATCGTGGCAAATCAATGGACTTTCATTGAAAACAGCAACAAACGCCCGGATATTCTGCTTTTCCTGAATGGTATTCCAGTCGTTATTGTAGAACTGAAATCTCCGTCCAGAGAAGAAACTGATGCTTCAGCTGCATACCGGCAGCTCCGCAACTACATGAAGGAAATCCCTTCCATGTTTATCTATAACGCCATCTGCGTTATGAGCGACCAGATGACCTCCAAAGCCGGTACAATTACTTCCGGTGAAGATCGCTTCATGGAATGGAAAACGGTAGATGGAAGCTACGAGAACACGCAGTATGCACAGTTTGATACTTTCTTTGAGGGAATGTTCCAAAAGGAACGCCTGCTTGACTTGATAAAAAACTTCATCTGTTTTTCCAACGAAGGTGTGAACTCCTTCAAAATACTGGCTGGTTATCATCAGTATTTCGCCGTAAGAAAGGCAATCGAATCGACCAAACGAGCTACTGTTACCGATGGTAAGGGTGGTGTGTTCTGGCATACGCAAGGTAGCGGCAAGTCACTGTCGATGGTGTTCTATGCTCATCTGCTTCAGGAAGCCTTGGATAGCCCGACGATTGTTGTGCTGACCGACAGAAATGATCTGGACGATCAGCTTTTCGGACAGTTTGCAAAGTGCAAGGATTTCTTGCGCCAAGACCCGATGCACGCTCAGAGTCGTGAGAATCTGCGTGATCTCCTTGCCGGTCGTCAGGCAAACGGTATTATCTTTACGACCATGCAGAAGTTTGAGGAATCTCACGAAGCCCTTTCTGAACGCAGAAATATCATCGTTATGGCAGACGAAGCCCACCGTGGACAGTATGGCTTAACCGAAAAAATTAAGATGACCAAGAATGAGGACGGTGAAGAAATCGCCAAGCGTGTTGTTGGTACTGCCCGCATTATCCGAAACAGCTTGCCTAACGCTACATACATTGGCTTCACCGGAACTCCGATTTCCTCGAAAGACCGCAGTACCCGTGAAGTGTTCGGTGATTACATCGACATTTATGATATGACGCAGGCTGTCGAAGATGGCGCAACCCGCCCGGTCTATTACGAAAGCCGTGTCATTAAGCTCAATCTGGATGAAGCTACGCTGCACATGATTGATGCAGAGTATGAAATCATGGCACATAATGCTGATCCGGAGGTTATTGAAAAGAGCAAGAAAACACTCGGACAGATGGAAGCCGTATTGGGCAACGACAACACCATCAACTCTCTGGTCAGCGATATTCTTGACCATTACGAGAATTACCGTGAAGGTCTGCTTACAGGCAAAGCGATGATCGTGGCATATTCCCGTCCGATTGCAATGAAGATTTATAAGCGGATTCTGGAGCTGCGCCCTGACTGGACGGAGAAAGTCGGTATTGTTATGACCAGCGGAAATAACGACCCTGAAGAATGGCATGATATTATCGGCAATAAGCGACACAAGGACGAGCTGGCGAAAAAATTCAAGGACAACAACAGCCCGATGAAGATTGCCATCGTTGTTGATATGTGGTTGACCGGATTTGATGTTCCGTCCCTGGCTACTATGTATGTGTATAAGCCGATGAGCGGATACAATCTGATGCAGGCAATCGCCCGTGTCAATCGTGTGTTCCGTGACAAGGAAGGCGGTCTGGTCGTTGACTATGTAGGCATTGCTACCGCATTAAAACAGGCAATGAATGACTACACCACCCGTGATAAGAAAAACTATGGTGATACGGATGTTGCCAAAGTCGCTTATCCGAAGTTTATCGAAAAGCTCGGTATCTGCCGTGATATGTTCCATGGATTTGATTACACCAAGTTCACTACCGGAACCGATCTGGAAAGAGCAAAGACCATCAGCGGTGCGGTAAACTATATCATCGCCCGTGAAAAGGAAGAGGAAAAAGACACCTTTATCAAGGAAGCCCTCATGCTTCATCAGGCTCTTTCTCTTTGTTCCTCTCTGGTATGTGAAGCTGATCGCTTTGAAGCGGCGTTCTTTGAGTCGGTGCGTGTCCTGGTGCTGCGGCTGACCAATGCGGGAACCGGTAAGAAGATCTCTCTGCCTGAAATGAACGCTCGTATCAATGAGCTTTTGAAGCAGAGCATCAAGAGCGAGGGTGTTATTAACCTGTTCTCTGATATGCAAGAGGAATTTTCTTTGTTTGATCCGAAGTTCCTTGAGGAAATCAGCAAAATGAAAGAGAAGAACCTGGCAATCGAGTTGCTGAAAAAACTGATAGCAGAACAGGTATCTATTTATCGTAGAACGAATGTGGTTAAGTCCGAAAAGTTCAGTGAGATTATGCAACGAGCTATCAACGCATATCTGAATGGTATGCTCACCAATGAAGAAGTCATTGCAGAAATGCTGAAACTTGCAAAACAGCTGGCAGAAGCCCACAAAGAGGGCGAACAGCTCGGCCTTACAGCAGATGAGTTGGCATTCTACGATGCACTTACGAAACCGCAAGCAATCAAGGACTTTTACGAAAATGAAGAACTGATTGCGATTACAAAAGAACTGGCAGATACACTTCGTAAGAATAAAACGATTGACTGGCAGCGTAAAGAGTCTGCCCGTGCCAAAATGCGTACTCTCATTAAACGACTGTTGAAGAAACACAAATACCCACCAGAGGGTATGGATGATGCTGTTCAGACCGTAATGACACAGTGCGAGCTTTGGACAGATAACGTGATGGAAGCCTAATCTATATGGTGTATCGCCTTATCATAGAGGGATGGAAACAATGGAACGAAAAGAACTATTTGAATGGGCAAAAGAAATCTATGGAGCAGAACCGGATTACCCGTGGAATGACTGGAATTGTGTTTTGCGCCATAAGAACAATAAAAAGTGGTTTGCGTTGGTGTTTGAAGTCAATGCAAAAAAGCTGGGATTGCAAGAAGATAAAACGGTTGATGTTCTGAACATCAAGTGCGCTCCGATGATGATTGGTTCACTGCGTATGAAAGAGGGATTCTTCCCCGCCTATCACATGAACAAAGAGAATTGGATCAGCATTCTTCTCGATGGTACAGTCTCGGCAGATGAAATTAAGCCCTTGCTGGAATTGAGTTATCAACTGACCCGGTAACGCAAACGAAATGGCAGATGGGTTTTAGGAGGTGCGATATGCAGATACATTATTTTCAGAGATACCACTCCAAAGAGAATGTGGATACCTCAAACACCATGCTGATGCTCTCTCGCTTGTATAACTAAAAAGTCCACCAGTCATGATGCGCTGTGCATCGTACTGGTGGACTTTTCCTGTAAGGAAATAAAAAACTGATATTCATATATCGCCATAATCAATGTCGTTATCGTAGGCGTGAAGATCTCCCTTCAGAAAATCTGCTTTACGAATATACATCGAATTTACCAGCTCTCCTTTTTCGTGGAGCAGGCTGAATTTGTAGTCTAATAATGCTGCCGGTACATAGAGCATTTTAGCCGTTTCAAAAAATGTGTGTTCCGAAAGGCATTCCAGGACTTTCCCATCTTCTAACAGAAGCTCCGCCGCAAAGAAGTTTGCTTCATTTTCTTCGATTGATCTATCATCAAAAACTTCCATTTCTTGAAAGCCGTGCATCATAGCGATTTTTGTATGCAGGACAGCGTGTCCTAATTCATGTGCGACTAATATACGCTCCAGGATACCGTTCACATTGTGATCTATCACGATATTCTTTTGTCTGGACTGGTAATAGAAGAAGCCCTTCAATTTCTTCTGTAAATCGTAATAGTGGATTTTGATACCTAACAGCTGACATAGCTCGTAAGGGTCTCTGGTGTGATATTTTCGCACAAGCTTATCGACAGTTTCAATGATATGCTCTGCCGTTTTCATTTGCTTCACCTCCGAATCGCACACAGAAAACATATTCTGTGCTTGAGGATTTTACTCTTTATCTTTATGCTTTCTGTATTTCTTCGGAGTGTACTTTTCCCGTGCTGTTTTCTTAGAGTCCATATAAACTGACATAATCGCCTGGAAGAATACATCTTTTGCGTCCTCGTCCAATTCTCCACCGGCAAACAGAGAATTTACACGACCCAACACTTCCTGAGCTTCTTTTGCTCCTTTTGAACCGAAGTTTTCCTTTGCCTCTAAAATAAACATATCCTGATCTATATGGCTCTGGCTATCCGTTTCAGATTCGTCCAAAAGATAGGACACAGAGATATGCAGTGCTTCAGCAAGTTTTCTGATGTTGCTTTTTCTGGGGAGTGTTCCGAGCTGCTCATAGGTGTAAAGGGATCTTTCGGAAATGCCGGTCATCTGGGCAAGCTCCGTTTGAGATAGGTTCATAGCCAAACGAGCTTCTTTAATTTTTTCTCCAAATGTCATGGTAGTATCCTTCCTTTCAAAAAATATTTATTCGTAACTTCCGATTATTTGTTGACAAACTTCTGGAAAATGCTATAATAAGAATCATAACAGAAGTTTTAATTCCACTTAATTATATATCGGAACTTTTATAAAGTCAAGAACTTCCGATTTCACTTCTGTTATTTTAATCAAATATCGGAAGTTATAGTCATTCTTGTCCCATGGTATTTGTTTCCCTTTAGCCAAGTGACAGGAGTTAGAAAGGAATTCTTATTTTATGGATTAGGCTGAAAGGAGATTCTGAATGAGCAGATATAATACACAGGTATTAAGCAGTATTCGAATGCTTTGCCGGATGCAGAACATTGACGAGAAGGTTCTGTATGAAAGAGCAAAGCTGATTTTATCCATATATCGAGAGGTGTGCTGGTCTACCATTGATCGTGCGAATGATGTATGTGATACCCTTATTTGTACTTACGGTGACAGCTTAGATGGTGCATTGATTTATCTGGAGAACTTTGCTCCGGATGAAGCGAGAGAACGATTTGAAGAACGCATTCGCAGCTTATTTGAGACAAAGTGGATCATTGAACTGGTAGATATGGCTATGTTGAAAATCAGAGAATATCCAGATAAAGGCGCTCTGTACTGTGAGATTATCTCAAAGGCATATCTCAACCGCTTCAAGTACAAAGAATCAGAAATGCTGGAGGTTTTGAATATGGAACGCAGCAGCTATTATGACCGAAAGAAAGAAGCGATACTGTTATTTGGTCTGTCACTTTGGGGAACAGCCATTCCTAAATTGAAAGATTTCCTGGAAAGTGCCCGGGAGGAAGAAGCATTGTGTTATTGTGAATGCTAAGACAGGATTTTAGTCCGACTAAAATCCGATGAAAATACGACGGTTCCCCTACTGAAAGTCCGACTTGTCCAGTGTTAAAATGGCTATGCTGGGAGATAGCGGCATAAAATTGAATAGAGAGAGTTACGCCTCGTGCCTGTAATGGGTACGGGGCTTTTTTTATACCTGCCTAT
>UMKK01022679.1_pt1 | contig 9645 bp, 6 predicted proteins | sample 1966281 | NCBI WGS metagenome assembly UMKK01 (sample SAMEA4836175, study PRJEB28245) | human gut metagenome | biome: gut microbiome; material: fecal sample | place: Denmark | collected 2008 | reverse complement strand
GGTTGCGAAAAGCAATAAGCAGTGGGTGAGGACCTGCTGTTTATTTTTCTAATCTCGCGGAAAAAATGCCCATTCGCCATTTCCAACATACCATCTTTCATACCGCCTATGATAAAATCGAATCTATAAACATGGAAAGTTACTGTCCAGCTAACCCCTGAACAGTAACGGTTCCAATGCACACTTTTTATTCCGTATGGTTCTTTCCGGTTTTCCACATAAACTGTTAGTAAAACTGGTATCTTTTTTCTTAAAAGCAAAATCTCTGCAACATTTCTGACAAATCAGAGGGGATACTGCAATGTATAATATGCATTGCCGGTATCCCCTCTGATTTACTCAACCATTATTCACAATTTTTTATTTCATTTTAACTTTTCTGACATTTGACCATTCGCTAAATGTTTTTGAATTATCCTCAGAAGTACGGTTCCATGCATGTAAACCAATATAATAAGTGCCTGATTTAACATTCTTAAATGTAACAGTTACTGTATTTCCTTTTATCTTCTTTACGTAATAATTCTCTCCGGAAACAGCAGGGCGTTTCTGTCCGTTAGTTTTGGTAAGGGTGTCACTGAGAACCACATCATATCCCTGAGAGTTTTTGCTCTTCGTATATTTTACTGTCACTGTGGAACCTTTCACAGTTACCTTACTGATCACAGGTGTCTGTGGCGTGGTGGCACTTACATCTACTTTATGGATCTCAGACCACTGTCCAAATACTTTTTTGCCATCTTCCCCTTTAAACCATGCGTGGCACGCTACATACCAGGTTCCCTTATCCATATATGCAAACGCAGACTTCAGTTCTTCCTGATTTTTCAGAACCTTTGTATACTGTCCTGTTTTGAGCATATCCTCAGAGGTGCCGATCACATAATCATATTTCAGAGCACCCTTACACTCTTCATTCAGTACCATTTTTACAGAGTTTTTGGAAATAGATACATTCTTTATAACTGCTTTTGCAGGTCTGGTATAATTTCCGTCTGAATCTGTGATACTTCCGTCTGTACTGTAGGTATTTCCTTTGGTATCGGTTACAGTTTCATCCTTATTTACAGTTGGCTTTTTACCATCTGCATCAGGTGTCAGCTTCGTGCCATCCGGAAGTGTTACAGTTCCGTCTGAGCTGATCACGATTCCTTCCGGTGTAACAAGATTTCCATTTTTATCTTTCTCAGTTCCCTCCGGGTAAGTATCCGGTATCGGAGCGACGGTTGGTACCGGCGTTACTGTTGGATTCACCGATGGTGATGGATTTACCGATGGTGACGGATTTACCGACGGTGTTGGATTTACCGACGGTGTTGGATTTACTGATGGTGTTGGATTTACTGACGGTGATGGATTTACTGTCTGTATGATTGTGGTATCTGATATAGTACAGTTCTGAATTTTATCATCCGGTGTTTCTGTAATGTCACTCCAATATGTATCCGGAGCAGAATCACTGTTGGAAGTTATTTTTTTACCATTTACTGCTGTTCCTTTTGTAGAAGGAGATATAGTGACAGATTCAGTATACGCTTTACCTGGTTCCGCATTTTTGTTCATAAATAAATAAGCAGAACCTCCCTCCAGATATGCTTTTGCTGTTTGTACATTTCCGGTGCCCTCAACTGCATTGCCACCGTTATCACCATCTCCTCGTCCTGCAACAGCGATCAACGTTCCTGCGCCGGAAATCGTTCCCTTATCAAGAATCACCGCTGCACCGCCAACTGAAGTAGTTGCTATGTTTCCTCCACCGTATACTGCAAGCTGGCTGTCCTTACCAACAGTAAGTGTTCCGCTGCTGACTTTCAGGGCCGGCTGTCCGCTGTAGCTTTTTCCTGTGGCAGGATCTGTTCCTGTGGCAGCTTCCTCACCTTTGATATATACTTTTCCTTCCACCTTTACATTTCCGTTTGTCACAACAACAGGTGATGTATTGTGACGTGCCTTTTCTCCATCAGTAAGGAAATTAGTGTTGGAGTAGATCATGGAATTCTTTATGGTCGCTCCATCGTTCAGAATCAGCTGTCCATTGATTGAAGTACCTGTCAGGAATTTTCCGCTATAATCATCATGGTTGACAGATATTGTTCCGCCATTTTCTACTTCAATCTGTCCATATATGGAAGAATCTCTCAGATTCAATGTTCCGCCATTTTCTACTTTTATCTTCACACTGCTGAGAACCTTCATATTGACCATTGTAAGGTTACATCCATCCGGTATGATCAATGTCTGAGTTGTAGCTTCTCCCTCTGAAACAGCATATCCCAGTTCTCCATATGTACCGCTGGTATGAGAGCCATACCAGGCTTTAATCTTTGCCGGAACTGTTACAATATCATCTGTATCATCATCTGTATCATTGAAATAAGGAATTACCCATGGATCCATATCGTACATATATTTTCCATCTGCAGTCGGAGTTGCATTGCCAAGCTTCAGATGATCTGCCAGTTTTTCCTTAGTACTGTAAACCTTGAAAGTAAGCTCATTACTTGTTACTTTACGCCCCGATTCATCAGTTACTGTAACACTGACAGGATATGTACCGATTTCAGCAGGAGTTCCGCTGAGAGACAGAGAACTGTCATGTGTGGAATACATCCCTGCCATCCCACTTTTACTGTCAATGTTTACCTTTGTATTCTTTGTGTCAATTTTTACACCTGTTTCTTTTAACACCTTCCAGTCAGCTTCAACAGGTTCCCGCCCATCCGGAAGATCTGCCCCTTCCACAACTACATTACTGTTTTTGTTGGATGAAACAGAAGTGGATGCCCCTGAAACTGCATCGTATTTCTTCTGCCCTGTAACAGCACTTTCGAAGTATCCTTTTAGTCTGACATGAAGAGTGTTCACTCCGTTGGATGCACCATTAATATTAGTTTTACCGGAATCAGTGGTAACAACTGTAAAGTCATTTTCTTCTGCAGTTACCTTAAGATGAAGTTCTTTATATCCATCACTTTTTATTGTAATGACATTTCCAGTGTGAAGTACAGTTGAATCAAATACAACACGATTATTACTGCTGTCTGGACAATATGCTTTTCTGCCATATAATGCTGATGCAGAATCCGTTCTATCCCATTCTTTACCATCTACAAATACTTTTGTGATTTTACTGATATAATCAGAATCATTATTTACATCAGTTAGTTTAATGATCTTGTAGTTTGTATATAAAATTTCCACCTGATCTCCTGCAAATGCTGGGGCATCTTTGGTCTGTTCAGGTTCAGTCTGTGAAGTTACTTTTTCAACAGCCCATTGCTTTCCGGTTCCTGTTACCTTTAAAGTAAGATCCTTGTATCCGTTACTGGTGATTACAATCTTATCACCCACCTTAAGTGTATCCGGAGATAGTCCAACATAACCGTCTGAACCTCTTTTTATATATGTTGTTCCTGTAAGATCATACGACATATCTACATCATTCCACTTTGTTCCATTAACAGATATTCCTTTAATTTGATCAACATACCCTGAGTAGTCAAGAGTAGTTTGTAGTTTACAAACGTTCGCAAAAAAACCACTTTCATATGCTGCCGTCACCTCCGGCGGTTCTTTCGCACTTTGTGTACCCTCATCCTGAGCCGCCTGTACATTCTCCTGCTCATCCGCAAAATCCGGTGTTCCCGATCCATCACTAAAGGAATTATCATCTGCCTCCTGTGTGATCGCTGAATCCGTAGTCATTGAATCTGTAAATATGTCTGCTGCACATACCGGTACAGAAGCAATCATGTTTGCCGCAATTGCCATAGACATCAGAATTGCCATTCTTTTCTTCATCTGTTTCTTTCTCCTCCTGTAATATGATATCAGGGGCAAAAGATATTTCGTCCCTGACTTGAAGCTATCTGTGTATCATCTCATTTCAGATGAAGCGGATAAAATCCTCCGATTCATCTCAGTTCTTCAGTGAAAGTTTAAATGATCAAACCACGCAATAGTTTGCTTCGGTTAACTCTGTCGGTTAGTATACACTAACTCATATAAAAATGCAAGAACATTGTCATGTCACTGTTGAGAAAGTATCTCATAAATCAGGCAGTGTCCTGTTGACAAATTTTTCTCATTTCACAGCAAGATAAGACAGAATAGAGCAATTATGGCAATCCCATAAAATAATGCAGGAAATAAATCAGGTAACATCCTGCTATCAGTCTGAAAATATCATCTTCTATCTCTTTTTCGCTGCTGTTTAAAGTAATTTTGTTTCCTTCTATCTGAAGTCCCATTGTATTCGCGAGATTCTCAACCCGTTGCCTGTCATATTCTTTTTCATCCAAAAGAACAGACTTCTCATAAACCCTGAATTTTCCGGTTTCATCACATTCCAGTCTCAGATGCAGTTCAGGGAGTTTTCCGGGTTTAAAGGTTATCTCACTGTATGTCATAGATTGTCTTACTTTTGTGATCCCCTGTTTCACTGCCAGTATGATCCATTCATCCAATACAGGTCCTTTATACATAGGCTGTCCATATTGCAGATGTAATTGGGCTGCCTTGCTGATGCAGGCATTTCTGCTACGGTTATTCAGACGTTTATAAACATTGCTGCCCTCAACCGGGTAGTATTTCTTCAGTATCTTCTCTTCGGCTTTTGTCCATGGATCATTGGTTTTCCTGCTTAATCCCAGAATCATCGCTCTGTATTTGCATGCCTGAAGAGATCTTTCAGGAATGAGAGTATGCACATATCCGGCACCTTTTTCTTCATAATATCGAGAAATGATTGCATCCTCTTCCTGTGTCCATGGAAGTCTGTTATTGTCTGATCTGACATTTAAGTACTTAGCTCTGGACTGACAGGCAGTCAGCGTTCTCCCTTCCAATCGTTCTGCTGCCTTCCTGCCTTCCGCTTTGTAATATGTTCTTATAATTTCATCTTCTTCTGCAGTCCATTCTTTTCTTCCCAGTATGCAAAGACCTAATTTGGCAGCTCTTTTATTACATGCCTCTTTGGATCTTCCCTCCAGTCTTTTCTGAACTTCAACACCTTCTGTCGGATAATAGTTTCTCAGAATTTCATCTTCGCTGCTGCTCCATTTTCTGTTTGCCCCGGAATAAGTAAGTCCTAATGCAGCAGCTCTTCCTCTGCAGGATTCTGCTGATCTCTGATTTAAGCGATAACGTACCTTACTGCCCTCCGCAGCATAATACTCTCTGAGTATTTTATCCTCTGCCTCTGTCCATAATCTGACATATTTAACATCATTCTGTACAGTTGCTGAAGAGGAAATGTTTTTGGATATTTCCATTTTTGATGCTTGGATCCTGCAGCTTTTTGCAGTTCTTCCGGATAATCTTTCACAGACCTGATCTCCTTCTGCGGGATAGTACTTTCTTAATATTTCGATTTCATCGGCTGTCCATCTTTTTTTCGTATTTGCCATGTCTTACACCTGTTTTATATATTATTTTAAACTGAAATATTCACTACTTCTTACTTTTCGTAACCTTCGCAAAAGAATTCCATATGTGAGTGCAATATCTACATAGAAATTCCTGAATGTACAACATATTCATACCCTGTCTCCGTAGTATAAGTTTTTTCCTGTCCCAGTGCCGGAATAACAGATTCAGAGCTGTGCAGACTTCCACTTTTAAATACGATCATCACTTCTGCTTTCTTTTCATTAACCGGAGTTATTTCTATATTATTGATTGTGTTTTCAATCATGGCCCTGGTGATATCTTTGGGTTTTACGCAGGAATATTCCTTTGCATAGTCTAATATCCTGTCCATCTGATCTGTCAATTCTGTTTTTGAAAGAGGTTTCATGCTTTTCAATTGTTCCAGATTCGCTTTTTTCTCTGCTATCTGCTGTGTAAAAACCTTGTTTCTGCTTAAAAATTCCGCATCAGAAATGTAGCCGCCCATATTGTAATCCAGCAGCTTATCTCTCTTCTGTTCCAGTACTGTTATTTCATGCTGTATGTTGTCAATTTTTTCTTCAGTTCCTTCTGTTTTGTTAATCTCTTTCTCATAAAGTTCCAGATACTTATGCAATATACTTTTATTGCTTTGAGCCAGATTGTTATAAACATCCGATATCATCTCCAGCAGGATTTCTTCTTTTACCGGTTTTGATCTGCAGGAAACTGCGCCCTGTTTTATGCGATGACTGCATACCCAGGTCTTTGCAGCTTTTCCGCGGACAGTTCTGACTTTCAGCCAGTATGCAGCTCCATCTTCCGCACAATGTATAAGTCCGGTAAAAAGGTTGTCCTGCTTATAGGAAGTTTTTTTCAACTTGATATTTTTACTTCTTTCTTCCATAATCCTGTTTGCATCTTCCCACAGTTTTTCATCCACAATTGCAGGGACATGGGTACCATCGTCTTTATACATCACCCATTCATCTTCAGGCAGGAATTTCTGTTTCTTAGTAAAGAGATCAACTATTTTTACTTTTCCACCAACATAGTAACCCTTATATTTAGGATTTCGGATAATATTGGCAATCACATGGCTGTCAATCTTTCCCCCTTTATAATTTCTGTATCCACATTCCCATAAAAATTGTTCCAGTGAATGGGTAGACCAGTTTCCCAGAGCATATTTTTCAAAAATAAGCTGTACCATTTTTGCCTCTTCGGGATTCAAAAACAATTTTCCGTTTCGCTTGTCCCATCCATATATATGTGAATTACCAAGAACCACACCATTCTGTATGGATCTTGCATGACCGAAACGCACACGACTTGAAAGTTTTCTGCTTTCTTCCTGTGCAATACCGGACATAATTGACAGCCTGAGTTCCGAATCCTCATCTAATGTATTGATATTGTCATTCCTAAACCAGACAGCAGTTCCACAGTCCAGAAGCTCTCTTGTATATCGTATACTATCTAATACATTTCGGGCAAAACGGGTGATCTCTTTAGTTATGATAAGATCAATTTTCCCGGCTTTTGCATCCTGGAGCATTCTCTGGAATTCCTCTCTGTGGGTTACGGTAATACCGGAGATTCCTTCGTCTATATAACCATCCACAAGCGTCCAATTCTTTACATCTGAAATCAATTGTTCAAAAAAAGTCCACTGATGCTCAATAGAGGTTTTCTGTTCCTCCTTATCCGTACTGACTCGGGCATAATACGCCACATTCAGTTTCAGATCAAATATATTTTTCTGCCTGGATTTCAGTTCCTCACGTGTTGCATAAATATCCATCTTATTCCTTTCCAATCAACTGATTCGCTGGCAATATTCATCTGAACTGTCCATCTGTTCTCCATTCTTCGCGACTACTGTATTGAATGTACTCAAGGTTATAATGTCTTTCTGGATACTGCTGTGCAGTTTTTCGGAAATCTGTCCATTATCAAGCATTTTGTCATTAATCATTGTCAGTATAGCCTGTTCCAATGTCATAAGCATTCCTCCTGTTCTGTATGTTATAATGTGCAATTTGGCATAGAACTATCCAGCGGTAATATGATGAATTTTATAAAATAATTATAACTGATTCAAAGATAATTGTTTTTGAGGCGAAAAAAGCCGGAACAGCAAAACTACAGAATAAAAACATGATTCAATTACCAATCCTTTCCAGTATGTCTCTTCTCAAGTAGCCAGCAGATAAAAAGTGAATTCGAATTCACTTTTTATTGTGTGTGACGATACTCATAAACGATGCATATGTCAAATGCTTTGGTAACGTTGAAGAATAGGACAGTTCCAAACAAAAAGTGTCTTCGACACTTTAACTCCCCTGACCCCCTCAATCAACTTGAGGGATCAGGGATTTCTTTTTTCATCCTTTTATCTCCAGTTTCTCCGAGGAAAGCCAAAACCAGAATAAAGCCAGCTATCACAAAGCAACAGCGAAAAAAAGACACCCACAGTTAATTCCGAACCCTGTGAGTGTCCAAAAACGAAAGGAATAATGAATTATCAAAAATAAAATCTAAGGTGGACAGATTGCTTTGTCTATTGTAATATATGCTGTATGGAATTTTACGAGGAGGATTTATCATGGAAGAAAAAATACTTAATTTTATTCTGGAATGTGCAGAAGTCCAGAAATTGGTTCCATTCTCACTTATCGAAGAAGAATTTAATCTTATTCTGGACGAAGCCTTAAAGTCTGTCATTACGGATGCTCTCTGGGATAATGATACTATTTCTGACGTAACTATAGGAACTGATGGTTTTACTGTCACATTTTTCGAGAATTGATCGTAAATATCAAACTAATCAACTGATGACACGAACACAGCCAGAAGCATAAACAAAGTATCTGATAAGCAGACATGATCTAATACCCCCTTATCAGATACTTTTTTATGTTCCATATCTTGCCTACAATTTACGACCGTCTATAGCAATCCTCGTAAATAATGCATTTAAGACAGTTCAGCAGAGTGCGAAAGACAAGGAAGATATCTGCAGGCGTGCTGACGCAAGGCAAAAATATCTGACGCAGATTTCACACTCTGATGGACTGGATTAAGATGCATTATTTTAGAGGATTGCTATAGTCATATTTCTCAAGCCCCAGATTCTCAAAACAATATCTGGGCTTTCCAACACTCTTCCTGCCATATTCGATTGCCTCAGCCGGGCAATAACAAATACAAGCCATACAGTGCGTACAATTCTTTCCCCATACAGGTTTCTTATTTTTCATTGTCACATTGTTTAACGGACAGACTTTTACACATTTGCCGCATCCGGTACAGGTCTGATCTGCATAAAATGCCTTTGCTTTTACAAATGCCGCATAGAAGATATCATTCACCAGACCACTCTCAAAAGAAGCACCCAGGCCACTTTTTGATAGAAGCTTCTCTCCATGTTTGATCGCCAACACAGCTTTAGCAATATCAGGACCTGCTGCCGCAACGATCTTCTTTGCTTTCTCCACATCAGGAGCATTAAACATGGCAATGTAATTCTCCGGCATAATGATCTGTGCCGTCCCCATATGCTTTAATCCTTTTTTCTCACTCAGTTTTCGATTGTATATATCTGCGCCACCAATACCGCTTCCGCAGCTCATCACATACCAGACATTCTTCGCCCCGACAAATTCTGTCTGTCCGATCCAGTCAGAAACCACACGCGGGATCCTCCATGCATAAGTCGGTACCACCACTACCAGATTCTCTCCTGTCTTAACAGTTCCGGTATCACCCGATTTAATCTGTTCGTTCATACAGAGCAGTTTTTCCTGCAAGCTGCCGGCAATCCTCTCTGCTACATATTTACTGTTTCCCGTTCCTGAAAAATAAACAACCATGTCATTTCCTCCTCGCGCCGTTTTATCCTAATAAAAAGATATCACATTCGAACAGGTTTCTCAATATCCGCGGAAGCCCTGCTCCAGTATCATTGATCTGTTTTCCATCAAACTCACCATATACAGAAAGTCAAAAAACACCGCAGATTTCTCTGCGGTGCAGCCCGGAAGTATAGCGATAACTTCATGACAAATCTTCATACCAATACAGAATTGTTCAAAAATCTTTCGGAGTCTTACTTGCTTAATTTATGACTGTATTATAAACTGACTTTCGTGATATTATCACACAATAACATAGTAAAAACTCTATTGGTTTTTCCAACAGGGTTCTATCGATTACTCATTTAAGAAGATTCATCTACTCTAAGCTGAAAGCTAA
>UMKK01006574.1_pt1 | contig 9771 bp, 6 predicted proteins | sample 1966281 | NCBI WGS metagenome assembly UMKK01 (sample SAMEA4836175, study PRJEB28245) | human gut metagenome | biome: gut microbiome; material: fecal sample | place: Denmark | collected 2008 | reverse complement strand
AATGTGATTCGAACACATGACACTTCGGGTATGAAAAATCAAAATTGGAAATAAAAGACATGGATGACAGGGCGGATGTGAGACGGTTGAGGGTGGAAGATTTGTGTGGATGCAGAACTTTCCCAATTGTATCTGCACACTTGAAAAAACACAGCGATTTCGATAAAATAGAATGTATAATGATTTATACGCGAGGTATTTCCATGACAGAAGAACAAAGCCACGGCGAGGTAATCGTCTATCAAACTGTAGATGGACAAACGCATGTTGATGTCCGTTTTGAAAACGAAACCGTATGGCTGTCGCAAGCGCAAATAGCAACTCTTTATCAGCGAGACAGAACGGTTATCGGTCGCCATATCCGAAACATCTTTTTCGAAAACGAATTGGATGAAAAAAGCAATGTGCAAAATTTGCACTTTGCTCATTCCGATAAGCCCATTTCTTTTTACAGTCTTGACGTAATTATTGCGGTTGGTTACAGAATCAAATCTCCGCAAGGCACTCAATTCCGCCAATGGGCAACCTCTCGGCTGAAAGAATACATGACTAAAGGCTTTACCATGGATGACGAACGCTTGAAAAAATTAGGCGGCGGCAACTATTGGAAAGAACTTTTGGACCGCATCCGAGACATTCGTTCTTCCGAAAAGGTTATGTACCGACAAGTGCTTGATCTATATGCGACAAGCATAGATTACGATCCCAAAAGCACAGAAACTACCCGCTTTTTCAAAATTGTTCAAAACAAGCTGCACTTTGCCGCTCACGGTCATACTGCTGCCGAGGTGATTTATCAACGCGCCGACGCAGAAAAACCGTTTATGGGACTCAAAAGCTTCCCCGGCAGTTTGCCGACGCAAAAAGATATTGGCGTTGCCAAGAACTACTTGGAAGCTGACGAATTGAAAGTGCTGAACAATCTTGTTTCCGGTTACTTCGACTTTGCCGAGCTTCAGGCCATCCGCCACAAGCCCATGCGGATGAACGACTATATTCGCCAGCTTGATTCCATCTTGTCTTCAACAAGTGAAAAAGTACTCTCTTCCGGCAGCACTATCTCTCATGAGCAAGCCTTAAAGAAAGCGCAAGAAGAATATCGGAAATATCAGAAAAAAACGCTTTCCCCAGTTGAAGAAGCATATCTTCAAGCCATTAAAGTCATTGAAGATACTGCAAAGAGGAAACCTTAAAATTAGCTAATAAACCTCCATCAATCCTTCTGTGGTATTTTTAACCATATGGAGGATTTCTTTTACTGTTTTTGTATAAATTATCCACATTTAGGTTGCATTACTTTAATACAATGGCGTATTAATGTGCACAAGCTCTCGTTCTTCTTGTAATATCGTATCCTCAAATTTTCTCTTATAATTTGCTATTTGAAGCTGTGCTTTAGCAGAATTGTAAAAATTATATGTAATAAACTGGATAAACTGATATGGTGTTAACGCGGAAGAAACAGGTATCCGGCAGTTTTTGTATTGCCCCAATGTTAAATGTGATACTGGATGCTCTTTCGGTTGACTTGCATTTATATCAAAGTCAAACCTAATTGGCACTGTTACTATTCTGTTATCTAATATATCTACATAAAGTTCATCATCCATGTATATTTCAGGCTCATTTTGAAAAGCCTCTAAGTCTGGTGCAGGAAAATAAGCTAATCTGTGTGCAATTATTTGATTTTTTGAAAATTTATATGATAGTGTTATTAAAGCCCCATCCAGCATTTTTATATTATATAATCTTTTTTCAAGTGCAATATTATACATCTCATAATACGGTATATTTTTTAGAAAAACAGAAAAATCTCCTTCAGTAATGCTGATTTCAACAATATTATTTGCACATTGAACAATAGATGGATAATTTTGATCTTCGCAAAGGCTTGAAGCAATTAAAGCAGCCGTTAGGTCTGTTAATTGATTATATATATCTTGTGGCTTAATCATATTATTTCCTTTTCTTATCTAATAGTGATAGAAGCTTTTCAACTTGTTCCTCACCTAAATCCTCCACATAAATTTGTCCATTCTGCAAACCATCTATAAGTCCAGCAACATTGTTCTTTTCATTTCTAATACGGTTTTTTTCTGACTCACTCATATCACGATTTACGATATTCATATGATCACGTTGACTTTTTGTCGGATATGTAAATTCAAGTTTAAAATCATGTTTCTTTACTTGCTCATATTCAGAAATGAGTCCATCCATCCCTGATCCGATACCCAAAACACGAACCCATGCTTTACTTCTTGTGATAGCTGTAAAAAGCTGATTTCGCAGTTTTGCAAGATCAAATGAAGAATCAAAACACGCCTCTGAATTGATGACATATACCATTGCTGCTTCATTTCCTTTAGCGCGATATATTCCCGTAAAGGCTACAGAATCATTATTATTTGCAAAAAAAACGTCCGGTACGGTATCAACACCCGCAGTATGTGAAGAAATCCCATCTCTAAAAAGTAGATTTCTAATTGTTGCAACTTTTCTTTTTGTCGTAATAGGATCCGGATTTATAACAATAATATCATCAGGTCTCAACTCATCGCATTCCAAGTTTTTCTTTATCTCTTCTGCAACCCATTTATCCTGTTCCTCTTGCGTTGCAAAAGACTTAAAAATAATAAGATCGTCAATGTCAGAATGCTCTTCTAAAAACTTTGGGCTTGAAACAGCTGTCCTTTGCAAAACAACATTCTGTCCATCTTCTAAGCGTCCTTCAGACACTTCATATCCTATATCTTTCCAAAGACCACTTTGATCAAACATTTGAACCAATCCTGATCTGTCCGGTCCTTCTGGTTTTCTATAAATACCAAATCCAAGTGCGTGCGCAGTTACCAAAGCCGGTCGAGAGTTTCTATAACACTTCTCTAAAATAATATCTTGTTTCGCCCCGTCTTTTTGATTTTGAGAGAACTTTACTTTCGGTGTTCCATCCTCTTTAGATCCAAATATAACTTCCGGAGATGGTAGCGACTGTGTCCTCAAGTTCTGCAATTCGTCATAAGCATATACCAAGCGTTTTGGTTCATTAAGCATTTCATAGCAAAGCTTTAAGAATGCTGGAGAAAAGTCCTGTGCTTCATCTATTAAAATTACATCATATAGCTTTTCAATACTCTTTGCCTCTTGCAACGCTTTTTCGCATGCACCCCCAAATGGATCTATACGACCATATTTATTTCGAGCCGTTAAATAATCACAGTACTCAACATTATTTGTTTCACAGAAAGTATAATAAATTCCTTGTCGATCGCCACCACCAACAGCTCCCCAAGCATGAATAATATTAAGGTTATCCCAATCGGGTTCATCACTTGTTTGCTCTATATAAAACGTATTAATTAATTGCTTAAACTGCCCCTTGAGAGATCGGGTATTAAATGTCACCGCTATCTTCCATTCAGGATGTTGTGCATGCAAATACGCTGCTTTCAATGCCAATACAATAGTCTTTCCTGATCCAGCCAACCCTCGAATTCTCTGAACACCATTTACCGTTTCGATAACAGCTCTACTTTGCTGGTTGTCCAAATTAGCAATAGAATCCTCTAAACGCCTAATCTTTGCCCCCCGAGATTCTTGATTTGTAATTTCTCTCTTTTTTCTTCCTTTTCTTATCGTTGAAATTGCTTGTAAAATAGAGACAACACTAGGATAATACGAATTATTATCCCATATATATTTTTTCAAAGTCTCCGATAATTCTTTATCATTTGTACATATAGGATAGTCTTCTTCATTATTGTCGTCACGCCTAACTACTCCCGGTGCAAATGTTACTACATGTATATCCACACATAGCGTTCTTTTATTTACAAGCTGTTTATATCCCTTAAGCTTCGCTTCAATTTTATTTGCGCAATCATCCTGTTTTTCTTCATATCCATCATAATTTTTGCCTTCGATAAGATCAAACGCTACAATTCCCATTGAGGGAGATATTAAAAGCGCATCTATCGGATAAGCCCCATCTACTGTTCCGATAATAGGATACCCAATATAAAGATATCCATCAAGTTCTTTTTTCTTTTGAAAATACTCTTTTAACAAATCCGATGCTGTCGGCTTATTTGTTGTACCTGTAACTATCGTAATCATAAAACTCCTCCTAATTCAACAATTTTATTATAATATATTAATCATCGAGAACCACATACTATTCATACAATTTATCAAGCAAAATTAGCTCCACCCCTTCATCCGCCTGCGCATCGAATCCATTCCGCGAAATAAACGCATACCGATAACAATTCATCCCCGTCCGCCTGACCTGCTCGATTTCCTGCTGAATCATGCTCTGTGTAAGCGGTTCACTGCGGAATTTAGCCTCATAAAAGACGTAGCCATTGGGGTCTTCGGTTACAATATCGAACTCGCCGTTCGTCCGCGTCTGCGGATCATCGTAATAGTATTTTCCAATCCGATCAAACGGAATCGGGAGCTTCCCTGCGCGATTTTGACGAATCAGATACTGCCTGCAAATTTCCTCGAACTGGCGCGGAACATACTGCTTTTCAAAGTCATCCCTGATATACCGGTCATAAAACACATCGGAATCCATTACATTCATCTGCGAGGAATAGCGAAACACATACCGATAGTAAAACAGCGAAAGATTATCCGTAATGATATACCCTGCTTTGCGCTTGTTGTTCACATCGTTAATCGGTGCTTCCTTCTTGACAACCTCCATACGAATCAGCTTTTCTAACACATCCGCCAACGCCGGGCTGCTGGACACATGGGACTGCGAAAGCAAATCGCTGTACTTCGAGAATCCCCGTGCCAGCGCTTCAAACACCTCGTTCGCATTGTTGATTTTGGAAATCTCCGATTTGAGGTACATCGAAACTTCATTTTCCAGCCTAGCATCCGGAGAAGCAATCAACTCGATGATGTTCTCCCGAACCGAAAGCCGCGAATTGATGAGCCTGTTATAATACGGAATTCCACCGAACACGCTGTACAGCCTGACCTTATCCTCGTCAGAAAAAGTCGGATAAAACAGTGCCGATTCGTAATAATCCATCGGCTTCAAATCAATGGTTCGATCCACGCGCCCATACAGCGGATTCTCCCGAAGCAAAAGGGATTTCATAACGTCCACATACGAACCGCACAGGATGAGCTTCAGCGCCGATGTATCGCGATAGCGGTCAACCAACGCCTGCAAAACGCTATCCATCCCCTGCACAACTTCGCGCAAGTATGGGTACTCATCCAGCACCAAGATCATCGGCTTTTCCTTCGCCGCTTCAAACAGATACGTCAGCAACGCTTCCATGCTGTCAAAAGAAGGTTTCGGAAAATGAAACGTATCCGCCAGCAGCACAGACAGACTCTCCGTGTTATTCTGTTCCGTTGTCTGTTTACATTCAAAATAGATGCTGGTTACGTCTGTTTCGCGCAGACTCTGCTTAATCAGCTCGCTTTTGCCGACGCGCCTGCGTCCATAAATCAAGCCGATCTGCATTCCTTCATGTGAAAACAGACGATGCAAATCTTTGCGCTGCTTTTCCCGTCCGTAGAATTTCATTTACTCGGTCGCCTCCGACTCGGTTTATTCCGAGTTAATTATACTATGCTGAACAGCGAAATTCAATCCTCCGCCAAATATTCTAACAAGTGCTCCTTGTTATTCTTCCGCATTATCTGTCCACAATTCGCACTGATTCATCACTGTACCGATTGCATCCTCCATCCCCTCCGGTGGATACTTATATTTTTTCAGCAATCGCTTAATCATCACGCGCATCTTCGCCCTCGCTCCCTCTTTTTTCTGCCAATCAATCGTGCGATTCTTGCGTAGTGCTTCCGTCAGTTCTCGTGTAATGGCAACAAGCTGATCGTTCGTATAGAAATCTTTAATCGCTTCCGGTCGCGTCAGTGCATCATAAAACGCCATTTCTTCATCCGTCAGCCCCATTTGCTGACCTTCTTTTCGCTTCTGCGCCATCTGTTGCGCTGTTTCCAACAGTTCTTTGATGACTTCTTCATTGGTAATCAAGCCATTGTAATACGCATTCATCAGCGATTTGATCTTCTCGGAAAACTTCTTGGACTGCACCAAATTTGTCCGCGTATAGACTTGAACCTGCTCTGCCAGCAGCTTTTTCAGCACTTCTACTGCGATATTCTTTTGCTTCATTTTTGAGATTTCTTCCAAAACCTCAGGATCAAACAAGGAGAATGTTTCTCCACCATACTCTTTACTGTCAAACAGATTGATAACGCCCTCACTTTGAATCGTCGATTTCAACAATTCATTGATTTCTCGGTTGATATCCGTCAGAGAAAGTCTACTTTTACCGCCGGATGAAATCACAATTTTGCTAGCAGTTGCGCGAATAGCTTCAAAATACGCTGCATAGTGACGTTCTTCCTCCGTTGTCAAGCTGGCACATAACGTGTGCGCTTGATGAAGCAGAAGCGCCTCTCTAAGCCATTGATCTTTTCTAGTCGGCACTGCCGCATCCAAAACAAAGTTTACGCCATCTGCAATCAATTTTGCCATGGTAAGCGGTTGTCCACTGAAAAATTCAGAATAATCAAACCCATAAAGAATATCTTTACAAACCTGCAACTTCTCCTGAAATTTCGGATAGGCTGTCTTGGCAATATCCATATCGCCATATCTCAGCTGATCTCGCCCCGTGTATTCCTTCATTGCCGCTTTTAGTGCTGAAGCAATACCTACATAATCCACAATCAATCCGCCTTCCTTATCTCGGAAAACACGATTGACACGAGCAATAGCCTGCATCAGATTATAACCATGCATCGGCTTGTAGACATACATAGTCGCCAGTGACGGAACATCAAATCCTGTCAGCCACATATCCACCACAATGGCAATCTTCATGGGATCGTTATTATCTTTGAATTTGCGGGCTAGTTCTTCTTTATGCGCCTTCGTGCCAATGATATCCTTCCACTCGGCTGGATCACTGTTGCCACTTGTCATCACCACGCCTATCTTTTCTTTCCATGCTGGACGCAATTCAAGCAGTTTATGATAAATTTTCATGGCAATCGGTCGGCTATATGCAACGATCATTGCTTTACCTGTAAGCAAATTGGCGCGGTACTTTTCATAATGCTCAACAATATCCGTGCAAAGAGAATTAAGCGTGGATTCTGCACCCAGCACGCTTTCCATTTGCCCCAGCATCTTTTTGCTTTTCTCTATTGCCAGCGGATCGGCATTTTCCGCCAATCTATCATAAGTCTGATCAATTTGATCGAGCAATTCTTTGTTTAGGTTTAGCTTGATAACCCGGCTCTCGTAATAAACCGGCTTTGTCGCCCCGTCCTCAACCGCCTGCGTCATATCGTATACATCAATATAGTCACCGAAAACCTCGCGCGTGTTGCGGTCTTTAGCTGATACAGGCGTTCCGGTAAAACCAATAAACGTTGCTCCGGGCAATGCGTCGCGAATAATCCGCGCGTTGCCAATCGCAATTCTCGCTTCCGGCTCTCCCCTATCGTTCTTGGTCATAATGACGCGCTCATCGAACCCATACTGTCCGCGATGTGCTTCATCTGCCATAACAATAATATTGCGGCGTTCCGACAGTGGTTTTTCTCCCGGTTCGAATTTGAACATTGTTGTAAAGATGATACCGTTTGCAGCTCGTCCATCCAACAGTGCCTTTAAATTCGCTTTGCTCTCCGCCTGTACGGGTGTTTGGCGGAGGAACTGCGCAGTCTTAGCAAACTGCGTATAAAGCTGGTCATCCAAATCAATGCGATCCGTCATTACAACAATCGTTGGCTGATCCAGCGCATCCTGCAATAAATGCGCATAGAAAACCATCGATAGCGATTTTCCGCTTCCCTGCGTATGCCAGAACACGCCGCCTTTTCCGTCCGTTTTTGTCGCCACGATGGCTTTATCAATCGCCTTGTGAACGGCAAAATACTGATGATAACCCGCCAGAATTTTGACAGGGCTTGGAGATTCATTGGAAAACAGAATAAAGTTCTTTATGATATCCAGCAGTCTGTCCTTAGGAAACATTCCCTCGTAGAACGTGCTGAAATCCGCAACTGCCACACTCTCATACTCGCCATCTACGGATTTCCATTCCATAAAGCGATCCAGTCCAGAAGTAATCGTTCCGGCTCTGTTCGTGCTTAAATCGCTAATCACGCAGATTGCATTGTAGTTAAAGATGCTCGGAATATCCTTCATGTAGTTGCGAATCTGATTGTAAGCATTTTCTGCGCCCACATCGTCCTTGGACGGCGATTTCAGTTCCATCAAAACAAGCGGCATACCGTTAACAAACAGAATCACATCCGGGCGGCGATTATTGCCGTTTTCGACATAAGTAAACTGGTTGACAACATAGAACGTATTTCGTTCTACATGCGCATAGTCCAGCAAATAGACAATGCCGCTTCTTTCCTCACCCTGCACAAAGTATTTGACCGTTACGCCATTTTGCAAATAATCCATAAAGGTCATGTTTTTCTGCAAAAGGCTGCCAACGTCAAAATTTCGGAGCTTATTTTCCGCCTCTGTGATCGCCTGAACCGGCATATCCGGATTGATTCTGCGCAGGCTGGAAGCCAGCACATCATCCAACAACGGGCTGGAATAATCGCGCCCGTCGATATCCGGCGCATAGATATGCTCATAGCCCATCTTTTCAAAGATAGCGATGACCGCCTGTTCAAAAGTATCTTCGGTAAAAACGGAGAACGGCATGGAAAAGCCCCCCTATTGTACAATATTATACAGTATATATTGTATCTGTCAGAATAACATTTTAGTCGGATAATGCCCTTATAATATTATCTGCGCGTCCCATTTTCTTCATATATACCTGACCTTCCGAGTCATGTGCATAAAGGTAAACTTTCGTGTTATTGCCCAGATTACCAAGTGAAATAATCAAATCATCTTTATTAAAAAATTCTGTCTTGATTTCAGTAGGAGCCATCAAACCTGTTCCTGTAATTTCATCACGTATTTTAGTTATTTTATTTTGTTTTCCCTGTAACGATTTATCTTTCACAGAAATTCCCAAATAGGTAATATTTACATTCCTAGATCCCACATTAGTTGCATTAACTGACATTCCTACGATTTTAGAGCTTGATTGTCCTGTTATAATACTACTAAAGATGCCAATATCCGTTGAACATGAGAGTAATATTTTTTTCTTATATGGAAGTCTCGCTGTTTTGATTGACACAATAACCGCAATGGTACTGACGAGCAGACCAATAGCTGATAAAATAGCCGTTAAAAAGCCCGTATTGGTATTACACCATTCAATAATACACTTCAATTCAATTCCTCCTGTAAACGATAATTTAGCGGCTTAGAGCTGGACGGCAGAGACATCGATCTCGCCGGACATCAACTTGGGCAGTAGCGAGTCGCGGATTGCTTCTAATCGGCAGTTTTCTTCATAATTGGCGCGGATTAACTCATCTATCGGATGTGCGACAGTCTCAAACCGGTCTATTTGGGTCACGAGAGGAACATCAATCGGTATGGCATTGAGTGCATCTCTATTGATAGAGCCGAAGACCGTACCTTCGCCATTGAAAACATCGAGCTGAGACCTGAGCGCAAACATCGTGTAGAGGACAAACGAACTGTGACCCGTTTTACTATGAATAGCACCTAAGCCGCGTCCAATGCAGCATCTCTCATACGCTACATTGAGATCACCCACGGGAGCGCGGACGCTGAGAAGGACATCACCATCCTCAGCCATGCGTTTAGGTTCGGTG
>UMKK01021837.1_pt1 | contig 9803 bp, 4 predicted proteins | sample 1966281 | NCBI WGS metagenome assembly UMKK01 (sample SAMEA4836175, study PRJEB28245) | human gut metagenome | biome: gut microbiome; material: fecal sample | place: Denmark | collected 2008 | reverse complement strand
CCACCCTTTGCACAGAACACACCAACTGCGCCATCAAGTACACGGAGTGAACGCTCAACTTCTACTGTGAAGTCAACGTGACCCGGTGTATCGATGATGTTGATACGATGCTCAAGTGCTCCTGGCTTTGGTTTAGTGAACTCTTCAAGTGTCCAGTGACATGTTGTAGCGGCAGAAGTAATTGTAATACCTCTTTCCTGCTCCTGCTCCATCCAGTCCATGGTAGCAGTACCTTCATGAGTATCACCGATTTTATAGTTAATACCAGTATAATAAAGAATACGCTCTGTCAGTGTTGTTTTACCAGCATCGATATGAGCCATGATTCCAATATTTCTGGTTCTCTCAAGTGGATATTCTCTTCCAGCCAAGGTTTTTTCCTCCTATATTTAGTGTCCTATGCACAACCGGACTCTGTTACAAATCCAGTTCGCTGCATGAATCAAAAGCAAAGCTGTAAGCTTCTTACAGAAACTAGAATCTGTAATGTGCGAATGCCTTGTTTGCCTCTGCCATCTTGTGCATATCTTCTTTTCTCTTAACAGATGCGCCTGTGTTGTTAGCTGCATCCATAATCTCGTTAGCTAATCTCTCAGCCTGAGTTTTCTCTCCTCTGGCACGTGAGAATGCTGTTAACCAACGAAGGCCTAAAGCCTGACGACGATCAGGGCGAACCTCGATTGGTACCTGATATGTGGCACCACCGATACGTCTTGCTTTTACTTCGAGAGCTGGCATTACATTGTTCATAGCCTCTTCGAATACTTCAAGAGCTGGTCTTCCTGTCTTCTCTTCTACTGTAGCAAATGCTCCGTATACAATCTTCTGAGCTACGCCTTTCTTACCGTCTAACATAATGCTGTTAACAAGCTTTGTAACTACTTTGCTGTTGTACATTGGATCTGCTAATACGTCTCTTTTCTGAGTATGTCCTTTACGTGGCACGTTACTTCCCTCCTTAATCATGATATTTGTGGATTAATTCATCGGTACTCACATGTGTCTCTCTAATGTGTTCGTGCGGAATTGTATTCATAAAGTGAAATCCTGCATCTGCAGGTCTAATCCCAACACTAACCTACTTTAGTTCTGTTTGTGATACACAATGTTGCTAAATTATTTAGCAGCTTTTGGTCTCTTTGCGCCGTACTTAGAGCGGGCCTGTTTTCTGTTTGCAACACCTGCAGTATCTAATGTACCACGGATGATATGGTAACGTGTACCTGGTAAATCCTTAACACGGCCACCACGAATCAGAACAACGCTATGCTCCTGTAAGTTATGTCCCTCACCAGGAATGTATGAAGTTACTTCGATTCCGTTTGAAAGACGAACTCTGGCGATCTTTCTAAGAGCTGAGTTAGGCTTCTTAGGAGTAGCTGTCTTAACAGCTGTACATACACCACGCTTCTGTGGAGAAGAAGTGTTGATTGGCTTCTTCTGGAGAGAGTTAAAGCTTCTCTGAAGAGCTGGTGCTGTAGACTTCTTTACAGATGTCTGACGTCCTTTTCTTACTAACTGGTTAAATGTTGGCATTATTTTCACCTCCTGTTTTATTTTAAGCAGTGCAATCTTATGCACGCTAAAATATTATACAAATCCTTGTCTGTTTTGTCAAGACCAATTTTGTTTTCAATATAATACAAGAAAGAAGTCCGGTTTCCCGGACTTCTTTCTTTTTGGTTTGTAACAGCTTCTGTAGCTTAAGTACAAACATCAGTAATTATTCTTCATCAACTGATTCAGCATCTTTATCAATGACTCCGACTGCCTCTTCCTCTGCGAAATCCGCAAAATCATCATCATCAAAATCAAGTGTATCGTCATCGTTTACATCGCTGTCAAGCTTGATATTACGATAAATCTTCATACCTGTTCCTGCCGGGATGAGCTTACCGATGATTACGTTCTCCTTCATACCGATAAGCGGATCAACCTTGCCCTTGATTGCTGCCTCAGTAAGAACCTTTGTGGTCTCCTGGAATGAAGCTGCTGACAGGAATGAGTTGGTTGCGAGAGATGCCTTTGTGATTCCAAGTAATACCTGTGAGCCAACTGCAAGCTCCTTGCCCTCTTCCTCAAGCTTCTCGTTGAGCTCTAAGAAGTCAAGGGCATCAACCATGCTGCCCGGAAGTAAATCTGAATCTCCCGGCTCCTCTACGCGGATCTTCTGTAAGCACTGACGAACTATAACCTCGACATGCTTATCGTTAATCTCAACACCCTGTAAACGGTAAACACGCTGTACCTCGCGGAGCATGTAATCCTGAACCGCACGAACGCCCTTAATCTTGAGGATATCGTGTGGATTTACAGAACCCTCTGTAAGCTCATCGCCGGCCTCAAGCTCCTGACCGTCTACAACCTTGATACGTGAGCCGTAAGGAATGAGGTAAGCCTTTGTCTCGCCTGTCTCGTTGTTTGTAACGATAACCTCACGCTTCTTCTTTGTATCCTTGATTGTGGCAATTCCGCCGAACTCTGTGATAATAGCGAGTCCCTTAGGCTTACGTGCCTCAAAAATCTCCTCTACTCGAGGAAGACCCTGTGTGATATCTCCACCGGCAACACCACCTGTATGGAAGGTTCTCATGGTAAGCTGTGTACCAGGCTCACCGATTGACTGTGCTGCGATGATACCGATTGCTTCACCAACCTGTACTGCCTGACCTGTTGCAAGGTTTGAACCGTAACACTTAGCACATACTCCCATGTGTGAACGGCAGGTAAGTACTGTACGGATCTTAACCTGTGTGATTGGATTACCGTTCTCGTCAACACCCTCTGCCATAACCTTTGCTGCACGCTTTGGTGTGATCATATGGTTGGCCTTAACGATTACATTGCCATCCTTATCGCAGATTGTGTTGCAAGAGAAACGACCTGTAATTCTCTCCTGAAGGCTCTCGATTTCCTCTCGACCCTCCATGAATGCCTTTACAACCATTCCCGGAATCTCACGTCCTGTGCCTGCACAGCAGTCTGACTCACGAACGATCATATGCTGTGAAACATCTACGAGACGTCTTGTAAGGTATCCTGAATCGGCTGTACGAAGCGCTGTATCTGAAAGTCCCTTACGAGCTCCATGTGCTGACATGAAGTACTCGAGTACGTCAAGACCCTCACGGAAGCATGACTTGATAGGAAGCTCGATTGTACGACCTGTTGTATCAGCCATGAGTCCTCGCATACCTGCAAGCTGTTTGATCTGCTTATCAGATCCACGGGCTCCGGAATCTGCCATCATGAAGATGTTGTTGTACTTATCAAGACCTGTAAGAAGTGCCTTTGTAAGGGCATCATCTGTATCCTTCCATGTCTCGATAACCTCTTTGTAACGCTCCTCATCAGTGATAAGTCCACGCTTGTACTGTCTTGTAATCTTATCTACAGTGTCCTGTGCATCAGCGATCATCTGTGGCTTCTGTGGTGGCACTGTCATATCTGAAATTGAAACTGTCATGGCAGCCTGGGTTGAATACTTATATCCCATAGCCTTGACATTGTCAAGAACCTCTGCTGTTGTTGTAGCTCCGTGTGTGTTGATAACCTTCTCAAGGATCTGCTTGATCTGTTTCTTACCAACGTGGAACTCAACCTCAAACTTGAGTGCATTCTCAGCCTTTGATCTGTCTATAAAACCAAGATCCTGTGGAATGTTCTCATTGAATATCAAAAGTCCTACTGTTGTCTCTGTAAAACCTGAAACCTCTGTGCCGTCAGGAAGCTTTACTGTACGGTGTACAAAGATATTCTGGTGAAGAGTAATCTCCTTATTCTCGTAAGCGAGCATTGCAAGATTAACACTTCCATAGTAACGGCCGAGAAGATCTATCGGTCTGCAAAGCACACGACGGTTTCCGTCTGTGACATCCTCAAACCAGATGAGGTCATATAAACCAAGCTCAGCCTTTCCTGTATTTTCATCAGGAGTTGTGAGCTTTCTAAGCTCCTCAATATCATTGTATACAGTGTCTGATGACACCTGTGCAACCATCTTTGGATCATCCTTGTAATCAGCGAGCTTTCTCATTGTGAGGTAATAAACTCCAAGGATCATATCCTGCGAAGGAACGGCTACAAGTCCACCATCAGAAGGCTTAAGCAGGTTGTTAGGTGACAGAAGCATGAATCTGCACTCAGCCTGTGCCTCAGCAGTCAGTGGAAGATGTACAGCCATCTGGTCTCCATCGAAGTCGGCGTTGAACGCTGTACATACGAGTGGATGAAGTTTGATTGCCTTACCCTCTACAAGGATTGGCTCGAAGGCCTGGATTCCAAGTCTGTGGAGTGTAGGAGCTCGGTTAAGCATAACCGGATGCTCTTTGATGACGTCCTCAAGGACATCCCATACCTCCGGCTGAAGTCTCTCAACCATCTTCTTTGCACTCTTTATGTTGTGTGCGGTTCCGTTAGCGGCAAGCTCCTTCATAACGAATGGCTTGAAAAGCTCGATAGCCATCTCCTTTGGAAGACCACACTGATAAATCTTAAGCTTTGGCTCTACACAGATAACTGAACGTCCCGAGTAGTCAACTCGCTTTCCGAGAAGGTTCTGACGGAAACGTCCTCCCTTTCCCTTGAGCATGTCTGAAAGAGACTTAAGAGCTCTGTTTCCGGGACCGGTAACAGGACGGCCACGACGGCCATTGTCGATAAGTGCATCGACAGCCTCCTGAAGCATACGTTTCTCGTTACGAACGATAATATCCGGAGCTCCAAGATCAAGAAGTCTTCTAAGACGGTTGTTACGGTTGATAATTCGTCTGTAAAGGTCGTTAAGATCACTTGTTGCAAAACGTCCTCCATCGAGCTGAACCATTGGACGAAGATCCGGCGGGATAACAGGAATAACTGTCATAATCATCCACTCAGGCTTGTTTCCTGACTCACGGAAAGCCTCTACAACCTCAAGTCTCTTGATGATACGTGCACGCTTCTGGCCTGTAGCATTCTCAAGCTCTGCCTTAAGCTCTGCCGAATCCTTCTCGAGATCGATTGCTGCTAAAAGCTCACGGATAGACTCAGCACCCATTCCTACACGGAATGCTGAGCGGCCATAAGTATCGCATGCCTCCTGGTACTCTGACTCATTGAGAATCTGCTTGTATGCAAGCTTTGTCTCGCCCGGGTCAAGCACAATATATGAAGCAAAGTACAGTACTCTCTCAAGTACACGTGGAGATAAGTCAAGGATGAGTCCCATACGTGATGGGATACCCTTGAAATACCAGATATGAGATACAGGAGCAGCAAGCTCGATGTGTCCCATACGCTCTCTACGAACGCTTGACTTTGTGATTTCTACGCCACATCGGTCGCAGACAACACCCTTATAACGTATCTTCTTGTATTTACCACAATGACACTCCCAGTCCTTCGTTGGTCCGAAAATCTTCTCGCAGAAAAGACCGTCTTTTTCAGGCTTTAATGTTCTATAGTTAATAGTCTCAGGCTTTTTAACCTCGCCATGTGACCACTCTCTGATCTTTTCAGGAGATGCTAATCCAATCTGAATCGCATCAAACTGCATTGCCTGATTATTTTCTATATTATTTGTTTCTGGCATTTTGGCACTCCCTTCTAATTATTCTTCGTCATCAAGAACTTCATCAGCAAAAATATCGTCATCCGCTGTCTCAGGAGACTCTTCCTCTTCTATGTCAACAAGCTCTTCGTTGTCATCAAATTCTTTCTTTGAGAAACCATGCTCTGCGAATGACTCACTGTCCTCGAATGCATAGTCCTTATCGTTTCCGATAATTGAGTTGATATCTGTATTACCGTACTCACTTGTCTCGATAAGCTCAACCTCTTCTCTGTTCTCATCAAGTACCTTGACATCCAGACCAAGTGCCTGAAGCTCTTTGAGAAGTACCTTGAATGACTCTGGAATACCAGGCTCAGGGATATTCTCACCCTTGATGATAGCCTCGTAGGTCTTGACACGGCCAACAACATCATCGGACTTCATTGTAAGGATCTCCTGGAGTGTATATGCAGCACCATATGCCTCAAGAGCCCAAACCTCCATCTCTCCGAAACGCTGTCCACCGAACTGTGCCTTACCACCGAGTGGCTGCTGTGTAACTAATGAGTAAGGACCTGTTGAACGTGCATGGATCTTATCGTCAACAAGATGATGCAGCTTAAGGTAATGCATGTGTCCGATAGTTGTCTTTCCATCGAAGCACTCACCTGTTCTACCATCACGAAGCTGTACCTTTCCATCCTTTGAAATCGGAACGCCCTTCCATAAGCTTCTGTGAGCTCTGTTTGTTGAAAGGTATTCCATAACGTCCTCACGGAGTGTATCAACATATTTATCATAGAAGATTTCAGCATCTGCGCTCCAGTATGGATGCTCCGCCTGTAAATCCTTTTCAAGCTCTTCCTTATCGAACGGAAGATTTACGTAATCATTTGCAAGCTCAAGTGTATCCTCGATATCTACCTCGTTAGCTCCGTCAAATACAGGAGTTGAGATATTGAAGCCAAGTGCCTTTGCAGCGAGACTCAGGTGAATCTCAAGGACCTGACCGATGTTCATTCGTGAAGGAACACCGAGTGGGTTAAGTACGATATCCAGTGGACGTCCGTTTGGAAGGAATGGCATATCCTCAACAGGAAGCACACGGGAAACGACACCCTTGTTACCGTGACGTCCGGCCATCTTATCACCGACAGAAATCTTTCTCTTCTGTGCAATGTAGATACGTACTGACTGATTTACTCCCGGAGAAAGCTCATCGCCGTTCTCTCTTGTAAATACCTTGGCATCAACAATGATACCGTAAGCACCATGAGGTACCTTAAGTGATGTATCACGAACCTCTCTTGCCTTCTCACCGAAGATGGCACGAAGAAGTCTCTCCTCTGCTGTAAGCTCTGTCTCACCCTTTGGTGTAACCTTTCCTACAAGGATATCACCGGCACGAACCTCTGCACCTACACGGATGATACCTCTCTCATCAAGGTCCTTGAGTGCGTCGTCGCCGACACCAGGGACATCACGTGTAATCTCCTCAGGTCCGAGCTTTGTATCACGTGACTCTACCTCATATTCCTCGATATGAACTGATGTATACACATCATACTCTACGAGACGCTCTGAAAGAAGAACGGCATCCTCGTAGTTGTATCCTTCCCATGTCATGAATCCGATAAGCGGGTTCTTTCCAAGAGCAAGCTCTCCCTGACTTGTTGAAGGACCGTCTGCGATAACATCGCCTGCCTTAACCTTGTCACCCTTAAATACGATAGGTCTCTGGTTGTAGCAGTTTGACTGGTTAGAACGAGAGAACTTTGTAAGGATATACTCTCTCTTGTTTCCGTCAGTCTCTTTTATGATAATGCGGTTTGACTCTGAAGATAATACCTCTCCGTCTGCCTTTGCAACTACGCAGACACCTGAGTCAACTGCGGCCTTTGTCTCAATACCTGTACCAACTACAGGAGCCTCTGTGGTCAGAAGCGGAACGGCCTGACGCTGCATGTTTGATCCCATGAGGGCACGTGTAGGGTCATCGTTCTGCAAGAATGGAATCAGCGCTGTAGCTACTGAGAATACCATCTTTGGAGACACATCCATATAATCAAATGCTGACTTATCGTACTCCTGAGTTTCCTCTCTGTAACGACCTGAAACTGAGTTACGTACGAAATGTCCTTCGGCATCAAGCTTCTCATTAGCCTGTGCTACGTGGTAGTTGTCCTCCTCGTCGGCTGTCATGTATACAACCTCTTCTGTGACTACCGGGTTCTCAGGATCAGTCTTGTCAATCTTACGGTATGGAGCCTCTACGAAGCCATACTCATTGATTCTCGCATAGCATGCAAGTGAGTTGATAAGACCGATGTTTGGTCCCTCAGGAGTCTCTACAGGACACATACGGCCGTAGTGAGTGTAATGTACATCTCGAACCTCGAATCCGGCACGGTCTCTTGAAAGACCACCAGGTCCAAGTGCTGATAAACGTCTCTTGTGAGTAAGCTCTCCAAGAGGGTTGTTCTGATCCATGAACTGTGAAAGCTGTGAAGAACCGAAGAATTCTTTAACAGCGGCAGTTACAGGCTTTATATTGATAAGTGACTGAGGTGAAATTCCCTCTAAGTCCTGTGTAGTCATTCTTTCACGAACAACACGCTCCAGTCTTGAGAGACCGATACGGTACTGGTTCTGTAACAGCTCTCCAACCGCACGGATACGTCTGTTTCCAAGATGATCGATATCGTCATCTGTTCCTGCGCCCCACTCTAAGTGCATATTGTAGTTGATAGTTGCGAAGATATCCTCTTTAGTAATATGCTTTGGAATAAGGTCAGATATATCTCTCTTTATAGCCTCGATTCTGTCCTCAAGAGAATCATACTCCTCGAGAATCTGAGCGAGTACCGGATAGTAAACAAGCTCAGTAACACCGATAGACTTAGGATCCTCAAGCTCAGGAATCCAGCTTCTGATGTCAACCATCATAGAAGAAAGAATCTTGACATTTCTTGTCTCTGTCTGAATCCATAAAGCAGGAACGGCAGCGTTCTGGATCTGTGTAGCAAGCGCACGGTCAACAACAGTACCTGCCTCAGCGATAACCTCACCTGTAGAAGGATCCACTACGTCCTCAGCTAAAACCTGTCCACTGATACGATTCTTTAAAGCAAGCTTCTTATTAAACTTATAACGTCCTACCTTGGCAAGGTCATATCTTCTAGGATCGAAGAACATTGCTGTGATAAGGCTCTCTGCACTCTCAACTGAAAGTGGCTCGCCCGGACGAATCTTCTTATATAACTCTAATAAACCAGCCTCATAGCTTCCCTGTGGCTCACGCTCTGTGATTGCAGGGTCCTTGCTGAATGATGCCTGGATCTTTGGCTCATCTCCGAACATATCGAGAATAGCCTGGTTTGTACCTACTCCAAGTGCACGTAAAAGTACTGTTATAGGTACCTTACGTGTTCTGTCTACTCTTACATAAAAAACGTCGTTAGAGTCTGTCTCATACTCAAGCCATGCACCACGGTTTGGAATAACAGTACAAGAATACAGGGTCTTTCCGAGCTTATCATGAGCAATTCCGTAATAAATACCAGGAGAACGAACTAACTGACTGACAATAACTCGCTCTGCACCGTTGATTACGAATGTACCGGTCTCTGTCATTAAAGGCAGATCACCCATGAAAATTTCATGCTCATTAATCTCATCTGTCTCTTTGTTGTGAAGTCTGACTTTAACCTTTAAAGGAGCTGCGTATGTTGCATCTCTTTCCTTGCACTCAGGAATTGTATACTTTACATCATCTTCGCATAATGTAAAATCTACAAAATCAAGACTAAGCTTTCCGCTGTAATCTGTGATTGGAGAGATATCCGCAAAAGCTTCCTTGAGACCTTCGTCTAAGAACCACTGATAAGAATCCTTCTGGACCTCAATCAGATTTGGCATCTGCAGAACCTCTTTTTGTCTTGAGTAACTCATACGCATGCTTTTTCCGGATGTGACCGGACGTATTCTGTTTTTCTCCATTGACGTTTCACCTCTCGTTTTTATTTTAATCTAGCAAGTATCTAGATAATGATTCAAAAACCACCCCAGTTACTATATCTTGTGGTTTTTCTCTTGTGCACATATTTGCGAATGCATTTTAGTGTAATTTACCTATTGACAAATTTGCATCTTTTAAAAAATTGCATAAAAATGCCACTGCACCACAATAGTGCAACGTATACTATACAACAAATCACTGACAATTGCAAGTACTTTTTTATTTTTTCATCGCCGTCGGATAGGCTACGAT
>UMKK01039228.1_pt1 | contig 9868 bp, 9 predicted proteins | sample 1966281 | NCBI WGS metagenome assembly UMKK01 (sample SAMEA4836175, study PRJEB28245) | human gut metagenome | biome: gut microbiome; material: fecal sample | place: Denmark | collected 2008 | reverse complement strand
GCGGGAAGGGAATTGCAAAATACGCAGATTGGAATTTTGCAGCTTGCGTTAAAGTATGGCTATGATTCTCCAGAAAGTTTCAGTCGTGCCTTCCGGAAGTTTCATGGAGTCAATCCTTCTGCGGTGCGAAAAAACAAAGTTGTATTAAATGACTTTGGCAGATTCCAGATATATTGTAACGAAAAGGATGGGGAGCAGATGAATTACCAGATGATACAAGCAGAAGAGATGCACTTTATTGGGTATAAAACACACTTCTCAGGGATTCCATCACAACGCAGTCAGCAGGAAGAAGATTTTTTTGTCCACACCAGATTGCAGCAGTTTGCATTAAATGGTCTTGTAAAGGACTGTGAAACGCTCTATACACTGGTTACCAATGTGGACGATAAAGGGTATGATTTTTATATCGCGCAAAGATATGCGCAGGAGGGATGTTGGCTGACTCAGGAGAGATACCAGAACCTTGCAAAGCTAAATCCACCGCTCAGAGATATGTTTGAGGAGATCGTCATTCCACCGCGCTTATACGCAGTATTTCAGACACAGAGAAGTGTTTATCCAACAGAGCAGGAAGAAGAGTTGAGAAAAAGCATTTTGTTAGAATGGCTTCCGGGCTCGGAGTATGAGTTGGAAGAGGGAATTGAGATTACAAAAATGCAGTGGAAGATGGGAGAAAAAAGAAACCAGAGATATCTGGAATTGTGGATGCCGGTAAAACGAAGATAATAAAAAAATCTCCAGACTTTTTGTCTGGAGATTTTTTTATGCTTTGAAAAATGCAATCAAACCGGGCTCTGTTGGATGATCTACGACCAGAACATCCTTTTGAGGGATAAGGAGAAAGGAAATAGCAAGATCCCCGATTGCGGCAGCAATGTTCATTGCGCCAAACAGAGCAAGACCGAAGTTTGGAATTAACAGAGAAAGCAGATAAGCGCCTATACCTAAAATCAGACAGGGCATCAGGGTACCAAGCAGATAGGGGAATTTTTTTAGAGGCTGTGCACAGTGGCAGTAAGGAGTAAGTGTTTTTAACTGAAATCCAAAATGAATGCTGTGAAACCGATCCGGACAAAAACAGGACCAGGTAAGGCCATGGATCAGCTCATGAATAAAAATGCTGGCAAGGAAGCATACAAAAAACATTGGTGTGACCGCAATGATCTCGGGATGCTTTTCAAGAAGGGAGTTCCATCGAAGCAGGAACAGAAAGATTGTCACAGCCAAAAGAGGGACAATCAGCAAGAATGCGATGATATTAAGCTTTTTGGCAGGGAGAATCAGTGGCTTTTGTTCAAATCCATTGGTTTCCATCTCTTTGCAGGTGTGTTCAAACAGTTCCTGACGAGATAATTTTTGCGCCGTTTTCACTTAAAAAACACCCCCCATAAGATGGAATTATGATACACCCAAAGGTATAGTCTGTCAATTAAGATTTTATAAAAATTTATTTTAATTTCCTATCGACAATTGAGTGCGGTTATGCTATATAATATTAAGAACAATTCAAATTGAAAAAAGGTTTATGAGAGGAGAATGGATATGCAGGAAATGGAAACCAAGGAAAACCAAATTATACATGGTGTAATTTGGAAACAGCTGCTGATCTTCTTTTTCCCCATCCTGCTCGGTACGTTTTTCCAGCAGATTTACAACACGGCAGACACCGTAGTTGTAGGACGTTTTGTGGGAACAGAGGCTTTGGCAGCAGTTGGTGGTTCAACCAGCCAGATCATTAACCTGATCGTTGGTTTCTTTACAGGTCTGGCTTCCGGTGCAACGGTTGTCATCTCGCAGCACTATGGTGCAAAACAGGAAGATGGTGTGCAGAAAGCCCTGCATACTGCATATGCTTTTTCTGTTGTAGGCGGCATTATTATTTCCATCATGGGAATTCTGATAACACGTCCGCTGCTCAAACTGATGAACACCCCGGATAATATCATCGATTTATCCGCAACCTATCTGTGCATTTATTTTGCAGGTCTTGTTTTTGTTTTTATCTATAACGTGGGCGCAGGTATCCTGCGTGCAGTCGGTGATTCCCGCAGACCATTATACTTTTTGATTTTATGCTGCTTTATCAATATCGTTCTGGATATTATACTGATTGTATTTTTGAAGATGGGTGTAGCTGGCGCTGCTATCGCAACGACCTTCTCTCAGGGAATCAGTGCAGTGATGGTTACGGTGACTCTGTGCCGTACGACCGATATCTTCCGCCTGAGGGTGAAAAAGATCCGTTTCCATGCGCAGCCAATGGGAATGATCGTGAAAATCGGCTTGCCTGCTGGTTTGCAGTCGGTTATGTACAGCCTTTCCAACGTAATCATTCAAAGCTCTTTAAATACCTTTGGTACCGAAACAGTTGCAGCGTGGACAGCATTCAGTAAGATCGATGCAATTTACTGGATGATCAGCGGTGCGTTTGGTATCGCAATCACCACTTTTGTGGGTCAGAACTATGGTGCAGGAAAATTTGGACGAATGAAAAAGAGCGTTCGTGTCTGTCTGGCAATGGATATAGGTGCCTCGATTCTGATTAGCGCTGTGTTGTTCTTCCTTGGCGGATATGTATTCCAGCTCTTCACCGGAGATGCACAGGTAATCGAGATAGGCGTTAATATTCTTCGTCGAATGGCACCAGCTTATTTCTGCTTTACCTTTATTGAGATTTTTGCAGGTTCCCTGCGTGGTATTGGCGACGTTGTGCTGCCAATGCTGATGACCTGTGGTGGAATTTGTGTATTCCGAGTTATTTGGATTGTCTTTGTTCTTCCACTCAACCGCACCTTAAACATGATTGTTTACAGCTACCCGATTTCCTGGGCACTGACAGCAGTTTTGTTTATTATCTACTACTGGAAACGTGTACAGCAGCTTCCAGATACCGACGAATAGGAGCAGAATATGAAAACATATTTAGTGCTTTTGGGAACAGGAACCCCAAATGCCTGTCCCAATGCAAGCGGACCATCTTCCGCAGTCGTGGTGGGGGACAGAGCTTATCTGGTGGACTTTGGCCCGGGTGTGGTTCGGCAGGCATCGAAAGCATATTACAAAGGAATAGATGCACTGCGTCCTGACCGCCTGACAACAGCGTTTTGTACCCATCTGCACACCGACCATACAGCTGGATATGCAGATTTGATCTTTACACCATGGGTGTTGGAAAGAGAAACCCCGTTAACTGTCTTTGGTCCAAAGGGAATTCGGAATATGACCGAGCACATTCAGGCGGCGTATGCGGTGGATATTGACTTTCGCCTGCATGGATTTGAGCGTGCCAATGAGGTCGGTTATCAAGTAAAGGTCCACGAGATTGGAGAAGGGGTTATCTATCAGGATGACCGTGTAAGTGTTGAAGCATTTTTGGTCAGCCACGGAACACTGAAAAGCTACGCATACAAATTTACCACCATGGATGGAAAGGTAATTGTAATCAGTGGAGATACTGCTCCATTGGATGTTGTAGCGCAGCAGGCCAAGGGATGCGATATCCTCCTGCATGAAGTGGAGTACAGCGCAGGAATTGCCTGTCGAGAACCGAAGTGGCAGAAGTACCACCGTGAGGTACATACTCTGAGTACAGATCTTGCAAAGGTAGCGCAACAGGCACAGCCAAAACTTCTGGTAACCTATCACCGGATTTACCATATGAATATTCAGGACAATACACAAGATCTGGAACATGAAATGGCATGGCGCTGCGAGGCGATTTTACAGGAAATCAAAGATGCCGGATATGACGGTAAGGTAGTCAACGGGCAAGATTTGGACATTTTTGAAGTGTAGAAATGTAAAAAAGGGAACCGAGAATTTCTCGGTTCCCTTTTTAGTTTTTTAAAGTTTAATAGACCTGATGCATGATGGTGTTTTGGAGATAATCAAAAAACGTCTGATATTCTGCCGAAGATAAGGTACGAGGATAGCTCATCACGACCAGTTTATGAGGAGCTGTCTGCGGACGGTAAGGCGGATGGAAATGAGAGATATCATTGCTTACAAGTCCAAGCTTTTGATAAAATTTTTCCCGGCGGATGGAGATATCATCCTGAGGGGGATCGATCTCTAAAACAGTGAGCGGATGTGTTTTCAGAAATTCCCCAAGAATTCTGGAACCGGTTCCCTGACCGCGCAGGGAAGGAGAAACCGCAAAATGCTCGATGTAGGTAAGAGAGCCGATCTCCCAGGAAAAGAGAATTCCACAGAAGGTATCATCTTCCAAAACAGCGTCACAGTGGTACTGTGGGTGGCTCAAAATATTTTGCTGGCTTTTGGATAACCGCTGTTCGTGAATCGGAAAGCTTTGAGCATACAGATCAAATGCATCTGCAAAAAATGGATGAGTAGGTGCAGTGATGCGGGAAAAGCGAATCAAAAATAATGCTCCTTTCCAATGATTAGTCAATCATCAGGCGTTTTTCCAGTTCAAAGTCGGGGGTGACATAAGCGGTCTGATAGTTTACGTAGATTACCATACCAGGTTTTGCACCTCGCGGTTTCTTTACATTTTTAATCAGGGTGTAGTCTACCGGTACCTGTGCAGAATCTGCCGCTTTGGAGTTTGCCGCAGCAATAATGGCGGCCTGATTCAAGGTGGAGTCCGGAACTTCCTGTCCATCACTTACCACGATGGTATGAGAGCCCGGAATGTTTTTGGTATGGAACCAGACATCTCTGCCGCGTGCATCCTTGAGGGTGAGCTGATCGTTCTGAACGTTGTTTCTGCCTACGAGAATCAGGAAACCATCATCCGAGCGATAACGTTTTGGAGCAAGTTTAGCTTCCTTTCCTTTTTTAGGAGCAGGGCCTTTTTTGCGCAGATATCCCTGTTCTGCAAGTTCTGCTCGAATGGCGGAGAGTTCGTCATTGGTCTGGGCACGGGTAAGGGCGTCAAAAACAGAATCAATATAAATTGCTTCCTGCTGTCCTTCTTCAATCAGTTCCCGCAATTTTTTCTCTGCGGTATCTGCTTTGCGGTATTCCCCGTAGTATTTCTGTGCGTTCTGAGCAGGGGTCTTGCGCGGATCAAGCGGAATGGTGACTTCAGCCTGGTTTTCATCATAGAAATTAATTAAAGTTGCGGTGCGGTCACCCTTCTGAATGGAATAAAGATTTGCATTGATCAAATCGCCGTAAATCTTCCAGGTTTCACGGTCAGAACAGTCAGCAAGTTCTTTTTGCTGTAAACTTAGTTTTCGGGCAATACGGTCGGCAGTGTTGGCAAGAACTTTGAGAAGGTCGGCGCTGCGATGGCGCATGCGCTGGATGTTGTCACGTTGGGTATAGAAGTCATCAAGCAGCTGGCTGTAGGTATCATAAGTTCGGGTGAACATCGAACCGCCATACTGATGGATATCCATAAAGGAAAAATCCATTGGTTTTTTGCGGGAATCAATCACACTGGTTGGTGTTCCAGTATAGTTCTTCGCATAATCGATGACTTTGGTCAGGAAGAAGCGCAGCCGGTCAAAATGATTTTCTGTCATTTCGGAAATGACGCGGTCATCACCTAAAAAGACGTAATTTGCAATTTCCCGACAGACGATAGGAGAAACACCCTGCACAGCCGATAAAAGGGCTTTGGAGAGAGGAGTGTCTTTTCCGCTGCGCAGTCGCTGTTCAATTTGTTCTGGGGTAACATCAATTAAGTCCAGTTTATCCTGAGCAGGCGGAAGGGTATAACGTACGCCCGGAAGGATAGGACGAACTGAAGACATAGTATCATCGATTCGTTTGATTGAGTCGATGACCCGTCCAGTTTCATCGATGAGGATGATATTGGAATGTCTTCCCATAATTTCAATTGCGACGGTGAGCTGGATGAGGTCTCCCATTTCGTTCCTGGTTTCAAATACCAGGTGAAGGATACGGTCCAGTCCGATTTGGCGGATCTCAATCAGTTTTGCGCTGCCGAGATATTTTCTCATCAGCATACAGAACATGGGAGGACTTTTTGGGTTTTCAAAAGAAGCAGAAGTCAGATGAATGCGAGGGCTGTCTGCGCCAGCAGAAAGATAAAGCTTAACGGTACGGGAACCATCTTCAGTTGGCTGCGGCAGACGCAGCACAAAAATCATCTCTTCGCGGGAAAATTGGTGGATTTTATCAATACGCGCTCCAATCAGGCAGGATTCCAATTCGTGTCTGATTTGACGCAGAAGGGTACCATCCAGTGCCATGAAAATCGTCCTTTCTATCTATATCTCATATTGGTAGTAATTCAGTTGGGGGATACTTCATTATATCATAAAATGGACCAAACTGCGAGAGCTTGGTCTGCATGGCAGTCTGACAAAATAAGCAAAAGAAATAAACTGCAATTTTTATTTTTAAAACATGCAAATTGTGACAGATAAAAGACAATCTGATTGTAAACAGTTTACTATTTTGCCGCGCATTGACAAAGAAAGAAGGGAGGTGTATAATAAAAAACGACACAAGTTAAAAATAAAAACTGCAAGTTTTATGATGCGGTTTTTGCAAAAAACAATTTTTGATATCTCCTACAATCAACATAATCCTTCCAAATATCACATCGTAACGCGTTGCGATGTGAAGCAAAACATCCCCTGCATTAGCAGGGGATGTTTTGCTTTTTGTGCTGTTATTTAGTAAGGGTTCCGTTCGGGGTTTGCATTAGGATTAAAATTTGTTCTTCAGCACCGGTCTGCGTATTAATATAGGAAAGAATTCGATCTCCGGTAGGAGATGTGCAGAGAAATTCATAAACGCAGACCTCATTTTGTCCAGAGGTTGGGATCAGGGCGAGGCGGGTGTTATCAACGGTGAGAATATCACTTAAGGATTGCTGTGCCTGTTCGACGGTGATGGATGGGGATTGCAGTGTGCGGTCGTGGTGGTTGACCAGATAGCCACGTGCATCCAGTCCTACGATAGAACCATCCTGGAGGGAAACCTCCACCTTGATCAGGTCAGTGTAGCAGATAGTCTGGGTGTTGGGTTCATAGTAGGCAAAATTCAGGGTCATGACACCGTCACGGGTCTCGTAATAGGTATCCTTCATGGAAGAATAGCCGTATTTCTCAAGGAACTGCTGTGCTTTGGCTACTGCATCCTCATAAGAAAGTTTTTCAGTGAGAGAATCCGGTTTATCAGTGATGAGGTAGCAAAGATAGCCGCCGTTTTTGGTGATAGCAACTGAATTGCTGGTTCCGTCATGGAAAACATAAGAAGGAAGAGTGGAGTTTTCTTCCCGCATTTCGGTCAGATCTTTGCCGGCAACCTGATTAGCAAGCTGCTTTGCCTGGTCGACCGGGACTTCTGCCTTGCCTTCGGTCATGAGAGGGGTCTTGTCCAAGATGTGGTCAGAGAATGGGCCATCATAAATTAAGGTTGGATAACCCATAAAGCTGTCTTCAATCTGCTGCATGTGAGAGGTAGTTCCAGGATTTTCCGGATCATCCACAGTGGTTTTAGGTGTGGAGAGCTGTTCCAGTGTCAGGGTTCCGTTTTGCAGTCCGGTGGCGATCTCATCCAGTTGTCCGCTTAAACGGTCGGCATATTCGCGCAGGGAAGCAAACTGGCTGCGTTCCTCTTCGCTGAGCTCCTGACCGGAGGCTGATTTTTTGGAGAGGTACATGGCATAGTTGCCCGCCTGAGAGAGAAAGCGGTTGGTATTCTCCAGCGTTTTGTCCGATACCGGAAGGGTGGAGAGGGCGGATTTTGCTTCCGAAGATTCCTTCCACATTTTGGAGGAGATCATCGACAGCTGCGATGAGGTACCGACATACATGCCCTTGACCAGATCGGACGAGAGATTTGCCAGATTGTCTGAAGCAAGGTCGGCGGCGCGCAGGTAGGTGTTCTGCAAAGCAGTGCGATAGGTATTGATCCTCATGTGATTATAGCTTGCCCAGATGGCAAGTCCGGTGGAAAGGACAAGAAGAAAACCAACCACCAGCTTGAGCGCGAGAGAGGAAACGGGAGTATCTTTTTCGTTCATAGGGGTTCCTGCCTTTCTGAAAATGGGATTTTCAGTGATAGTATTTCCCGTTTCCTTCCTGTTTAAACATGAAAAGCTCCCTTGTCTCAAGGGAGCTTTTGTTTACAAAGTTCGACTGATATGATATAATTTTGACGCTAGAAGGGCGGTAACGGTTATTCCCTCATAAAGGGGGTGACCGCTATGACAATTTTGGAAGTGATTGCACTTTTAAATTTGCTTGCAACGGTTATCTTTGGTATTTTAATGTACATAAAGAAATAACCACCCCTATGTAAGGGGCGGCGTTTCCTCAATACTATTAAGGGATTTGGGAACGACCGCCGTCTCGCACACGGAAGCCGTCCTTCTGGTTTCTATTATACGCTAAAAGCTCGCTTGGTGTCAAGCGAGCTTTTTTTGTGAGCCTGTGCCAATTTGGGGCGGGGTGTTGTTTTATGTATTAAAGTTATCCAAACGTATATGAAAGAGAAGGAAGAATGTTCCTATAAAAGATAGAAAAAGATTAAAATTTTCATAATAATCTACAATCAGCGAAATAGAGCGTTGACAAACAACTTTATGGCATTTATAATAAAAACATGCTCGTGATAACGGGTAAATTTAGGCATATTGAACATATTGCAAAGCAAATGAACGATATGCAACAGAAAGAGAGGGGTTTGTCTATGATTAACAATGGATTTGAGGAGAGAAGCGAGGACAGAAGAATCCGCAAGACAAAAAAGGCACTGCGTGCAGCACTGGTGAGGCTGCTGAGCAAGGAGAGCATTGCCGAAATTACCATCAAGGAACTGACCGACGAGGCAGACGTGCACAGAGGTACCTTTTACCATCATTACCGCGATGCTTTTGATCTGAAAGAGCAGGTGGAAGAGGAAATCGGGCAGGAGCTGGACGAGGTGCTGAGCAGTGTGCCGGAAAGTGACGGCGCATTTGAACTGATTTTGCGTGTACTGAGATTTTTGGAGGAGAACCGCGATGTTGCCAAGATGCTGGCAAGCGAATCGGGATGCCCAAAACTGATGGAACAGCTTTGCGAAAAGATTAGTGCAAGATGTATGGGCAACGGGCTGTTTGGAGAGCAGCTGCGGTATGGAAGCCGGTTTTGTGCAGCGGGCATTCAGGGCATGATTGTTTCGTGGGTGGAAGATGGAATGCGCATGCCGCCAAAAGAGATGGCAAAGGTGATGGAAACTATGATGATGGGCAGCCAGCAACAGGTTGTCAGCAAACAACCAGCGACAGTATAGTAGGAAAAAGCGAATCGAAAAATAGGAGGGGCAGAGCAACCGATGGACGCAGCGGGGACTCTGTATTTATTTTACCCTAAAATGTATAATTATAATTTTTAAGTGTATAGTAAAATACAAAATATGGATGAAAAAGACGAATAAAAGACATAGTAAATATAAAATGTTCAATAAATTTAAGGGCGAGAGCGAAAAATATGCGAAAAACCATTTTGTTTCCAATCAGAATTTATTGTAACTATTATGTAACTTTTAAAGCCAAAAAGGGATGTTGAAACGGTTGAAAACCGTAAGTTTTTAACCAAAATGTAAAAATTATCGAGAAGTGCGACAAAAAAGAAACGAAGTGTTGACTAAACTGTATTGCTAGTTTAACCGATTTGAGATACAATAGTGTCAGACGATGAGGGATATGTGGAGTATCAGCTCAGAGTCAAATATTATGAATACTGAATGAATAAACATTCGGTAAAAATTTTTTAGGAGGAAGAAAGACTATGAAAAAAGTACTTTCCGTAGCTATGGCTTCTGCTATGGTACTTGGCATGGGCGCTAACGCTTTTGCTATTTCCTACAGCACAGGCTCCAATGAAAAGGCTGATTGGCCAGACAACTTCCAGTTTGCCGAAATATCTTTCTAACT
>UMKK01041880.1_pt1 | contig 9870 bp, 6 predicted proteins | sample 1966281 | NCBI WGS metagenome assembly UMKK01 (sample SAMEA4836175, study PRJEB28245) | human gut metagenome | biome: gut microbiome; material: fecal sample | place: Denmark | collected 2008 | reverse complement strand
TCTGTGTCTGTCTCTTGGGAAGAGAACTGTTTCACGAATATTTTCAACACCTGTAAGTACCATAGCTAATCTGTCAGCACCTACACCCCAACCAGCATGAGGAGGCATACCATATTCGAAAGCTTTTAAGTAGCTGCCAAATGAAGCTACATTTAATCCTTTTTCTTCAATTTGTTTTACTAAAACATCATATTGGTGTACACGAGTAGCACCAGAGGATAATTCCAAGTTATTATACATCAAATCAAATGCATGTGCTTTAGTAGGGTCTTTGGAATTAGGCATTACGTAAAATGGTTTAATTTCAGAAGGCCATTCAGTTAAGAAGTAGAATCCTCCCATTACATCACCTAATGCTTTTTCACCTGCACGGGATAAATCTTCACCCCAGCTCATTTCAACATCTCTGGAGTTTACAATATCAACTGCTTCATCATAAGTTACAACAGGGAAAGGACCGTCAGGAACAGGCATTTCATGTTCTAATATATTTAATTCTTCTTTACAGTCTTCATTAATGTCAATGATAACTTGTTCAAGCATATTATTGAGTATTTTCATCACATCAATGTCGTCCATAAAAGAAGCTTCCGCATCAATAGAAACAGCTTCGTTTAAGTGTCTTAAAGTATCATGTTCTTCAGCTCTGAAAATTTGACCGATTTCAAATACTTTATCCATTCCACTAGACATCATCATCTGTTTGTATAATTGTGGAGACTGACCTAAGAATGCTTCTTTTTCGAAATATGTGATTGGGAAAAGTTCAGTTCCTCCTTCAGTAGCAGAAGCTACAAGTTTTGGAGTGTTAATTTCCATAAATCCATTTTCATAGAAGAAATCCCTTACAGTATGGAACATTCTATTTTTAATTTTAAAAATAGCACTGACATTATCCCTTCTTAAATCAATGAATCTGGAGTCTAACCTGGTATCAATTTCAGCTTTAACTTTATCAGTAGGATCCATAGGAAGTGGCTGATTAGCTAAGTTTAAAAGATTAATTTCTTTAGGAATAATTTCAACACCCGTAGGTGCTTGGTTAGCTTCCTGAACTGTACCTTTAATAGCTACAACGGATTCTTTTCTAAGTTTCCTAATATCTTCAAGTATTTCTGCATCTACTTTTTTACTTGGTGCGGTAATTTGTACCTTACCTTCTCTATCTCTAATAATAACAAAGATGATTCCACCTAAATCACGGATTTCATGTACCCAACCCATGACGATGACATCTTGTCCAGTTAAATCAGGAATGACATTTTTAGTATAATTTGTTCTTCTCCATTCATTTAATAAACCTTGCATTGGTTCACCTCTAGGTTTTTTAAAAAAATAATTATAATAAAATTAATTTTTCATTATATTAAGAAATTTAATTTTTATATTTAATAAAGTATTTGATTAACAAGCAAAATCTATTTTTTATAAGGCAATGAAAATACAAGCCCTGAAAAGATTACTTATTAAAAGTTATCATTTAAAATTATTTAATAACTAATAAAAAAGAATATTAAAAAAATATATGCTTAATTAACCTAATGAACTTCATTAAATCATAAGCAACTAAACAGATTAAATATTTTCTTTTTAAAATAATCAACATAGCTTTTATTTATTATTAAATATTATATATTAAAATATTAAAGACTAAATTGTGTGATTAGATGAAAAGTGACAATATTAAAAAAGGAATTCAAAGAGCACCACATAGGTCTTTACTTAGGGCATGCGGTCTTGGAGATAATGATTTTGATAAACCTTTTATTGGAATAGCTAACAGTTTCACAGAAATTGTTCCCGGACATATTCATCTTAGAGAACTTGTTGAATTTGTAAAAGAAGGAATAATAGCTGCTGGTGGTATTCCATTTGAATTTAACACTATGGCTATTTGTGATGGAATCAGTATGAATCATGAAGGAATGAAATACTCACTTCCTTCCAGAGAAATCATAGCTGCTACTGTTGAAAGTATGGCTAAAGGACATAGCTTTGACGGATTAGTGCTTATGCCCAGCTGTGATAAAGTAGTTCCAGGTATGCTTATGGGAGCTGCCAGAGTGGATGTTCCTACAATCGTAGTTACCGGAGGACCAATGGCAGCAGGACAATACAAAGGTAAAAATGCAGATTTAATTACAGTATTTGAAGCTGTCGGTCAGGAATCTGCTGGTAAAATATCTGAAGAAGAAGTCTACGAAATTGAAAAATGCGCCTGCCCCGGTGCAGGCAGCTGCTCAGGATTATTTACTGCAAATACCATGGCATGCGTAACAGAAACTCTCGGATTGTCCCTGCCGTTTTGTGCTACAACACATGCCGCAGATAAGGCAAATGAAAAAATGGCTTACAATTCAGGAAAACAAATTATAAAATTAGTAGAAACTGACTTAAAGCCTTCTGATATTTTAACACAGGAAGCATTTAACAACGCAATTACAGTAGACATGGCTCTTGGAGGATCAAGCAATACAGCACTTCATATTCCGGCAATAGCTAATGAAGTTGAAGATGTTGAAGTTACTCTTGATTTATTTGACAAAATCAGCAGAGTAGTTCCCCATATTTGTCTAATTTCACCAGCAGGTACAGACACAATGATGGATTTACATAAAGCTGGAGGAATTCCGGGAGTATTAAAAACACTTGGAGATAAAATCGACACATCTGCTATTACTGTTACAACAAAAACATTAGGGGAAAACATAAAAGATGTTGAAGTTACAAATACTGATGTCATTCATCCATTAGATAACCCTATACATAAAGATGGAGGAATAGCTATATTAAAAGGAAATATTGCACCTAATGGATCAGTTGTTAAAAAAGGTGCAGTTTCACCAGATTTAATGCATCTCAAAGGACCTGCTAAAGTATTCAACAGTGAAGAAGAAGTTACTCAAGCTATATTTGACCACGAAGTGGAAGAAGGAGACATTTTAGTAATCAGATATGAAGGTCCTAAAGGCGGTCCTGGAATGAGGGAAATGTTAAATCCTACCTCTGCACTTGCAGGTATGCAAATCAAAAATGTAGGACTCATTACAGATGGAAGATTCTCAGGAGGAACCAGAGGCCCATGTATCGGACATGTATCACCTGAAGCAATGTCTGACGGTCCAATTGGAGCCATTGAAGATGGAGATATAATAGAAATTGATATTGAAAACAGATTCATAAATGTAGAACTATCTGATGAAGAAATATCAAATAGATTAGCTAATAGAAAAAATCCAAAAAGAGATGTTGATGGATGGTTATCAATATACAGTAAAGTTGTTCAATCAGCAGATACCGGAGCTATATTGAGGTAATTTAGATGGAACTTTTAAGATATGAGGATATTGATTTATCACAAACAGTTAAAAGATCAGAAGAAGATGTAAACAATGTTTTAGACATCGTATCTGATATTTTAAAAAATGTTAGACAAAATAAAGATCAGGCCCTAAAAGATTATACACAAAAATTCGACAAAGTCACAATAGATAATTTAAAAGTTACAGATGAAGAAATAAAAGAGGCTTATGATACATTAGACGATAATTTATTGGAAGCTCTGAAAAAAGCGGCTGCAAATATTGAAAAATTTCATAAAAAAGAAATTCCTGAAGAATGGAATATTGAAGTTAGAGAAGGCATAACTGCCGGACAAATTGTAAGACCAATAAACAGTGTTGGCTGTTATATTCCAGGAGGAAGAGCAGCTTATCCATCTACAATTCTAATGACTGTGATTCCCGCAAAAATAGCTGGAGTTAAAAAAATTATCTGCTGTTCACCTCCACAAAAAGACAGTAAAATAGGTGATGCAATTTTAGTAGCAGCTCATTTAGCCGGAGCCGATGAAATATATAAAGTAGGTGGGGCTCAGGCTATTGGAGCTATGGCTTATAGTACCGAAAGCATTCCTAAAGTTGAAAAAATTGTAGGTCCTGGAAACATTTTCGTAACCGCTGCTAAAAAATTAGTGTATGGAGAAGTGGACATCGAGTTTCCGGCAGGACCGTCTGAAGTGCTAATACTTGCAGATAAAACAGCTAATGCAGAATATATTGCTACAGACATATTATCACAAGCAGAACACGACCCTAAAGCATCCTGCTTTTTTGTAACAGATGATGAAAACTTAGCTGAAGATGTTTTAGAATTTGTAGATAAAAAAACTGAAGATGCTCCAAGAGCTGAAATCATAAAAGAAGCTCTGTCTAATAGCGGAAAAATTATCCTTACTAGAAACTTTGAAGATGCAGTATATGTTACAAATGAATATGCTCCGGAACACTTAGTTATTATGACAAAAGATGACGAAAGCACATTAAGTCAGATAAATAATGCAGGATCTATATTTTTAGGAAAATATTCTCCAGTTGCATGTGGAGATTATGGATCCGGAACTAACCATGTACTTCCAACCGGTGGAGGAGCTAAAATGTATTCCGGATTGTCTACAGAATCATTTATTAAAAAACCGACAGTTCAAAAAATCACACAGGAAGGTTTGGAAAAAATATCAACAACATGCATCCCAATAGCTGAATATGAAGGATTATTTGCACATGTTGACTCAATCAAAACCAGATTAAATAAATAGTCTGGTTTATTTTTTATTTTTCATATGCTTGCCAAAAGCATTAATTATAACTAATATATAATAATTAACCATGTCCACTTTACATAAGATGAAAGTTTTAACTGACTCTGCTCAGTACGATTTATGCGACTATGTAAATCATCAAAAATCATCACAAGTAAATCTGCCTGGAATATACCATGCTACAGGCCATAATGGATGCCAAATACCATTATTTAAAACACTGCTTACAAATAAATGCAAAAATGACTGTAAATACTGCATTAATCAATCCAAAAGAACTTTCACCAGATTAGAATTAAAACCTGAAGAACTAGCTAAAGCTTTTATGACCTACTACAATAAAGGTCTTGTAAACGGTTTGTTTTTAAGTTCAGGTATTGCAGACAATGAAGATTCTACAATGGAAAAAACAATAGAAACCTGCAGATGTCTTAGAAAAGATTACGGTTACGATGATTATATACATCTAAAAATAGTTCCGGGAGCATCAAAAGATTCCATTAAAAGAGCTATGGCACTTGCCAACAGAGTCAGTATTAATATTGAAGCCGCTACCCCAAGCGGTTTGGCTGAACTGTCATCTACAAAGGATTATAAAAAAGATATACTGAAAAGACTCCATTGGATAGATTCACTTGAAAACAGTTCTACCACATATCCAAATTCTACTCATACAACACAGCTTATTATCGGTGCAAATAACGAAACAGATAAGGAAATTCTACATAGAATAGATAAAATATACAAAAATTCCAAATTGCACAGTGCATATTACAGTGGATTTACACCTGTCGAGGGGACTGAATTTGAAAAAAAAGACAGCTGCAATAGCCAAAGAGTAGGGAGACTTTACAATGCAGATAGTTTATTAAATGATTATAATTATAAACTTAAAGAATTAGTATTTGAAGATGATGACAGATTATCCCTAGATATTGATCCTAAAATTTTAGCTGCAAGTAATATGAATATATTTCCTGTAGAGATTAATAGTGCACCATTTATTGACCTGATAAGAGTTCCGGGTATTGGTGTAAAATCAGCTAAAAAAATAATTTCTATTAGAAAAAGATATAAGTTTACAAAAAAAGAAGAATTAAAAAGATTGGGAATAGCTGTAAATAGAGCTGAAAAATACATTAAATTAGATGGAGAATATCAGCCTAGTTTAGATATCTTCGAATAATTCCCAAATCTCTGGATATTTTTTAGAAACCGCTTCATCAATTAAAACTGAAGCTTCTTTACTAATACTGAATTCAGGTTCTGTTTTTCTTAAATACCTGAATACTGCTGCAGATTGTGAAGACCATAAAGTGATCCTTGGATTTTTATCAACAATCTCTTTAACTTCAGCCACATTCTCTAAAATTTTTTCCTGTTCTTTTTGATCTTGTATGCTTTCTTCATCACTTTCACTGCCAGGTAAGTCTTCGGATGATGTTTCAATATTTTCAGCTTCCTCTTGGTTGATATCCTCATCAGTATCATCTTCCACAGTATCTATTTGTTGGTTTTCACTAGATTCATCTTCTTCTACAATATTTTCCTGAATATTTTCATCATCTACAATATCTTCACTAGATTCCTCTTCTTCACAAGTATCATCATCAAAAGATTTTGTATCTTCTACAATTTTATCACTGGACTCTTCATTTTCAGAAATTTTCTCGCTAGATTCATCATTATCAGAAGTTTCTTCTACAATTTCTTCATTAGAAGAATTATCTTCATCAACATTTTCTACAATATCCTCATTAGATTCTTCCTGTTTTTCATCTTCACCTAACATGTCTTCTAAAGATACTGCAGAATTACTGTCAAAATCCTCATCATAAAAATCAGGAATTAAAGAATCTAATCCTTTACCTAAACCTGTTGATTTTTTAGCCATCTAATTACCTCCATCACGTTCTATAATTTCTTTAGCTAAACTTAGATAAGCTTTTGTACCTGTACTTTCAGGATCATAAATTAAACAAGGTTTACCATAACTTGGAGCTTCAGCTAACCTAATATTTCTTGGAATCACAGTATTAAATAACAGATTAGTGCTTCCAAAATGATTTTTAAGTTCCTTGTAGACATCCTTACTGAGCCTTGTTCTTTTATCATATAATGTCAGAAGAATACCTTTGATTGGAACAGGTGTTCTAAGCCTCTTTTTAACTAAGTTAATAGTATTAATCAAATCAGCCACACCTTCCAATGCATAATACTCTGCTTGAATAGGTATAAGAACACTGTCAGCTGCAACTAATGCATTAACAGTTATAACACCTAAAGAAGGAGGTAAATCAATAAAGATATAGTCAAATAAAGGAGGTAAATCCTTAAGTGTTTCCTTTAAAACAATATGATAATTTTCCTTTTTACTTAATTCAACTCCTGCTCCACTTAATGAAATATTACTTGGGACAATGAATAAATTCTTGATAAATGTAGGGATTGTTACTTTTTTAACACTTACATCCCCAATAATTGCATCATAAATAGTATTTTCTAATTTTGTTTTATCAATCCCGAAGCTAGTAGTTGCATTACCCTGAGGATCCATATCAATTACCAAAACACTTTTACCCATTACAGCTAGTGAAGTTGCTGTATTAACTACAGTTGTAGTCTTTCCACAGCCTCCTTTTTGATTCATTACAGCCATTATTTCACTCATTAATTAATTCTCCTTATAAATGATAAGTTCTAAGTTATTAGAAATAAGTTTTAAGTTATATCTTACAAGAAATAACTTCTAAGTTATAAATTAAAAGAGATAAGTTTTAATTTTTAAGAAATAAGTTAAAAGAGATAACTTATAGGATATAACTTAAAAGAGATAACTTTTAACTTTTAAGAGATAACTTAAAAGAAATAACTTTTAACTTTTAAGAGATAACTTAAAAGAAATAAGTTTTAACTTTTAATTAATAACTTATACCTCATAACTTAAAAGAGATAAGTTTTAAGTTAAAAGGTTTAATGTATAAGTTATATTTTATACCTTCTATCTTATAAATTCTACGTTTTAAGAAATAAGTTATAAGTTATAAAGAATAAGAAATAATTTATTAGTTATTAGTTACTAGTTATAACTTATCAGTTATAAGTTATAAATTATAAAAATATTAAAATTAATCAAATATAAATTATTAATATTATATAAATCAAAAGCAATTGCTTTGAATTTTTCTATAAAACTAAATATGTGTTATTTAGAGCCATTATCGAATATTATGACAAATAATAATTTTACATCTAAAAAATAGGTCATATCTAAATACAGAAGCAATTCTTAAATTAAAATATTCAAAAAAATAAAGATAGAGTAGAGAATTAATCTCACTCTATTTACTGTTTGGCATTTCACCAGAGAAATAATTTGCATAACCTTTTAAATCCAGCATACCATGTCCTGAGAAGTTAATAACAATGGTTTTTTCTTCTCCAGTTTGTCTGCATTTAATAGCTTCATCAATACCTGCCTTAATTGCATGAGTAGTTTCCGGTGCCGGAACAATTCCTTCACATTTAGCAAATTGAATTCCTGCATTAAATACGTCTCTTTGATGAGCTGTTACAGGATTGATATATCCTTCATGTGCAAGTAATGAGATTTGTGGACACATTCCATGGTATCTTAAACCTCCTGCATGTACAGATGGTGCTACAAAGTCATGGCCTAAGGTATACATTTTAAGAAGTGGAGTAAATCCATTTGAATCTCCAAAGTCGTATTCATATTTACCTTCAGTTAATGTTGGACATGCACTCGGTTCTACTGCAATAAATTTAGTATCACTGTTTCCATCAAGTTTATCTTTAATAAATGGATATAAAGCACCTGCAAAGTTACTTCCACCACCAACACATGCAATCATAGTGTCTGGTTCTTCATTAGCTATTTCCAATTGTGTTTTAAGTTCCTGACCGATGACAGTTTGATGTAACATTACATGGTTTAACACACTGCCTAAAGTGTATTTTACATTGTCATTGTTTAGAGCTTCTTCCATTGCTTCTGAAATAGCTATTCCAAGTGATCCTACATGGTCAGGGTTTTCAGCCAATACTTTACGTCCAAATTCGGTATTTTCACTTGGGGAGGCAAAGACTTCTCCGCCATAAATATTCATGATGTTTTTCCTGTCTGGCTTTTGATTAAATGATACTTTAACCATATATACAGTACAGTCCAAATCAAGTAATGAACAAGCAAGTGACAAAGCAGTTCCCCATTGTCCTGCACCAGTTTCGGTTGTTAATCTTTCAACACCTTCTTTTTTAGCAAAGTATGCCTGTGGAATTGCACTGTTTAATTTATGTGATCCCGTAGGAGAAGTATCTTCCCTTTTGTAATAAATTTTAGCTGGAGTGTTGAGCTTTTCTTCAAGACGTTTAGCTCTAAATAACGGAGTTGGCCTTCCCATCTGCATGTATAACTCCCTTACTTTTTGTGGAATCTTAATATATCTTTCAGTTGCAAACTCCTGGTCCAGTGCCGCTTTTGTAAATGCTTTTTGCAAATCTTCAATTTGATTTCTTCCTTCACTATTTTTTGGCATTGGAAGTTCACAAGGTAAATCAGCGTTAATATTGTACCATTTTTTTGGCACTTCTTCAGAGGATAATTCTATTTTATAATTCATATTAATAGATTGTATAATGTACTATTTAAAACTTTACTGTACACTTTTGTACAATTAATATTTTAATAGAATAAAAACCTATTTAGAAATATGAAAATTTTAGCTATTGATGTTGGAACAGGAACTCAGGACATACTAATTTATGATGACGAAAAAGAGCTGGAAAACTCAATTAAATTAGTTCTGCCTTCTCCACACTTATATATTTCCCAACAAATTAAAGAAATTGAAAATGACATCTATTTTGACGGTGAAATAATGGGTGGGGGGAAATTAAAAAAAAGTATTCTTGAACATATGGAAAAAGGTTACGATGTAGTGATGGAAGCAAATTGTGCTAAAACAATAAGAGATGACCTTGAACAAGTTAAATCATATGGAATTAAAATAGCTGATGAAAATAAAAGCTATGAAGGATACACTAAAATCCATTTAGGAGATATAAACATTAGAAAGTTATCTGAATTTGTATTAGGATATGATTTAGACTTTGATATTGATAAAATAGCTATTGCAGTTCAAGACCACGGATACAATGAGAATATGGGGGACAGGGACTTCAGATTTGAAAAAATCAGAGAAAAATTAAATGAACCTGTCGAACCTGAAAGCTTTGGATTCCATGAA
>UMKK01010414.1_pt1 | contig 9939 bp, 10 predicted proteins | sample 1966281 | NCBI WGS metagenome assembly UMKK01 (sample SAMEA4836175, study PRJEB28245) | human gut metagenome | biome: gut microbiome; material: fecal sample | place: Denmark | collected 2008 | reverse complement strand
ATGGAATGGAAAGAGCAGAAAATTATCATGCAGACAATAGATTCACTGATAGAAAGTTTTAATGAGTACAGGTGAAATTTCACCATATATGGGGTGTAAAACAAAAAAACTCCCCATATATGCTAAGGATAATAGTTTTTTGTGCTGTTAAAATAGCAAACAGAGAGAAAGAGACAGAAACAAGGAAGGGAGACAGGATTGATGAACAGACAAGAAAATTTAATCTATCGGAAGCAGTGTCCCTATGATGCAATGGGAGACTATTCTGTTTTAATGGAAAATGAAAAGAACATAAAAACGGAAAGAAATGCAAAGAAGTCTGACCGGGACATCAGACGGAAAATAAAATAGGGGATGCTGTAAATTAGCAGAAAGGGCAGTAAGGAAGTTTCAGGCTCTCGTTAAAAAAAACGGGTGTGCCGGAAGCTGTTTTTTACTGCCCTTTTGCCAGTAGATCAGTAATAATCCTATCCTTTCTGCTGATGGGCACCTGTTGCCAGCAGGCAGAAGGGTGGTAATTATGCTGACATTGCAGGAATTGAAACAGGTTGTAGGTAACAGGAAAGAAAAAAGAAAGGTTCCGTCCGCCAGGTATTTGAGAGAAAACGATGTGGCAGTTGTAAAGCATAGACTGATAGATGGTGCGGAAATTATTGCATATCAGACAGGATATGTTTTCTATTGTGCAGGTGATTATGGAACGGTTTTTCCTTTATTTACCTGTCGAGATTATGTATATGAAGCAGGAAGAAAAATAACAGTTGTTAAGGAAGATTTTTTTGATAATCAGCCCTGGTATGTGCGGTTGATATTAGAAGGTGAAGATCGGCTGTGCAGGAACAGGGAGGTACGAGAACATAATAATTGCATTTCATACAGCCATATTTCAGAAGGCTGGTGCGAATTGGTGGATAAAAGGCAGAATGTACTCGAAAAACTGATCATAGAAGAAGCTATTGGAGAATTCATGGATCTGCTGACTGACCGGCAGAGACAGGTGATCCATCAAATTTATTTTCAGCAGCGGACACAAAGAGAAGTGTCACGGGTGTTTGGAATTACAGAACCGGCAGTATCAAAATGTATTTCACAGGCAAAGCAGAAAATGAGAAGAAATGCAGGCAGACTGACCGGAGTGCTTCAGAAGGGAGAATAAAAGATGCGTGGTAAAAAACCAAAGGAAAGACAACGGTATGTGCTGCGTGTAAATGAAACTCTCATAGAAGTTACCAGAGACGTATATCTGGCATGGTACCAGTCAAGAAGAAAAGAAAGATACCAGCTTGAAAAAATGCAGAAAAATGGTGTATGCGGAATAGAAAAAGTAGGAGAAACGAGTTACAACAGTTATTTGCATATATTATCACCAGAAGAAATAGTCATCAGGGTGTCAGAAATACAAGAGCTGCAGGAAGCACTGAAATATTTGTCTGAAGAAGAAATGGAATTGATAAGACTATTATTTTTTGAAGAGTACACAGTTAAAAAAACAGCACAGTATTTCGGGTGTTGTACAAAGACAATCAGAAACAGGAAAAACAAAGTATTGCAGAAACTAAAAGACAGGCTGGAAACTTTGTAAGTTTTTGCTGTTTCAAAAAATTTTCTAAAAAAATTTCAAACAGGTTAATTTTTGCCCTTTCACACATGCGGTTAGTGGAGGGGCAAATGTCTATTTTAATTCAAAACAATAAATTCCCCCTAAAAGTGAACCTTGACAATTTCATATCAGCAGCAAGAGGATACCTGAATTTCCCAGCTACGCATCTGGCGGCGGGTATTCGGTGGCAACGTGAAGGGCAATGGATGAGAGGCACCCTTGGCAGGAATGATTACGAATTACCTCTTGCGGCTTAATAGCTCAATCCTGTTTTTATTTAAAAGTCAATCCAAGACAAGGGAGGTGGTTTCTATGATTGATTCATGCAGGTGTAAGCCTGAACGAAAGTGGAGTAAATTATCGAAGAAAGAGAGGACTCAGTCAAAATGAAAATGCGATTTAAAAGATTCTTGTCGGGATTTATGGCAGTTGCAACTTTGGCGTCTGTTATCGTTCAACCAGTCACGGTTTCTGCTTCTGAATTAGAACCGGAGACAACTTCATTTGAACGGCAATATCCGGAACTGCAGGATGTGCAGGATACTCTTGACAAAGACGAAATTGTGGAAGCAAAGGATATTGAGATTCCCTATGGAGAAGAATTTGAGGTGGAAGTCGATCTGTCCGGTATAGAGGGCGTGAATGAAAAAAAGGTGAAAGTTTTATTCCATGAAGCAAAGAGTGAAGCCGGTACAGATTTTGATGCACATACACCGGATACCTACAAAGCTGTCTATGCAGTAGAGCCAGTCAGCGGTCACCCAGCTTACAGAGTAAGCAGAAACATTACGGTAAAAGAGCCGGAAACAGAAGCACAGACAAAGAGTTCTTCTGAAAATACAGTTGGTGAAGGAAATGCCGGTGAAACAGAAGATTCCGGTAATGCGGAGGAAGATGTTGATTCGGACGGGTCAAAAGAGATTGTAACTGATCTTACAGATGGACAGGAAGTAACAACAGATGAAGAATCTGGTCTGACTGTTTCAGAAGTAATGGATCAGGCAGAAAATGAAGGAATTGACTTGTATGAGATGGAGCCGGGTGAAACAGTGACATTTATGGCGGCAGCAGGAAATGCAAGAAGTTCACAACAGGTTTCAGTGACAAGAGGTGCCGAATACCGATATGCGGATTATGGTTATGGAACTTATCTGACGTATCAGTATACCGTAAAATTCGGTAATGTGTCCGCCACAGCTTATTGTGTACAGCCGTCCAAACCGGGACCTGGCACAGGAACATATACAATCAATAAGGTTGGGGATGGTAAAGCACTGGCTAAAGTATGTTACTATGGCACAAAGGCTTCTGGCGATGATGGATTTTTTACAGAAGAAAATGGCTATGGAAACCTGAGTGCAGGAGCCAGATTTATTCTGGTACATCTTGCTGCGTCATATGCGAATGGCAGTTCAGATGCTTTTTCTGGTGCAAACGCTACTGCACAGAATCTTGCGAAAAAACTTTATAATTATTGTATTTCTCAGCCAGATATTCCGGATGTGGCAATGTCTTTTTCAGATGCGGATGTGACAGCTTATGTAGATGGCAACAGCCAGAGAACAAAGGAAATCATTTTTAAAGCAGATGAACTGCAGAGTATCACAATGAAACTTCCAAGTGGTGTGAAACTTCACAATGTGACAACCGGAAAGACAAGCAAAGCTGGTGAAGCAGTGGAAATCAGTGGTGGAACCAAGTTTTACTTATCTGCACCTCTTACACAGGTACAGGATGTCGCAGGAAGCTGGTCGGCAACGATGAAAGGCAGTGTAACAAAAGATTATTCTGCATATAAGATCAGTACCGGATCTGGTTCACAGGACCTGGCCCTGGTATTTGGTGAAGGTGTTGATGATGAGAAATATGTGGACTTCAAAGTAACCTGGGTGCAGCACGCAAGTGTGAAGGTGATTAAAAAAGATGCAAAAGCAGACGCAAAGCTGTCTGGTGCAGTGTTTGGTTTATACAGTGATGCAAACTGTACAAAGCTGATCACAAAGTTACCGGCAACCGATGCGAACGGGGAATCGTCCGTACAGATCATTAAGACACAGGACACTGTATATCTGAAAGAGATTACAGCTCCGACAGGATACCGTATCAATGCAACTGCCTACAATGTAAAACTGGAAGTCAGCAAAACAACGACTGTGACTGTTCCGGATGCCGATTTACTGAAAGGTGCAGGATTTACCGCTTATCTGGTATCTTCCCTGACAGTAAAAGAAGATGGCAGCTATGACTTTGGTTCTGCCAAGCCGGTAGTGATCGGGGAAAATGGTGCAACAGAGATCTTTACAGATGAGAAAGGGTATGCCCGCAGTATTGCGATTCCGTATGGAACTTACATCGTCCGTGAAACAACCACACCACATAATTACACTCCGGTCAATGATTTCATCGTACAGATTACAGAGAATCATCCGACTACACCGCAGGTATGGAGGGTGCTGCTTGACAAAGAGTTTGAAGCGAAGCTGAAGATCATCAAACAGGACGGTGAGACAAAGAAAGCAGTCCTTCAGAAAAATACGGAGTTTAAGATTTTTAACCTGGATACAGAAAAGTATGTGGAGCAGGTAACAACGTATCCGACGACGGTAAAACACAAATCTTATTTTACAGATGAGCAGGGATACTTAATCCTTCCACAGAATCTGAAGATTGGACATTACCGTATTGAGGAAGTGAACGCACCTTATGGATATACGCTCAATGAGAATTACTATGAGGTAGATGTAGATTCCAATACAGCATATCAGATGGACGGAACTTCCGGCGATGTGATCATTGAGATCGCATACGAGAATCATCCGGTTAAGGGAGAACTGAACATCGTAAAACAGGGTGAGGTCTTAAATGGTTATAAAGATGACTTTACTTATCAGAAAGAAACTCTGGAGGGAGCAGTCTTTGAGGTATATGCTGCCGAAGATATTTATACAGCAGATTTCCAGAAAGATGATAATGGAAACCGTATCCTGGAGTATGCTTCTGGGGAACTGGTAGGAACTGTTACCACGGATAAGGATGGAAAGGCACAGATCGCTGACCTTCCACTTGGAACCTATAAGATTGTTGAAAAGACAGCACCAGAGGGCTTTGTGTTAAATGAAGAAGCACAGACAGTAACATTTGAATACAAAGACCAGAAAACACCAGTTATTGAGCAGACAGCAACCTTTGAGAATGACCGCCAGAAAGTGGAAGTGTCCGTAGTCAAACAGGATGCAGAGACAAAAACGGTTGTGGCGGGTGCAGAGTTTGGTATCTATGCAAAAGAAGATATTCTGGCACATGAAGAAGTGATTGTGAAGGCAGATACCTTACTTGGAAAAGCAGTCAGTGGGGAAGATGGAAAGGCAGTATTTGACGTTGACCTTCCATTTAGTACTTACTATATCAAAGAACTTGCAGCTCCGGCAGGGTATGTCTCTTCTTTTGAGACTTTGGAAGTGACTGCCAAATATCAGGGGCAGGATGTGAAAATGGTAGAGCTGGAATCTGTATTTAAGAACCAGCCGACAAAAGTAACCTTTACGAAATCCGATATTACGACAGGCGTGGAACTTTCCGGGGCAACGCTTACGGTGCTTGATAAGGATGGAAATGTGGTAGATACATGGAAGTCTGTAAAGGGTGAGGAACACTTGATTGAAAGACTCACAGCCGGGGAGACATATACTCTTCGTGAAGAAATGGCTCCTTATGGCTATCTGATGGCGGAAGAAGTTTCCTTTACTGTGGACGATACTGCTGAAATCCAAAAGGTAGAGATGAAAGATGCAGTGCCAACCGGAACACTTATCATCAATAAAAAAGGTGAGTTCCTGGAGAAAATATCTGCACTGGATTCCATTGGCGGATGGATGAAGCATCTGTTTGAATATCTTTCCGGTTCCCTGAAAGACGTTACTTTTGAGGTTTATGCCTTAGAAGATATAAAAGCGGCGGATGGTGAGAGTGAAGATTACTACAAAAAGGATGCACTGGTAGCAACGATCACGACGGATGAAACAGGAGTGGCGAAACTGACAGACCTTCCTCTTGGCAAATACTGTGTCAAAGAGAAAGAGACAGCAAATGGATATGTCCTGGATGGAGAAGCTCGTGAAGTGGATCTGACTTACCGTGACCAGAATACCGCAGTTGTTACTTATTCTGCTGACTGGCAGAACAAACGCCAGAGAGCAGAAGTAAACGTGTTAAAGAAAGAAAAAGATTCCGACCGTGTACTGGAAGGGGCTGTATTTGCCCTGTGCAATAAAGAAAATATTGTCAATGCAAAGGGCGATGTGATCTTGAAAGCGGATACGGTTATTGAGGAGCAGGCTACGGATAAGGAAGGAAAACTGACCTTTACGGCAGATCTGCCACTTGGCTATACCTACTATGTGAAAGAAACTTCTCCGGCACCGGGATTTGCGACAACAGACCAGGTACAGGAATTTACTTTTGAATATGGTGGGGCAGATAAGGAAACACTGTCTTATGTGTTTACTTTTGAAGATGAGCCGACAACCGTAGAGTTTACCAAAACATCCCTGACAGACGGAAAGGAGATTGAGGGAGCAAAACTGAAAGTTACAGATGAGAGTGGAAACACTGTGGATGAATGGACTTCTGGTAAAGAACCACATATCATCAAAGAACTGACCGCTGGCAAGAAGTACACCATGACAGAAACACTTCCTGCGGACGGTTATGTGACAGCAGAGAGCATCACTTTTACGGTGGAAGATACCGGTGAAGTACAGAAGGTGGAAATGAAGGATGATGTGACAAAAGTGCAGATTTCCAAGACCGATATTTCCGGTAAGGAGCTGCCAGGAGCGAAACTGACGATCCTTGATAAAGATGGAAAGACCGTAGAAAGCTGGACATCTGAGAAAAAACCACACTATATTGAGATGCTTCCAATCGGGGAATATATCCTCCGTGAAGAAACTGCACCGGATGGTTATCTGGTTGCAGAAGATGTGAAGTTTACGGTCAAAGATACTGGAGAAATCCAGAAGGTTGTGATGAAGGATGAGGCGAAACCAGAGGAAACTCCAACAGAGACACCGACGGAAACACCAGAAACCACACCAACACCGGAGACAAAAACCACAGAAGAAACAAAGAAATCGACTTCACCAAAGACAGGAGATAATACACCGATTCTGTTCTGGATTCTGCTTGCAGGGGCTGGAATGGCTGGTCTTGGTGGAACAGTGATTCTTCGCAAAAAGAAGAAATAAGAGATCATAAGATTTCTTAGTAATGGATGAGGGCATTTATGGACACAGGATTCATAGATGCCCTTTTATAAAATTTCAAAAGAATTAGGGAGAAAAGAAGATGACAAAAACAGTATTGATCGTTGCTGCAGCTGCAGTATTTCTGGTATATGGATTTGTCCTTTGGTGCTGTATCAAAGTGGGGGCAGAATCAGAAAAAGAATATATGAAACTGGCAGAAAAGAGAGGAAAGGAGCAGCAATGTGATAAATGAGGATAAGACAGCAGTGAAAGAAGAAAGGGCGTGGTGTGATTGCAGGATGAAGTGAATGAGAAAACAGTCTCACTTTGTATCCGCTGCGGCAAGGTCACTGCCAACCTGCTGAAAGCTGCCATGGTAAAGGCCCTTGCAAAGATGGAGCAGGAGAAAAAACAGCAGGGACAGAAACAGCCCCAGAAGGAAAAGGAGGATAAGACCTATAAGGGAAAACAGAGTCTTGATAAGCTGATGAAGCAGAATGTACAGCTGTCCAACATTGAGATCACAGATGGAAACATCAAGTCTTTTGAACGGGTAGCAAAAAAGTACAGCATTGATTTCAGTCTGAAAAAAGATGTGAATGCTGACCCGCCAAGATATTATGTGTTCTTTAAGGCAAGAGATGCCGATGTGATGACTGCCGCTTTTAAGGAATATACAGGACAGACGTTGAATAAGGACAAAAAACCATCTGTGAGGAAGAAGTTACAGCAGGCAATCACCAAATCGCTTGCAAAGCACAGAGAACTGGAGAAAACAAAAGGAAAGGAGAAGGAGCCGTCATTATGAGCAGATTACAGAAATTGCTTGGTGTAGGAAAAGGATACCTGGAGAGGTTACCACCGGTGGATGTACATAAGCTGCTTCGGATTGTTCTGATGAATCTTCCGTATATCGTGATCTTTTATGTGGGAAATAAGCTGGCATGGTTATATCAATACTGTGTGGGTGATTCCATGATAGAAAGACTGATGGTACTGGTCTTAAATTTCCAGATGGCATTCAGCAGGATTCTTCCAAGTATGCATAAAAATGAATTGCTGGTTGGGTTGACCGGAGCCGTGGGAGTGAAGCTCATGGTTTATCTAAAAGGGAAAAATGCCAAAAAGTTCCGGCAGGGAGTGGAGTATGGTTCGGCAAGATGGGGGACGGCAAAAGACATTGCACCCTTTATCGACCCGGTATTTGAGAACAATATCCTGCTGACCATGACGGAACGGCTGACCATGAATGGCAGACCAAAGAATCCGAAATTTGCGAGGAACAAGAACGTGATCGTGATTGGCGGATCTGGCTCAGGAAAGACACGTTTTTATGTAAAACCCAACTTGATGCAGATGGGAAAATACATCAGTTATGTGGTCACGGACCCGAAAGGGACGATCATCATTGAGTGCGGAAAGATGCTGGTACGGCATGGATATAAAGTGAAAGTATTGAATACGATCAATTTTTCCAAGAGTATGCACTATAACCCCTTCCACTATATCCATTCAGAAAAGGATATTTTGAAACTGGTAAATACGATTATGGTGAACACGAAAGGGGAAGGCGAGAAGTCCAGTGAGGATTTCTGGACGAAAGCAGAGAGGCTTCTGTACTGTGCCCTGATCGGCTATATCTGGTATGAAGCACCGGAAGAAGAACAGAACTTTGCGACCCTGCTTGAGTTTATCAACGCTTCGGAAACAAGGGAAGATGATGAGACATTTAAAAATGCAGTAGATATGCTGTTTGAGGAACTGGAAAAGGAAGAACCGGAGCATTTTGCAGTGCGTCAGTATAAGAAATATAAACTGGCGGCAGGAAAAACAGCAAAGAGTATTTTGATTTCCTGTGGTGCAAGGCTTGCACCGTTTGACATTGCAGAGCTTCGTGAGATCATGAGCTATGATGAGATGGAACTGGATATGGTAGGTGACCAGAGGACAGCACTGTTTATTATCATTTCTGATACGGATGATACCTTTAACTTTGTTGTGGCGATGATGTACAGCCAGTTATTCAACCTGTTATGTGACAGAGCGGACGATGTACATCATGGAAGATTGCCATATCATGTCAGAATCCTCTGTGACGAGTTCGCAAATATCGGTCAGATTCCAAAGTTTGACAAGCTGATTGCCACCATTCGTAGCAGGGAAATCTCTGCATCCATTATCCTCCAGTCGCAGTCCCAGTTAAAGACAATCTACAAAGATGCAGCTGAAACAATCTTAGGCAACTGCGACACGATGTTATTCCTTGGCGGTAAGGAAAGTTCGACCTTAAAGGAGATTTCCGAGACGCTGGGAAAAGAAACGATTGATTTATATAACACTTCGGACACCCGTGGACAGAGCCGTTCTTACGGGATGAACTATCAAAAAACAGGAAAGGAATTGATGAGCCGGGACGAACTTGCGGTCATGGATGGCAGCAAATGTATCTTGCAGCTTCGAGGTGTAAGACCATTTTTCAGTGACAAGTTCGATATTACCAAACACAAACGGTATAAGGAGCTGTCAGACTACGATAAGAAAAATGAGTTTGATGTGGAAGCGTATATGCGGCATCGGATGGAAGTGAAACTGACGAGGACACAGGAATTTGACCTGTATGAGTTTTCGGAAGAGAGTCTGGCAGGAGAATTAAATACAGAAAACAAGGAAGCAGAGCATGTGAAAGATTCGGACACATAGCTCTTTTTTCTTTGCCCTTTTGGGAGGTGATGGATTTGAGAGATCATGAAAGGCCACCCGTAAGGGCAGAGCCGGAAAAGACTTCTTAAAGATAGAAACCAGAGAAATACAGAGATTTGAAAGGAGACAACGAATATGGCGTTTTTTAATCAGGCAATCAATATTTTGCAGACACTTGTGGTGGCGATTGGAGCCGGACTTGCAGTATGGGGTGTTATTAACCTGTTAGAAGGATATGGAAACGACAACCCAGGTGCAAAGTCCCAGGGAATCAAGCAGCTGATGGCAGGAGGCGGTGTCGTTCTGATCGGCACCCAGCTGGTACCGTTACTGTCCGGATTGTTCAGCTGAGAGAAGCAGGAGGGAGATGACTCATGGATCGGATATTTGAAG
>UMKK01014031.1_pt1 | contig 9980 bp, 5 predicted proteins | sample 1966281 | NCBI WGS metagenome assembly UMKK01 (sample SAMEA4836175, study PRJEB28245) | human gut metagenome | biome: gut microbiome; material: fecal sample | place: Denmark | collected 2008 | reverse complement strand
GTCAAAAATCAACCATTTGTTGTGACAGAGCCATTTCGAAAATGCTACTGTTACTGTTGATGGCACATATAAAGTGCAGAATGTAGAAATAGAAGGTAATAACAAAATAACAGTTAATGGTGCAGGTGTTGTTAATGAAGGCATTGATATGGGAATGCGTAACCCAGCGGGTTCAATTAATGCTGAGTTAGTTGCAAAAAATGCAAAAATATATGGCATTATTGATATCGCTGCCGGTAAAGCAACATTGGAAAACAGCGAAATTATTTCCGGTGGAACTTTAGAAACCGAAGAACCTGGAAAATATGTTCAGGAAAATATTCGTGTACATACTGAAGGTAGCGGACAGGGTAAGTTAATACTCAAAAATGTTAATGTTACCGGCGATGTTATGGCGGAATATGATGGTGCTGAAGTTGAAATTACTGGCGGTACTTTTACTGAAGTTGAATATTATGAATATGATAACGACCATAATTACTTATTAGGTACTCCCGGTAATTTTGTTACGGATGGCTATACAGAAGTTCATGCTGAAAAGGGCGGTAAGGTAACGATTAATGATGCTGTGCTTAATACCGGTGTATCTGCTTTTGGCAACGATAGCGTAGTAATAGTTAATAACAGCAGCATTAGTACGAAAGGAAGTATTTTTGCAGCAGCAGGTGCTAAAATTTATTTAAACGGTGATGCAAATACTGTTTATTCACTTGGCGGTGAGGATGTTTTTATGGCTTTAACCGGCAGTGAAGATGGTGAGAGCGGCGATGGTTTAATTGAAATAAACGGCGGCACCTTAAAAGCAGAAAATTTGAGATATTTAGTTGGCAAAGATGATAGTAATCATTGGCTTGCTGAACTTAAAAAAGATGGTTATGAAATCACTAAAGGCGGCATTGTATTGCAAGGCAGCGGCGTCATCGAAACCAAAGGCGACCAGATTTTTGAACGCGGCGTAGATGTAAGCAGTGACGAAGCTGTACTTGCTTCTACTTCCGGTGCGGTAACTAATGATGCCATCAGTTATGTTGGCGGTACATTGAAGTTAACTGATGAAAAATATAGCTTGAATTATTTGGATTCTGCTAAGGATGCTCTTATAGACTATCAAAGTGATAGCGAAACAAAAATTGTTATGACTGGTACACTTGTTACAGGCAGTGGAAACAATGAAAATGAAATTGATGTTGATGATGTAGCGTCTATTGGTGATGATGTTGAACTTGACCAAGTAACTGTTAATGCAGATAAGAACTTGCTTGTTGGTTCTGATTCTGATAATGCAAGTGGGAAATTTGACGATGTTGTAGTTGAAGATAAAGTAGCTAACGGTTTTAGTGCAGGCAAATTAAATTTGGCGGCAAATTCTACCGGTATGGTTATAACTAATGCTAAAAATGTAACTCTTGGTGGCAGCGCTGGCGGTAATTTGATTACTGTTGGTGGTAAAATCGCTGATGTTAAAGTTGTTGTTGGTACAGATAGTGTTGTCGAAGGTGCAAATAAACAAACCGGCTCCTTTACTATCGGCAATAGATTAGCAACAAGTAATACTGAATATACCTTAAAAGGCAGTGTAACGGTTAATAAAGACAGTGTATTAAACGTAAACGGTAAAACGACTGTAACCAATGGCGTTACCCTTAACGGTGGTTCTGTTAACGTTGGCAATGGTACTTTGGAAACTACTGATGTTACTGCAAACGGTAATTCCACCATTACCGGTACTGCAAAGGTTGACAATTTAACAGGTGCATCTAATGCGGTTATCAATGTTGGTAATGACAAGGCAGCAGGTAAAGTAACTGTAAATAACGCTGCACTTAACGGTGCAACAGTATTCCTTGACCCGATGTGGGTTGACGGCACTGAGATTACCGATGCCAGCCAAATGGCTGTTGCAGGCACTGACGGCAAAGTTGCTGCTGACGGTAAATATGTTGTAGGGCGGAACTCCGTAATGAGCTTTGGTGTAGGTAATAACGAAAAAGCGCAGGAAACCTTTGCTAAAACAGGTTTAACCTGGGGCGAAGATGCTACTGCGGGCTTGTATATCAACGGCAGTGTAAATGTAGCGGATGGCGCTGTTGTAGTTGACGGCAAACAAACTGCAGCTACTGATGCTTATGTTGCTCCTGCTAATGGTACTTTTACTGCAGCAGCAAACTCTGTTGTAATGGTTGACGGACAGAAAATTAATGGTACTGAAGCAGCTATTACCGGCGTAACTGAAGCAAATGTTGATATTAAGGAAAACAGCAAACTATACATTAACGGTGCTAAAAAAGGCGAAATCTATCATGTTATTGATGGTGTTGCTAACAAGGGCTGGGCTGATGAAAATATTATCAGCAATAATGCATTGCTTGTATTTACTGGCAAAAATGCTGACAATCAGTTCAATGTAAGTGGAGAATACGATAAAGTTGCCAATGTTTACGGCACTGGAGCAGTAGAAATTGCAAGCATTGTAGATAAAACTTTAGAAACCAAAAAAGAAGGCGACGCAGCATTCGATTTCTTTAATGCCGCAGCCAACAGTAATAACAATGCAACTAAAGACGCCCAAATTGCAGCTTTCAACAGTGTTGCAAACATGGGTGAACTTGCCGGCGTTAACCACGGCACTTACAGCATGAGCAACGCTATGACTGACGCTGTTGCACATCATTTAAGCCTTGCAACCCACGGCGAACAGGATAAAGACATCTGGGCACACTACATCCATAACAAAGAAGATATTGATGGTATGGATTTGGGCGGCATTGATGGCAGCTATGATGCACAGTACAACGGCATTGTAGTCGGCAGTGACCTTTACAAAAACGGCAAAGTTACCGCAGGCATTGCTTTAAGCTATGCTGATGGCAACATCAACGGCAGCAATATTGCTTCCAGTACTAAAAACGACGCTGAATACTATGGCGCAAGCCTGTATGGCCGCATTGATAACGGCAACAGCGCAATTCTTGGCGATATCAGCTACCTGCACAGCGATAACGATATTACCCAAAACAACAGCGGTCACGAAATTACCGCATCTGCTGACGCAGATGCATTCAGCATTGGCATCCGTGCAGAACAGGCTTATAAAGCCGGTGCAGGCAAGTTTGTTCCGTATGCTGGCATCCGTTACATGCACCTTGGCGCAGGCGATTACAGCAACAGCCTTGGCATGGAATACAATGTAGATGACCAGAACCTGTGGCTCCTGCCGGTTGGCGTAACTTACAGCGCAGAAGTGCAGAGCGGTGACTGGACGGTTAAACCGATTGCAGAAGTAGGTTATGTATGGACTATGGGCGACCGTGATACTGACCAGACTGTATGCCTTAATGGCGCAAGTGATACCTTCGGTTTTGAAACTGCTGACAGCGGCAGCTTTATCGGCAGACTTGGTATCGAAGCTGAAAAATCTGATGTAACTTATGGTTTAAGCTACGAATATCAGAAAGGTGATACCGTTAAAGCCAATAAATGGATGGCTAACCTGACCTGGAGCTTCTGATAAAGTTGGTAATTTAACGTAATTTATATTTTTATAAGTTACGTTAAAAACGTACCGATAAAATGATACATAAGAAGTACCATTGATGAAAATAACTTAATAAGAATTAAAAGCCGCAGTTCATAAAGTGAACTGCGGCTTTTGCCTTAAAGTAACATAAGTATATTTTTCCACACTTTTCTCCGTTTAAAATTATATGAAATTAAAAACTCAATACACTAAAACACCGATAATACCGCTGATGAGCATCAGGCTGATGGCGCCGACTTTGCGGTAATAGTGCAGGTAAAACAGCAGCGCCAGCACGGGCACTCCGATGGGGTTAAAGGCGGCGCTTTCGCTGGTGGCGTTATCAATGGGGAATAGGGTAATGTTTAAAAAGAAAATTACCGCCGTAATCATAAAGGCAATAACCGCCGGGCGGATACCGCACAGCGCTTCTTTAACAAGGCGCGACTGGCTGAATTTTTCCAGCGAGCGGGCAACAAAATAAACTATAATAAACGAAGGCAGCGATACGCCGAGCGTGGCGATAAACGACCCCATAAACGCCGGTATAAAATCAGGACCGCAAACGCGCGCTCCAATATAGGTTGCGGTGTTTACGGCAATCGGACCCGGAGTCATCTGCGAAATGGTGATAATACGTGCGTATTCCGCAGCCGGAATCCACCCGTGTGCCAAAACCTCCTGCTGAATGACGCTGACCATGGCAAGGCCGCCGCCGAAGGAGAACAGGCCGATTTTAAAGAACACAAAAAACAAATCCCAGTAAATGCCCATCATTCAGCCCTCCTTCCCAAAAGGCGGTAAGCGGCAATGGCGTACAGCGCCGCCGCGATAACGGTGGAGGCAATGCCGAAGCCCAAAACGTAAATTTCCGCAACGGAAATTAAAAGTATAGCCCACCCAAGTTTGTTGCTGACGGAAGAAGCAAACATTTTTTTGGTGGCAACTACCAAAAGCACGGTAATAGCGGCGTTAACGCCGGCGAAGAATTTTAAAATGTAAGTGTTGCTGTCCAGTCCGCTGGAAGCAAACAGCATGGCAATGGCAAAAATAATTAAAAACGAAGGCAGCACTACGCCGATGGTGCAGACAAGCGCGCCCATAATTCCTGCCAGACGGTAGCCTAAAAAAGTGGCGGAGTTAACGGCAATAACGCCCGGCAGCGATTGTGCAATCGCCAGCACGTCGGTAATGTCCTTATCGTCAATCCAGCCCTGGCGTTCAACAAATTCGTCGCGGATTAAGGGAATCATGGCAAGGCCGCCGCCGATAGTGAACAGCCCTATTTTAAAAAACACATTAAACATGTGCAGGTAACTTACTTGTTTTTGCTGCATATCAACACTTCTTTCCCAAAACATAATTAACAGGTGATAAATATATTATCTCTTAAATATGCAGGCTTGGCAAGTTAAATTGTGGATATGTTATTGTTTATGTCATTTAGTTTTAATTTGCGTTTTCTTTTTGTATTTACGTTAATATTTTTAATTTACTTTTTTACACATCTTCATTCTTTTGAGTGACCAAAAGAACGAAGCAAGAAAAGTCATGCGGCAAACAAAAATTTACAGATTTTGTTGCTAAAGCAAAAAATCTGCATGCGGTACGCTGGAACCAATAAAAAATTCCACGAAACTCGCTGCGCTCAAACATCGGGAAATTTTTATTGGCTTTCAGTAAATACCGCTAAATTTTAAATGCCGCGATTTTCCCTGTGTCGTACTTTTTATATGCTTAATTTACGTTTTTAACTTGGTGTTATAATTTACAACTGTTATTATCAAAAACAATTTACATTACAGCTTTATTTAAAACTTATGGCAACATAGTTATTGTTTATAATAATTTGTTAAAAGTACGAATTTGGACGAAGCGCGACATTCAAAAAATAGGCAAACTTATAATTAAGGCACTTGCAGCGTTTGCCGAGGACTGTTTGAGTTTGCGCAGCAAACGAGTTCCGCAGGAGCTGCAAGTGCCAGCTTATTTACTGCTTTTGCCGTTTATTTTTTGTTGGAGCGAAACTTTCTTGGTTCGTTCTTTGGTTACAAAGAATGAACATGAGTGATAAAGTAAATAAAAATATATTATCATAAATACAAAGCTATGAACTAAAAAACGCCATGACTTTCAGGTCATGGCGTTTTAATATAACAAATATAAAATTACTGCCTTTTTATCTCCGCATCCACGGATGTTTTCCATTTCAGCACAAGCGCAACGATAAGGCTTAACACAAATGCCGCTGCAAAAACATACAGCGTTGCCGTGTAGCCGCTGGTGGTTTCGCGCATGTAGGATAACAGCAGCGGCCCGGCAATGCCTGCCAGCCCCCACGCTGTTAAAATTTTGCCGTGGATGGCGCTTAATTCTTTCGTTCCGAACAAATCGCTTAAATACGCCGGCATGCACGAAAAGCCGCCGCCGTAGCAGGAAATAATTACAAATACCAAAATTTGGAACAGCAGGGCATTAGTTGTTTGCGCCAGCAGGTAAAAAGCTGCTATTTCAATAATGAAAAACAAAACATATACGCTGCGCCTGCCGATATAATCGGAAACAGTGGACCAGGCAATGCGCCCGCCGCCGTTAATCAGCCCGATAATGCCCACCATGGAAGCCGCTGCTTCCGGCGTCATGCCAGCAACTTCCTGTGCCATGGGCGAAGCAACGGCTAAAAGCCCGATGCCGCAGGTGATGTTGGTAAAGAATATCCACCACAGTGCGTAAAACTGCCAGGTTTTAAGCGCCTGCGCAGCAGTATAGCTTTTGGGCTGCAAAAGTGTTGTGTAGCCGCTTTTGGTTTGCTGCTCCTGCGGCTGTGTTTTGGGCGGCTCTAAGTACGAGGCTGAAAGCACCATAATTACCATATAGGCTGCGCCCAAAATAATAAAGTTTTGCATAAGCCCGTAGGCCGCAACAAGGTGCTGCATTAACGGCCCGGCAATTAAACTTGCAAAGCCAAAGCCCATAATGGCAAGCCCGGTGGCAAAGCCGCGGTTATTGGGAAACCATTTAACCAAAGTTGATACAGGCGTTATATAGCCAACACCCAGTCCGATGCCGCCGATAAAACCGTAAAACAAATACAGCAGCGCAAGGCTTTTTAAATGTACGGCAAGGGCTGTGCCAAGCATGCCTGTGCCAAAAAACAGCGCGCTGGTAAACCCGCTTCTGCGCGGGCCGTGTTTTTCTACAAAGCCGCCTAAAAAACCGGCGGAAAGCCCTAAAAACAAAATTGCAATGGAAAAAGCCCATGTTGTTTCCTGCAAGGTAAAGCCAAGGTCTGCCATAATGGGGCGGGTAAGTACGCTCCAAGCATAAACGCTGCCGATGGAAATGTGGATGCCTACTGCTGCCAGTGCGATAAGCCATCTGTTTTTCATGATAAAATCTCCTTTACTGTGCAACGAAGGAGAGAAACAACCAAACAAAAAGCCGTCCGGGCATTTCTCTCTGCCCAGACGGCCGGCTAATCTTACAGCAGCGCGGTCCACGTGGTTAGTTCCACTTATATCCGTCAGTTCCGCGTCGCCTATGCAATTGAATAAATTAATTATATCAGCCACGGCTTTTTTGTCAAGCAAATCTGCGCATAAGCCGGGCGATTTTGTTTTTGGCGCTGATTTGTGTTAAGATATAAACATACTTGTGAGCGAGGTAAGATTATGATTTTAAGTGCAGAAAATTTGGGCCATAGCTATGGCGTAAGAACTTTGTTTAAAAATATCAGTTTTAATATAGAAGAAGGCGACAAAATAGGAGTTATCGGCGTTAACGGCACGGGCAAAAGCACTCTGCTTCGCGATATAGCCACCGGCGAACCAAGCGAAGGCAAGATTACCAAAAACGGCACCTGCGTAATTGAATATTTGCCGCAGGACCCCGCTTTTGACCCTGACGCAACGGTGCTGGAGCAGGTGTTCAGGGGTGAATCGCCGCAGCTTGACGTTGTGCGCCGTTATGAAGAAACAGTGCAGCAGGCAGCGGCAGAGCCGGAAAATAAAGCCGCGCGCCAAAAGCTGCTTGCCCTGCAGCAGGAGATGGACAGCAAATTTGCCTGGCAGATGGAAAGCGAAGCCAAAGCAGTTTTGGATAAACTTGGCATTACCGATTTGCAGCAGCCGATGAAAGAATTAAGCGGCGGCCAGCGCAAACGCGTGGCTTTGGCCGGTGTTTTGGTGCGCCCCAGCGACCTTTTGATTTTGGACGAACCTACCAACCATATGGATAACGAAACCGTTGCCTGGCTGGAAGAAGTTTTGCAGAAACGCAAGGGCGCGCTTTTAATGGTTACGCACGACCGCTATTTTTTTGACCGCGTTGTAAACCGCACTTTGGAAATTGACGGCGGCGAGGGCTATTTATATACCGGCAATTACAGTTTGTTTTTACAAAAGCGCGAAGAACGCCGTATTGCGGCAGCCGGGGCAGCGCAGCGCCTGCGCAACGTGTACAGGCGCGAACTGGCGTGGATAAGCCGCGGGGCGGAAGCACGCCGCACCAAAAGCAAAGAGCGCATTGAGCGGTTTAATGAATTGAAAAAAGAAGTAAATAACATCAAAACCGAGCAGCAGCTGGAAATTTCTTCCGTTGGCTCACGCCTTGGCAAAACCATTATTGAGTGCGAGCATATCGGGCTGGATTATGGCGGCAAAACCTATATTGATGATTTTAATTACGTACTGCTCCGCAATGACCGCATTGGCATTGTTGGCCCTAACGGCAGCGGCAAAAGCAGCTTGATGGATATTATCGCCGGGAGGCTTGCACCGACACGCGGCACCGTTAAGGTTGGGCAAACTGTAAAAATTGGTTATTTTGCCCAGCACAGCGAGTTTAAGGATGCTGACTGCCGCGTTTTGGAATATATAAAAAACGTCAGTGATTATATTGAAACCGCAGACGGCACGCGCATAACGGCGGCGCAGATGCTGGAACGCTTCTTGTTTCCGCCGGAGCTGCAATGGGTGCCGGTAAGCAAATTAAGCGGCGGCGAAAAGCGCCGTTTGTACCTTTTGAGCGTTTTAATGAGTGCACCTAACGTGCTTATACTGGACGAACCTACAAATGACCTCGACATACCGACGCTTTCGGTATTGGAGGACTACCTTGATACCTTTAACGGTGCGGTTATTGCCGTATCGCACGACCGCTATTTTTTAGACAGGTTTGCCGGTAAAATTTTTGCTTTTATGGGCGGCGGTGAAGTGCGCCAGTTTATTGGCGATTACAGCCGTTACGAACAGGCCCGCGCCGAAGCGCAGAACCTTGCGCGCCAGCAGGAACGCGCACAGAGCACGGTTAAACCGCAGCAGCGCGAGGAAAAGCAGCGTGCGCCCAAAATGACTTATAAGGAAAAACTGGAATACGAGCAGATAGAGCAGGTTATTGCACAGGCAGAAGCGGAACTGAAAATGACGGAAATGGAAATTAACGCCTGCGGCACGGACTTTGTAAAACTTACGGAGCTTACTGCAAAGCAGCAGGAGCTTACGCAGCGCATCAGCGATTTAACCGACCGCTGGGCGTATCTTGAAGAACTGGCCGAAGCAGAAGCGGCAAAATAGAAAGGAAGTTTATGTTAGGCAAAAAGAATGCAGTGCGCCTTAGGCGGCTGCTGGACGTAATGATACCCATTTTAATAACGCAGACAGCCATTATGGCAATGAATTTCTGTGATTCGGCCATGAGCGGTCATGCCGGTGCGGTACACCTTGCGGGCACTGCCATCGGCGGCAATTTGTGGATGCCGGTTATGGCGTCGCTGAACGGCATTTTGCTTGGCTCCATGCCGATAATTGCCCATCTTTTGGGCAGGGGCGAGCGGCAGAATATCGGCAGGGTAGTGCGCCATACCATGCTGCTGGCAACGGCGTTTTCACTGCTGCTGCTGGTTGCGGGCGTGCTGTTTTTAGACAGGCTGCTGGGAACCTTTGGGCTGGAGCCGCAGGTTCACTATATTGCCAAAATGTACATCGCTGCTATCGGCGTGGGCGTGCTGCCGTTCTTTTTATCCACGGCGCTGCGTGCACTGGTAGATACCAGCGGCTACACCGGCATTACCATGAAAATTTACCTGTTGGCACTGCCGGTAAACGCATTTTTAAACTACTGCCTTATTTTCGGCAAATTCGGCGCTCCGGCGCTGGGCGGCATTGGTGCTGGCCTTGCAACAGGCATTACCTACTGGCTGGAATTTTTTATCTTCGTGTGGGTTGTGCATAAGCTGCCGGCATTTGCGCCCCTGCGTATTTTTACCGACAAGTTTAAGTTTGATATGGCGCAGCTGCGCGAAAACCTGTCGCTTGGCGTGCCCATGGGTATGGCAATTTTTATGGAAGCGAGCATTTTCGGCGTTATAGCTATTTTTATTGCCAAGTTCGGCACGGTTATTATCGCTGCGCATCAGGCAGCAATGAGTTTCACTTCGCTGCTTTACATGGTGCCGCTCAGTTTT
>UMKK01029510.1_pt1 | contig 10350 bp, 10 predicted proteins | sample 1966281 | NCBI WGS metagenome assembly UMKK01 (sample SAMEA4836175, study PRJEB28245) | human gut metagenome | biome: gut microbiome; material: fecal sample | place: Denmark | collected 2008 | reverse complement strand
GTGTCTTCGCGATCTTGTCTTCATCTCTTCCAGATACACTTCCAAGATAGCTTAAATCCTTCTTAAAAGTATCATCATAAAAAGATAATGTAAATGATTCTGACTGGTCAATGAATTCTTTTGTATATCTTTGTGGTCTTAAGACTGTCACAGCAACATTCTTACCCCACATAACACCTAAACCACCCCATGAGGCAGTCATTGTGTTAACTTTTCCTTCCTGATTCTTTGCAGTAACAAGCATCCATTCCTTACCAATCAGGCGAAATACGCTTTGGTCGAAATCTTCTGGTGCCACGATCGCATATTCACTCATGCATGTTACCTCCTTTCTTGTAATTATTACTCATTATATATGATTTTGTCAAAAATGTCACGAACTAGTATAAGAAAGCATGATTTTATTTTAAACAATCTGCGATCTTATCAAGCGAAATAGTCGTAACTTCTCTTGTTTCCATATTTTTGACATTTCCTTCATTCTTCGCTAATTCGTCATCACCAATGATGATCGTATTCTTGGCATTCAGCTTATTTGCATATTTCATCTGTGCTTTTACGCTTCTTCCAAGATAATCTGTTTCTACAACAAATCCCTGATCACGAAGATCTACAACGATCTGGTAAGCTTTTGCTTTTGCTTCCTGTCCAAGAATTCCTACATAAAGGTCAATATCTCTTGTGCATGGAAGATCTACTTTCTCTTCTTCTAAGAAATAAAGGATTCTCTCTACACCCATACCAAATCCAACGGATGGCATAGAAACTTTTCCATCGATCTCATGAACAAGATTGTCGTAACGTCCACCACCACATAAAGTAAATCCATCTTCATTTACAAATTCGAATACGGTCTTTGTATAGTAGTCTAATCCACGAACGATTTCTGTATCAACTTCATATGGAATATTTAATGCATCTAACAGACTCTTTAATTCTTCAAAATGTGCTTTACATTCATCATCTAAATAGTCGATCGTTCTTGGTGCATCTTTGACGATCTCTTTGCATTCTGGAACTTTACAATCAATGACACGTAATGGATTCTTTTCCATACGTTCTCTGCATGTAGGACATAAATGTTCTTCATGTTCTTTTAAATATGCTAATAATGCTTTGTTGTATTCTTTTCTACAATTTTCACATCCAATGCTGTTGATGTGTAATTTTGCATCTTTTAACCCAATTTTCTTAATAAAAGTGGATACTAATGTGATCAGCTCTACTTCTGCTAATGGACTTTCCGCTCCGACAAATTCAACTCCGAACTGGTGGTGCTGTCTTAATCTTCCACTCTGTGGTTTTTCATAGCGGAATGCTGGTGTGATATAGAACATCTTGATCGGCTGTGGCTCATTTGCCAGACCATTCTGTAAATATGCACGGATCGCTCCTGCTGTTCCTTCTGGTTTTAATGAAATGCTTCTGTGTCCTTTATCTTCAAATGTATACATCTCTTTCTGGACAACGTCTGTTGTTTCTCCAACACCTCTCTGAAAAAGCTCTGTATGCTCAAATACTGGTGTGATGATCTCGTGAATATTATAGGATGCGCATAAATCTTTGAAAATATTCTCTAAATATGTGCGCTGGTCCATATCTTTTCCAAACCAGTCTTTTGTTCCTCTTGGTGCCTGTGTAATCATTCTTGTTCCTCCTCAAATAATTCATCCAGATTGCCTTTTTCCATCACAGTTTCCATAACTCCGTCTGAAAATGCGACTCTCTGGAATGCTAAAAATACTTTCATATCAAAATTCTTTACTTCATCGATCATGATATCAAGTGCAGTCTCAACATCAAATCCCTCTCTATAATCCCTGTTTGAGATCAATGCTCCGAAAATATCACATACATGCATGATCCTTCCAACCAATGGAATCTGTTTTCCTACCAGATTATGTGGATAACCGGTGCCATCATAATGTTCATGATGATATAGAACTGCGTCTAAAACCGTCTGGTTATAATCGTAATCTGCAAGGATCGCATATCCAATGGATGGATGCATTCTCATATATCTTGTTTCGTCAACAGCCAAAATCTCATCTTCCACTTTCTCATTCATATAGAAATTAAGTCTTACTTTTCCAAGATCATGTAACATTCCTGCAACCGCAAGATCATAACACACTTCTTCTTGTAATCCTAATTCCTTGCCAACAAGATAAGCCAAATTACTGACAATGATACCATGACTGATCGTTTCTTTTATATCCGCATGGATCGGTGTCTCAATATCTGTTCGTCCATAACTGATTGCCATAATCAAACTCCTGTTTATATCATCTTTAATTCTTTTCTATGAATGATCTCATCAATTCGTGTAATGTATTGCTTTATATCTTTAAGATTTTCGATGCGGTCCACCTGATGGTCTTCCTGATGGACGATCTTTGAAGATGTACCAGCACCAACTGCTATAATATCATGTAATTCCTCCATAATCAAAATATTATAGAGACATTCTTTTCCTTTTTTTGAAAAACCGACATTCTCAAGGTTCCCTGGAATGTTTTTCTGCCGGTATAAATAATATGGTTCCATATTCATATCTCTTGCACATGAAGCGGCATAAGATACCATCTCTTCACTCGCTCCAAAGTGATATGTATCTTTCATTCGATTCAATCTCGATGAACGCTTGACTGCAAGTGCATGAACCGTTAAACTCTCTGGATTAAGTTTTTTGATCTCATCTAAAGTATAGGAAAGTTCATCCATGCCTTCTTCTGGAAGCCCACAGATCATATCCATATTAATGTTATCGATCCCAGCCTGTCTCGCAAGATTAAATTTCTCTTTGATATCTTGTGCGAAATGATTTCTTCCAATGAGTTTTAATGTCTTATCGTTCATTGACTGTGGATTGATACTGATCCTTGTCACACCATATTTCTTTAGAATCTTTAATTTCTCGAAATTCAAGCTGTCTGGCCGTCCTGCTTCCACAGTGATCTCCTGGATCTTTGAAAATGGGAATCTCTTATTAACCTCATATAACAGATATTCCAGATCTTCTTCTTTTAAAGATGTTGGTGTTCCACCGCCAATATACATCGTCTGAAGTTCTTTGTGCGCATAAGTCTTCGCCACAAAATCCAGTTCTTTCAATAAAGCTTCAAGATAGTCTTGTACAATATTCTCAAATTGATCGATCGAATACGATGTAAAAGAACAGTACAAACATGTGCTTGGGCAAAATGGGATTCCTATATATAGACTGTATCCTTCTTTGTATGGAAATGCTTTTAGCAGTTCTTTTTCTTTCTGAACAGTTTCTGTACATAATCTTGCTTTTTCTTCGGATGCCAGATAATCCTTTTGAAATCTGTGAATGATCTCTTCACTGCTCTCACCCTTTTCATATCCATCAAAAGCAATCTTTGTCGGACGGATCCCAGTCAACGTTCCCCATGGAAGCTGTTTGTCTAATGCTTTGGAAAACAACTGATAAATTCCTTGTTTCATCCGGTTTTTAAAAATCTTCTTATTTTCATAATCACCAAATAACTGGATCTCATCTTCTAACTCGCCCTTTTTATATAGATTCATGACGATTTCCTGATCTTTATAATCCACGTCCAGTATAAAATCATAGATAGAATCAACGTGATCCGTCAATTCTATCTTCTCTCCAAGCATAAATGCCAATATTAAACTTCGAATGTCATATTCATAAATGGTCTTGTTCTGAATTAATCCAATCATAATCTATTGCAGAAACGGATTGCATCTGCTTTCCTCCTCGATCGTCGTTGGTGGTGTATGACCGGATAGTACCTTTGTCCATGGTGGGAGTACGAATAATTTCTCTCTGATCGCTGTCAGAAGATCATTCAAATTGCCTGTCGGAAAGTCTGTTCTTCCAATGCTCATCTGGAACAGTGTATCTCCAGAGATCAGCCATCCATAATCTGCAAAATAATAACATACTCCACCTTTTGTATGTCCTGGAACATGGATACATTTTACCTTTGTTCCTAATACATCTATGATTTCTCCATCTTTCACCAGATGATTCGCTTTTAATGAGAGATTCATTCCCATCATCGCTCCGAGATTGAGCTGTGGATCTGCCAGAACATCTGCTTCATCTTCATAAAGATAGATATCAAGATCTGGTTTTTGTTCCATCAGATATGGAAGGGCCATTACATGATCAAAATGCCCATGTGTCAGACATACGCCTGCCAGTTCCATTCCATCTTCTTCTAATGTATTCATAATACGTTCTCCCTGATCTCCCGGATCAAAGACGAATGCCTGATTTGTTTTTGTATTCTCAACAATATAGCAGTTTGTCTGCATCTGCCCAAGACAGATTGTTACCATCTTAAGAGGTCTGTCAAGTCTTAATGTTGTTTCGCTCATATTTTCACCTATCCTGCTGTTCTTTCTATGTCGATCACGCCTTCTACATTCCTGATCTTCGCAATAATACGGTTCAACTGCTCTACGCCTGTAATATCAAAGGACATACTAAGCGTTGCTCTTCCTTTCTTATTGTTTGATACGTTGATCGTTATGATGTCAATATCTAATTCTAAGAAGATCTTTGATACTTCTGCTAACAATCCCTTTCGATTATTGGCATAAATATTGATCTCTGTCGTGTAAGTCTGTGTTGTATCTGCTTCACTTACCTGCCATTCAGCTTCAATAAGTCTTGCCCTGTCAGATTCTGGCATATTCAGAAGATTCACACAATCTGTTCTGTGAATCGAGATTCCTCGTCCTCTTGTAATAAATCCAACGATCTCATCTCCTGGTACTGGATTACAACACTTTGAAAAACGAACAGCAACATCATTCGCTCCACGTACAACAATTCCTCCTTTGGATTTCTCTTCCTTTTTCTTCTCTGGATTCGCTGCTGCCTGTGCTGCTTCTGTTGTTTTCTGCAAGATCTGTTCATCCGTGATCTTTTGTTTCTGGATCTTACGGTCTTCTTCCTGCATCTTATTGATAACCTGGCCTTCTTTTAAACCACCATGTCCAACAGCTGCACATACAGAATCCCAGTCTTTAAATCCGTATTTTAGTTCAACCTTCTTAATGTATTCAGGTTTCATGAGTTCTGGGAGCCTGATGCTCTTGCTCTTACAGTATTTTTCTAACAGTTCCTTACCTCTGACGATATTCTCTTCCTTGAACTGTCGTTTAAACCACTGATTGATCTTACTTCTTGCCTGTGCTGATTTTACGATTCCTAACCAGTCTCTGCTAGGTCCTTTTGAATTCTGTGATGTAATGATCTCTACACGATCACCATTCTGCAAATGATAATCAAATGGTACCTGTCTTCCATTGACCCTGGCTCCAACCATCTTATTACCGACTGCACTATGGATTGAATATGCAAAATCGATCGGTGTCGAACCATTCGCAAGGTTTTTGACATCTCCATTCGGTGTAAAACAATATACCTGTTCTGCAAAGAGATCCAAGTTCGTCTTCAGCAAACTTAAAAACTCTTTGTTATCATCCATATCACGCTGCCATTCCAACACTTCTCTTAACCAGCTTAACTTCTCTTCTTCTTTGTTAAGTCCCTTGGTATTATTATTCTCTTTATATTTCCAATGGGCTGCGATACCATATTCAGCAACACGATGCATCTCAAATGTACGGATCTGAATCTCAAATGGATGTCCTTCTGGTCCAATCAATGTTGTGTGAAGTGACTGATACATATTCGGTTTTGGCATAGCGATATAATCCTTGAATCTTCCTGGAATCGGTTTATACATCTCATGAATGATCCCAAGTGCCGCATAACAATCCTTAACCGTATCAACCTTGATCCGGACTGCAAATAAGTCATAAATCTGATCGATCGTCTTATGCTGATTGACCATCTTCTTATATATACTGAACATGTGTTTTACACGTCCATCAATCTCTGCCTTAATTCCAGCGTGGTCAATATGTCCTTTCACTTCGTCAACGATTTCTTGAATGAACGCTTCTCTTTCTTCCTTTGCAGAATCAAGAGAGCGTTCTAAATCTTCATAAACATCTGGTTTTAAATATCGAAGTGCCAGATCATCTAATTCAACTTTGATCTTGGAAATACCAAGACGATGTGCGATCGGTGCATAAATATCCATCGTCTCTCTGGATTTCTCTTTTTGCTTCTCTGGACGCATAAACTGCATGGTACGCATATTATGCAAACGGTCAGCAAGTTTGATCAGGATCACTCGGATATCTTTTGCCATTGCAAGAAACATCTTTCGTAAGTTCTCCGCCTGAACTTCGATCTTGTCTTTGGAATAGCTTAATTGTCCTAACTTTGTTACGCCATCAACTAACTGGGCAACTTCTTCCCCAAAATCTCTTACAATATCTTCATGGGTTGTTTCCGTGTCTTCTACTACATCTTGAAGCAGTCCTGCCATAATCGTTTCTTTATCAAGTTCTAATTCTGCCAATATGATCGCAACACAAATAGGATGAATGATATATGGCTCTCCAGACTTTCGTTTCTGTTTCTCATGTGCCTTATATGCTACTTTATAGGCACGTTCTACAGCCTCAATATCTTCTTCATCATAAATGCTTTGCATGGTTGTGATCAGCTGTCGTTTCAGTTCCTCAGGCGGTGTGAAACTATCTGGACTGCTGATATCCTTCTTTACACGATTAATGTTTGTTCTGCTTTCTTGTTTCATGCACGGATACCTCTTGTTTCTTTTGATTATTTTTTAAGCTTTGATTCGCAGTAAATACAGCGATATACTTGGTGTTCTCTGTCTGTCAATTTAAACACATGATCGATTTCTTGTTCTACAGATGTAATACATCTTGGATTCTTGCATTTTGCAATATTCACGATCTTCTCTGGAAGTTCTACTTTGTGTTTGGACTTTACACTGCCATTTTCAATGACACATACCGTAACTTCTGGATCTATATAACCTAAAACATCAAAGTTCACTTCAAATGCATCTGAAATCTTAATGATATCTTTCTTGCCCATTTTGCTGCTTTTTACATTCTTAATGATCGCAACACTGCAATCTAACTGATCTAATCCAAGACTATTATAAATCTGCATTCCGCGTCCTGCACGGATATGATCTAATACGATTCCATTCTTAATGCTATCAATGTTCATCTGCACTTACCCCCAGTAATTCCATGATCAATGCCATTCTTACATGTTTTCCATTCAATACCTGTTTAAAATAGCAGGCTCTTGGATCGTTATCAACTTTTACAGAAATCTCATTCACACGAGGTAATGGATGTAAAATAGAAAGATCCTTCTTGGCGATCTTTAATTTATCCATATCTAAGATATAGCTATCCTTCAATCTTACATAATCAGCTTCATTAAAGAAACGTTCTCTCTGTACTCGTGTCATATAAAGAATGTCAAGCTGTGGCATCACATCTTCCATCTTATCAACTTCTGTAAATGTGATTCCTTTCTTCTCAAAAACATCTTTCTTCAGATACTCTGGAATCTGGAGTTCTTCTGGAGAAATTAAAATATAATTGATTCCTTCATATCTTGATAATGCTTTGATCAGAGAATGCACTGTTCGTCCAAATTTTAAATCTCCACAAAATCCAATCGTGAAATTACTTAAACGTCCCTTTTCTCTTCGAATTGTTAAAAGGTCTGTCAATGTCTGTGTTGGATGATTATGACCACCGTCTCCTGCATTGATCACAGGGATATTTACATACTGTGACGCTACATATGGTGCTCCTTCCTTTGGATGACGCATCGCAATGATATCTGCATAACATTCAATGACTCTTGCTGTATCTGCAACACTTTCTCCTTTAGATGCAGATGATGAATCAGCAGAAGAAAATCCAAGAACACTTCCCCCTAATTCAAGCATTGCTGCTTCAAAGCTTAATCTTGTTCTTGTACTTGGTTCAAAGAACAGCGTTGCTAATTTCTTGTGTTTGCACACTTCCTGATACTTCTCAGGATTCTTTTCGATGTCATCAGCGCGGTCTAATAATCTATCAATATCTTCCACGCTTAAATCCATCGGATCAATCAAATGTCTCATTACATATTCCTCCTAATGGTTTGTCCTACCTTCAATTCTACATTTTTAGGCACCTAGTGTCAATTCTTTACTTCTGATTTTAGACGAAGAACGCCCTTGTCTACCATAAAGACTGGTCGATACGATAATTTTGACTTTCTAAGTCCCTCTTCTCCAGCATCGTCTTCTCTGTTCACATATTTGAAATCTTCCATCTCATGGATCACAAACTGTTGATTGATCATCGGATAAGCTCCTTGGATATCTGCAAAAGCTTTTTCAATATGAACGATAAATGTATCTTCATTTGATGCACGTTCACCGATTGAAAATCCTACGACCTTTCCTTCCGCACGCAGAACACCTCCGACAAGTCCTAATTCTTTATAATTGATCACACAATTTTTAGAAACACAGATCTCGTCATGTTTCTCTATATCTTCTGGATCACAATTTTGCATCTTCCATTCCATCAGCATTGCCAGTACTTCTAACTGATTTTCATCGGAAAGTGGTTCATAGGACCATTCATGATTTTCTTTAAAACGATTGATATGATTTCTCTTTCCATGAAGTTTCTTTCCTGATAATGTTGCGAGTTTTTCTCTGTCATAAATATATTCTGAGATATCTCTGTCATATTCAATCTCATAAATATCTCCAAATATTTCACGAAACTCTTCTTCCATCTCATGAGTTACACCATGTAATACAAACGGAATCTTTTTTTCTTTGCAATCATCCATAAAATATTGCAATACTTTCTTTTTATTTCCTTTTCCAAGTGGATAACAAAAAGAACCTCCCTCCTCATCAGTATGAGATACAAATAATCCATCTATGATCGCATACTTTACTTGATAAAAAGGACTCCATAAAATAATATTCGCTGTTGCATAATCACAACTTCTTGTATCATCTGCTAAGATACATCGATCAATTTCTTCCTTATCTTCAATTGTTGGTGTTTTAAACTCCATCTTTATCAACTCCATTCTAGTGTTTTCTCGTAATATTTTTATTTGTGATATGGCTGATGATTCAAAATCCGATAAGCACGATAAATCTGTTCTAATATGATCGTGCCTGCCAGCGAACCACTTTGTGTAAATGACGATACATGAAATGGCTTTGCTTCCTCTGATCCTAAATCTCCAATATAAAAATGAAACTTTGAAATTCCCTGTACAGAACTTTCATTAATCAGCTGTGCAAGCCCCGGACTTGTCATACTGTCTCTTCCAGGCAGGATATGATAATGTTCTCCCGGTTCTTTTAATATTTTCTCTACTTGTTTTGCATTCTTCTTATATACTACAGAAACTTTCGCGTATGCACCAAGACGTTTTAGATACTCACCCATTGCTTCCTGATACATCTTAGGATCCTGTGATTTCTTCTGCAGAATATAAATTTCAAATTTCATCATATCTTTTAATTTCCTTCAAAAAATTGTTTTAATTTTTTATCTTGTTTTAAAGCCAGCTCATATCTTTTGTTGATCTGTTTTGTAAGTTTTTTAATTTCTTTGCTGTTCTGGCTTTCTTTTTTTGCATCTGTGATCTCATCCGTATCATGTTTTTGATTATTATAGATACAGAATGTATCCCCTTTCTTCATCACATAATACGATGTCATCCCCGGTGCAAGTGTTTTAATCTTGCGGATCTTCATCTCATATGTTACATAAACGATATAGGATTCATCGTCTGCTCCTTGTTTGATCAGATATGTAAGATTCTTATATTTCTTCACATACTGATGGATTGCCTTTTGATCCTCAGTTAATTCATTCGTATCTTCTACCATATTCTTAAGATTTTCCAGATCATTTTTCTGAACTCTCTCATAATATGTTTTCATAAAATCCTCAACTGCTTTTTTCTCAGTCTCTGAATCTTTCTTCTTCGTTTCCGCTGCATCATTTGTTTCTCTGATCACGCCTTGTGAGGTATTCTTTTGTGTTGTTTGTTGAAAAATCTTTTCATTTGTAAGTCGTTCTTGTTTCATCTGGTCCAATTTCGCATATGCCAAAAAAGCTGCAATAAAAAATAAGATCCAGCTTGTAATGATAACAACAATTGTAGATTTTCTAAGCTTCACGCACATCCCTCCAATCCACCTACAGCAAATTTACAGTATATTATACCTTACCTTGCGAAGCAAGTCCAGTCCGAAGGACTATGCATTCACGAATGCCCTGCGGGTATACCTTATCGAGCGGAGCGAGTCCAGTCCGGCCCCAAAATATCTCTTGCTATTTTTTTGAATATGTTGTAATATAATATAGCCTATGCACCAGTAACTCAGTGGATAGAGTGGCAGCCTCCGA
>UMKK01030602.1_pt1 | contig 10392 bp, 8 predicted proteins | sample 1966281 | NCBI WGS metagenome assembly UMKK01 (sample SAMEA4836175, study PRJEB28245) | human gut metagenome | biome: gut microbiome; material: fecal sample | place: Denmark | collected 2008 | reverse complement strand
TGTTTCGCTGGACGGCGACGGTACAACTACTTTTATTATTTCCGTTTCTGCCATGCTGCCGATTACCACTAAATTAAAAATGAACCCGCTTATTTTGCCGTTTGCAGTAGGTATGGCGGCAGGCGTTATGAATCCGCTTCCGTGGAGCGGACCGACAACGCGTGTTATGGCGGTTTTGCATGCTGATTCTTCTGCAATTTTTACTCCGATTGTACCTGCCATGGCTGTCGGTATTGCATGGGTACTGTTTGCCTGCTACTATGTTGGCAAGAAGGAACGCAAAAGACTCGGAGTTATGCATATTGACGAGCATACTTTTGATGGTCTCGGCGAAGACCAGAGTGCCAAAAGGCCGCAGCTTTTCTGGTTTAACTGCATTTTGAGTGTTTTGATGATTGTGGTGCTGCTGATGGATATTATGCCGATGGCGACTATTTTTATGATAGGTTTTGCATTGGCAATTACGGTAAACTATCCTAATCTTGAAGAACAGACAAAACGTTTGAAAGCATATGCCGGTGAAGTTTTGATGATAGTAACTTTAATTTTCTCGGCAGGATGTTTTACCGGTATTCTTTCCGAAACCAAAATGATTACGGAAATGGCAAAGACTCTTGTTTCGTTAATTCCTGAACATATGGGCAGCCTGCTGCCGCTTTCCGTAGCAGTAACGAGTATGCCTTTAAGCCTTGTATTTCCTACAGATGCTTATTACTTCGGCGTGCTGCCGGTTATTTATGAAATGGCAGCTTCTCTTGGCATCGATCCGGTGCAAATCGGCCGTGCAGCTGTGCTTGGGCAGATGACGGTAGGTTTCCCGATAAGTCCGCTGGCAGCGGCAACATTGGTTTTAATCAGCGTATCGCGTGTTAATTTAATTGACCACCAGAAATTTATGTTCTTCTGGGCTTTTGGCACTACGCTGATTATGACAGTTGTATGTTACCTTACCGGTGCATTGACGTTTTAATTTATAACTGAAAACTTTATGGAGAAATAAAAAAGCTGGCGTTAACTTAACGTCAGCTTTTGTGCGTTTATAGTGTTTTTGTTACTTTCTTTCGGGCATCTGCGCGAGCAGTATTGCGGCAAAAACAAGTACGCAGCCGCCGATTTCGCGCATGGAAAGCGTTTCACCGAGGAACATCCACCCGGCGAGCACGGAAAAGACGGATTCCAGGCTCAGCAGTATGGAGGCAAGGATTACGTTAACATATTTCTGCCCGGCGATTTGCAGGGTATAGGCAATGCCGCAGCTCATAATTCCGGCGTGTGCCAGCGGCAGCCAGGCCGCGGTGATAGCGGAAAGCTCCGGCTGTTCGGCCCAGATTATAACCGGCAGGCTTAACATGCCGCAGACAAAAAACTGAATGGCGGACATGCGCACCGGGTCAACAAGCTGGGTGAAACGCTCAATGGCCATGATGTGCACGGCAAAAACTACGGCGCAGGCAAGTACGATTAAATCTCCTTTGTTGATGGAAAAGCCTTCGTTAATGCAGATGAAGTACATACCGGCAGCGGCAACGGCAACGGCTGCCCACTGCATAAAAGTTACATGTTTTTTTACAAGCAGCCCTAAAATGGGGATTATAACAATGTAAAGTGCCGTTATAAATCCGGCTTTGCCTGCGGATGTGTAAGCAATGCCGGTTTGCTGCAAAGTGCTGGCAATGGTTAAAAGCACGCCGCAGCAGAGGCCGCCGGTAATAAGGTCGCCGCGCTTGTGGCTGTCATCAGTTCCCCAGAAGGAAAGCGGTTTGCCGGAAAGCCTGTCGATTACGGCAATGCAGGGAACAAGAAAAAATGCGCCTAAAAAAGAACGTATGCCGTTAAAACTAAACGGGCCGAGCAAATCGGCACCGACGCTTTGGGCAACAAAAGCCGTGCCCCAGATAAACGAACATAATAACAGCATAACAATGCCTTTAAAACTATTGGTTTGCTGCATGTTAAAACCCCTCGCTGCATAAAATTTTAAACAGATAATATAATTATAGCATTTCTGTGCCATAATGTTTTCTGAAAATAATATAAAAACTGCACCTGCAAAAGCCCAGTATCGCTTTTGAGGCGCAGTTAATAATGCTGTAGGGTTAAATATTTAGTTATTGTTTGTCAGCAGGTTTTGCTTCTTCGGCAGCTTCGGTTTCCGGTTTAGCTTCTTCCGGTTTTGTTTCTTCGGTAATAACTTCAACTTCTGCTTCCGCTTCGGTTTTATGTTCGGCGCTTTCGGAAACTACTTCAGCTTCTACTGTTTTTGCAGTTTCAACGGGTTCCATTTTGCTGCCGCATTCGCTGCAGAATTTGGCGCTGATGCCTACGGCTGCACCGCAGTTGGGGCAGGTGGTTTTGGGTTCATCGCCGTTAAAGGCAGTTGCCTTAATGTTGGCAATTTTAAATTTCAAATCATCTATTGCGGCAAGGCTTGCTTTAATTGCTTCACATTCTTCTTTAAATTCATCGGGCAGGCAATCGCAGTTTTGTGATTTTTCCCAAACCATTTTGCCCATTTTTTTGTAGGTGCTTTCAATTTTGCTTTCTTCTTTCCCTACGAGGGATGTTAATTTTTGGATCTCCAGAGCGGCTTCTGCTTTTTCGCCGATGGTTTTGGTAATTTCTTCGGTTTTATTAGCCGCAATTTTAGCGAATTCGCCAATTTTATCAAGTAATGCCATAGTAAGATCCTCCTTTATGTTTTGTTAAGTTTATTATAACACAGAATTGTGAAATCGCCATTAATTTACGGCGCTTACGGTTACTTCGGTTCCTTCTTTTAAATCGAGAGAAGTGTTGTCGATATTTATTTCTGCAAGGCCGTTTTCTATTTTGGCAATGCTGCCGTTAAAGGTTTTGTTTATGCCTTGGGCATGGGCGGTTACTTTTTGCCCAGGTTTAAGGCTTTGCGCCGCCTGTGCGGATATTTTGATGTTTACGCTGCAATTTTCCAAATCGCGGATACTGAGGATTTTTTCTCCGGCAGAGGCGGTTTCGCCCGCATTATGGTATTTTTCTTCAACAATGCCGGTACAGGGGCTTTCGGTTTCCAGTGCCAGCTGTTTTTGCATAAGGGCGTTATATTTTTTCTTTAAGGTTTTAAGTTCTTCCTGTTTTTGGGCAATGGCTTCTGGTGATGCCTTAACAAGGCTGCCGGCATTTTGCGCGGCGTTTAAAGCTGCCAGTGCCGCTGATTTTTCGGCGGAAGCCGCTTCGTACTGCCTGCGGGCAATGGCGCCTATTTTATAAAGCGATGCCATTTTTGCTTCTTTGGCGCTGGCCTGTTCGTATTGCTGCTGCGCTTCGGCGCGTGCTGCGCCGTTATTGGGGCTGCTTTGCCCGTTCTGCATTATTTTCAGTTCTGCTTCGGCGCGTGCTGCGTTGGCGTCTGCCTGTTTTATTTCTTCCGCAAGCTGCTTGTCGTCTATGGCAAACAGGGGCTGCTCTTTGCCGATGCGGTCGCCTTTTTCTAAAATAAGCCCCAAAATCTGCCCTTCGGCAGGCGCCGTAATATCGTACACGGTAAAATAAACTGAGCCGCTGCCAAGTGCAGAGGCTTTGGTTTCGTTTTTGCAGGAGGCAGAAAACAGCATTATTAAAATTGTAAAAATAATAAATGTAAACCTTTTCATTTTAAACAAACCTCGTTTTTAGTGTAGCACAAACACAGTGGCGGTGCAATTTGCCAGAATGTAAATTTTTAAAGGCGCGGCATTTTGCCGGCTGTAAATTTTACAGATTATTGTACTCAAGCAATAAAAAATATCAATCATTTTTAAAACGGCGGATAATTAATGAGCTGCGGATTTTTTTTTACACTGAGAAAGCACAAAGTTGTTAAAAAAGATTTTTCAAAAACTGTTAAATGCGTTATAATATACTCGAAAAGTGTATTATAAGTTGCTTATTTACAAAGCGTTTTTGCCGTTGTGTAATATTTTGAAAAATTTATTTTATTAAAAAGCCGTTTTAGGAATGAAGGGAGGACTGTTATGCGCAAAAAAAGCTGGCTGACAGTTATTTGCTGCCTTTTATTGGTGTGCCTGCTGCCGTCTCTGGCAATGGCCAAAAATAAAACCAAGGCGCCTGCCTGTGACTGGAAGCTGACGGTGGCGCAGCAAAAGCTGGAGCTTTTGGGGTATGATGTTGACCGCAAGGACGGGCGTATCAGCAAGGATACAACCGAAGCCATTAAAAAATTCCAGAAGGAACATGGGCTGAAAAAAAGCGGCAAGCTTGATACCAAAACTTATAATAAAATTTCGTGGGAAGCCTTTAAAATGGAAGGCATACCCGATGTATGCGGCAAAGATATTGTAAAAACTGCCGCCAAATACAAGGGCGTGCCTTATAAATTCGGCGGCACAACGCCGAAGGGTTTTGACTGCAGCGCTTATGTGCAGTATGTTTTCGGCAGGCATGATGCCAAGCTGCCGCGCACGGCCGATGCGCAGGTGCTGGACGGTATTTTTGTGCTGAAAAGCAAACTTAAACCGGGAGATTTGGTGTTCTTTTCCACATATGCCAGCGGCGCTTCGCATGTGGGGATTTACGCCGGCAGCGGCAAGTTCTGGAGCGCGTCCACTTCGCGCGGGGTGGTACTTGATTCGCTTGACACCGGTTACTGGAAAGAACATTATTATGGGGCCCGCCGTGTTTTGATTGAAAACGGCGAAACAGCTTAAATATATTTAAGGGGGAGCTTTAATGATTCGCGAAAGGCGCAATAAGGAAAAACTGGCGTTATATTATAAAAAATTTATGGAAGAAGGCATTGTCGACCCCAACGTACATCCGTGGGTGGCAGAATCGTGGCAGCGCTGCCGCAAAATGAAACTGCCTCATGAAACAATGCCGAAAATCAACAAGCTGAGCCGCGAGGAAATCGTCGAGCATCAGCGCACGCATGAATTTATTGTAAAATATGTTGACGGGCTTTATGAGCAGAGCAAGCAGCATTTCAACATTCATAATTTAAGCATGCTGCTGATAGACGAGGACGGCTATGTTATTAAAAACTATGCCCTGCCGTTCTTTCAGCGCGTAATTGAAGATATTCAGGGCATGCGCGTGCTTGAAGAAGATGTTGGTACTTCCAGCATCAGCATTGCGCGCGAGCATAATGTGCCGTTTTTAATGTTCGGCCCGGAAATGTGGATTAAGGACAGCCATTCCGGCGATGCCTGCAGCGCACCGATTTGTGTGGACGGCAAAATCCGTTATATTATTTCGTTCTTCTCGCTGGACCAGAACGACCTGCCGTACGACCTTCTGCTTTCGCTGCTTTTAACAATGAAATATGCCATTGAGCAGCATTTGAAGATGCTTGAATACTGGAGCATCCAGAAAATGATGATGGAAGAGCTGCCGGTTGCCGTTTACTGGATTGGGCAGGACGAGAAGCTGAAATACTGCAACAGCAATGCTAAAAAACGCCTTGAAGGCAGGGAAAACCTTGAGGATATTTTCCTTAATTATGAGCATATTCCCATTAAAAAGGCTTTGCAGGGTACGCCTACGCACCGCCGCGAAATTACCTGGATTACGCAGGATCGCACTTATGAAGACATTACCACCGTTATGCCGGTAAAAGTTGGCAGCGAAGTTGAAAGCGCGCTGGTTATGAGCATGTCGATTGAAGACTTGAAAACGACTATTGCCCATGCAACTGGTTACAGCTCGCGCTACAGCCTGTACAGCATGGTTGGTGAAACGAGCGAGTTCCTTGCCCTGCAGCATAAGGCTTCGCGCATTGCCCGCAGCGACAACAATATTCTTTTGCAGGGCGAACCGGGTACCGGCAAGCAGCGCCTGGCACACGGCATTCATCAGGCCAGCCCGCGCGCAGCTGCACCGCTGATTGTTGTTAAATGCTCCAATGCTCCGCTCAGCACGCTGGAAGAAGAATTTTTCGGCAGCGAGGACGGCGACCATCAGCCTACGGCAGGTAAGCTGGAGCTTTCCATGGGCGGCACGCTGTTTTTGGACGAAGTGGAAAAACTGCCGGTTGAAATGGGCGACAAACTGGCAGACGCTTTGAAAAACGGCCTTTTAAATAAAGAAACAGGCATGCGCAAAAAACTTAATGTGCGCGTAATTGCTGCCTGCGATTCCAACCTTAAACGCCTGGCAGACAAGGGCCTGTTCAGCCGTTCTTTGTATGAGCTGGTACTTGATACTACCATCCGAGTTCCGCCTCTGCGCGAGCGCAGCAAGGATATTGAAGTTATTGCGGCGCATATTCTGGCGGAAATGTCGGCGCAGCACAACCTTTCGCCGAAACGCCTTTCGCCGGAAGCGCTGGAGCTTTTAAAGAGCTGCAGCTGGCCGGGCAACATCAAGCAGTTGCAGGGTGTTATTGAGCAGGCTTTCTTCCATACACCGGGAAGCATTATCGAAGCGGAAAATATCAAACTGCCCGGCGATAAAACGCTGGAAAAATCGTGGAAATACGACAAAGACGCCTTTATTGCGGCATGGAAATCCTCCGGCGGCAATATCAGCAAGCTGGCAGGCATGCTTGATGTCAGCCGCGTAACTTTGTACCGTTATCTTAAAAAATATGATTTGACTCCGAAAACAGGAAAAAATAATTAATAGCGGCGGCAGCCTGCGTTGAATTTTTATATCGGCGCAGCCTGCCGTTTGTTTTTAGGCATGTGAGGCAGCAAATATAAAAGTGCCGCCAGCAAATATTGCAATTTTTTAAAAAGTGCGGCGGCCGTGCGTCTTTAACAGCATAGCACAATGTGTTATAATTATACTGTTATAGAATGTTTTAAATTAAATTTGTGAAATATACCAGCAAGGAGCGGAGCAATGAATAAAAAACTTTTGGCAGCAGTATGCCTGGCGGCAGCAGCAACCTTAAACACGGCCTGGGCAGAAAACTATACCAGCGGCGACGGGCGTTATGCCGAGCCGGATTTTGACAGGCAGATGACGCAGGCGGAAGCCGAAAACGTAAAAGCCGACGGCAAAACAAGAAGCGGCGAAGAAATTGATGCCGCGCAGTCTGAGCCTTTGCCGATAACCATGACCGGCGATTATGCAAGTTATGATTCCGTAAGCGGCGATTTTGTTGCCGAGGGTAATGTTGTAATTACGCAGGGCAACGAAACTTTAAAAACCGTGCGTGCTGAGGGCAATATGAAAACCGGCGATGTATGGCTGAAACAGGGCGGCACCTTGGTAGAGCCCAAGACGGTTATGAACGGCGAATGGGTTTACTACAATTTTAATAATAAAACCGGTGAAATAAAGCAAATTCATGGTAAAGGCAACGAAGACTTTTTCCGCGCACCGCATGCAACTATTTACCCGGATAAAATGGTTGTAGACCAGGGCGGTGAAACTACGCGCTGCCCGGCAGTGGAACATTCTCCGTGCCTGTTAGTTAAAGCCGATACCTTTGAAATTTATCCGCATGATAAAATGGTGGCGCATAATGTAAAGATTTATGTAAAAGGCAAACATGTTTACTCTCGTGATACATGGGTAAATTATCTTAATGATGATGGCGCTGCTCGCATTATGCCGTCTGTTGGTTATGAGGGCGATGATGAGAAAGGTGCTTATGTTAAATTGAAACTTGATTATGACGTAGACGAAAATACCAATCTGCATGCAGAATTGCCTTATTATAACCGCGGTCATTTTAGGCCTATTTTTAGAGCTAAGCATGATCAACGCAACTACTATGTTACTTACCAGAGCGGCTGGGAAGATGAAGATGACGAATGGGTAAATAAGAAGAATGAGATAGGTTTCTATTATAAGCCCCATTATTTTATTGATGGCATTCCTGTAACTTATAGCTTGTATGCGCATAGAGGCTTGTGGAAAAATGATAAAAGAGGTTGGCAAAGCTGGCATACAGAATATGGCGCTTACTTAACACATGATCGTATTTATCTTTTTGACAGCAAGAAAACTTTTCTTGATTTAAGGATCGGTAAAAAATGGGTAGATGAAAGCCGTACAGATGAAACGCGATCTACGATGCTGTACCAAGCTACGTTGGGACAAAAATTGGGTGATAAATGGAATACTTGGGTTGGCTACTATCGTGAAAATGAAACTTCTAATTTGTTCGATATAGGTCAGCCTGACATGGAACGCGAGCTGCGCAATGGACTCAGCTACAAACCGGATGACAGAAATACTTTCAGTATAGTAAATCGTTATGATATGGGCAAACATGAAAATTACGAAACCATTTATTCTTGGCGTCATCGTTTCTGTTGCTGGGCAATTACTTTTGAATATGAACATGCTCATACTGCAAAAGAAGATACTCAATGGAATATCCGATATGAATTCCTGAACTGGTAAGAGGTGAGTTATGGATATCATCAAAACACGTTTTGAAGAACATATTGCTTTAGCGCAGCTTGTTGCGCAGAGTGAAATAATGCAGCAGGTGGCTGATGCCGCTGCCATTATAAAAAAAGCACTGGCAGGCGGGCATAAGGTTCTGTTCTGCGGAAACGGCGGCAGCGCAGCCGACAGCCAGCATCTGGCAGCCGAATTTGTAGGGCACTTTCAAAAAGAACGTAAAGGCATTGCCGGTATTGCACTTACCGTCGATACTTCCATCTTAACGGCGGTTGCCAACGACTACGGCTATGACCGCGTGTTTTCCCGTCAGGTGGAAGCGCTCGGTCAGCAGGGCGACGTGCTGGTTGGCATTTCTACCAGCGGCAACAGCAAAAACGTGCTGGCGGCTATTGCCGAAGCCAAGGCTAAAGGCATGCAGTGCATTGGCATGACGGCGCAGGGCGGCGGCAAAATGAAGGACGAATGTGATATCTGCATCGCCATTCCCTGCCCGGTAACGGCGCGCGCACAGGAAATGCACATTTTAATCGGCCATATAATCTGCGAACTGGTGGATGGTGAATAAATTGTCACAACTCAGCTGCACAAAATTTTTAGCAGAAAAAATACAACAATTAAAAATTGCCGTTATCGGCGATGTAATGCTGGACCGTTATTTTTACGGCGACGTAAAACGCATTTCGCCGGAAGCGCCGGTGCCTGTAAATAAGGTAACGCGCATTACTTCCGTGCTGGGCGGTGCGGCAAATGTTGCTGCTAACCTGGCGCATCTGGAATGTAAGGTTTATGTGGGCGGCGTTACCGGCGATGACGAAAACCGCCGCCTGCTGGAAGGCATGATGGCAGAAGCCGGCATTGATTACAGCGGGCTGATAAAATCGGACAAGCGCTCTACTATTACCAAAATGCGCATATTGGGCGCCAAACAGCAAATGCTGCGCCTTGATTTTGAAGAAGTAGGCGACCTTTTTGAAGATGAAACGGAGCGCCTTTCAGAGTGGCTGTTAAACCTCATTGACAGTGGTTTGGACGGCATTGCCGTTTCTGACTATGCCAAAGGAGTATGTTCGCATAACTTTCTGCAGTGGGTAATTAAAACGGCAGGGGAGCATAAAGTACCTGTGCTGGTTGACCCCAAGGGTGTGGACTGGACTAAATACAGCGGCTGCGATTTTATTACGCCGAACTTAAAGGAAATGTGCGAAGCTGCGCATGAAACCGTGCAAAACGAGGATGAACCTGTTTTGCGCCTGGCGCGTGCTGCTGCGGCGCAGTACGATATAAAAAATGTAGTTGTAACCCGCAGTGAAAAAGGCATGACATTGGCAGGACGGGACGGGCTTATTATTAACGCCCCTGCGACTGCGCTTGATGTGTTCGATGTTTCCGGTGCAGGCGACACGGTTGCGGCAACACTGCTTGCCGGTGCGGCAGGAGGGCTGGCACTTGAGGATGCCGTTTACATGGCAAACCGTGCGGCGGGCATTGTTGTTGGCAAAGTTGGTACTTACCCCGTACACCGCGACGAACTTTTAAAGGATTTGCTTGCCGAGCAGCGTAAGGACGGTTACGGCTACCGTACGCTCAGCTGGCAGGAAATCGAATCGCTGGCCAATACCTGGCGTGCCTGCGGCGAAAAAATTGTTTTCACCAACGGCTGCTTTGATATTCTGCATGTTGGGCATGTTTCGTATCTGGAGCAGGCGGCACGCCTCGGCAGGCATTTAATTGTCGGGCTTAACACGGATGCTTCCGTAAAACGCTTGAAAGGCGCAACGCGCCCGCTGAACCACGAGCTTGACCGTGCACGAGTGCTGGCTGCTTTGGCCTGCGTTGATGCTGTTGTGCTGTTTGACGAAGACACGCCAACGGAACTTGTGAAAAAAATCCGCCCCGATATTTTGGTTAAGGGCGGCGATTATAAACCTGAAGAAGTAGCCGGACGCGAATACGCCGGTGAAGTACAAATTATAAAATTTGAGGACGGTTATTCCACAACCGGGTTATTGGAAAAAGTAGCGCAGCTTGTAAAGGAGGGCAAATTATGATTATTGT
>UMKK01003364.1_pt1 | contig 10665 bp, 4 predicted proteins | sample 1966281 | NCBI WGS metagenome assembly UMKK01 (sample SAMEA4836175, study PRJEB28245) | human gut metagenome | biome: gut microbiome; material: fecal sample | place: Denmark | collected 2008 | reverse complement strand
CAGGTAACCTGTTTATGAGATGTTATGGATTGGAGAATATTGACATACCGGATACAGTAACGACTATAGGTGAAAATGCTTTTAAACTTTGTACATCGTTAGAAAATGTTAAAATGTATAATAGTATAGATGAAATTAATGGAAGAGCATTTGCAGGCTGTACCAGTCTAAAATCAGTATCTCTCCCGGACTCAATAACAGGTATGGGAACGGAGATATTCTCAGGTTGTACAAGTCTTTCATCAGTGAAGTTACCTAATAAACGTGTGAATATTATGTCATCAACATTTGAAGGCTGTACGAGTTTAACAGAAATTACTTTACCAGACACAGTTACAACAATCCAGGACCACGCTTTTAAAAACTGTACCGCATTAAAGACTATAAATTGGAGCAAATCCATTACAGACATTCAATCTTACGCTTTCGAAAATTGTGATGCGTTAACAAAGCTTGATATTCCAAATACTGTAACAAATATTGGAACAGGTGCATTTTATGAATGCGGAGGCTTTACAGATATTGCAGTGCCAAATAGCGTAAAGAATCTTGGCTCCAGAGCTTTTGAGAATTGTGATGCTCTTGCCAAAGTTAGTATTTCAGATTCAGTAACCAGTATGGGAGAAAAAGCTTTTTATGATTGCGATGCTCTTACAGATGTTGAATTAGGAACAGGAATTACGCAGATTCCAACTTCTTGTTTTGAACATTGTGATGCATTACCATCTGTTGTATTACCGTACAGAGTTTCTAAAGTAGGGGATAATGCATTTAAGAATTGTGTAGCATTAATAGAGATAACGATTCCGCGTGCAACGACCTCTATTTCAAGCTCTGTATTCAGTTACCCGGCTAAGATGACGGTATATGGAATTTCTGGCACATATGCAGAAACTTTTGCAAATCAGCAGGGAATGAAGTTTGTTGATAAAGCAGTAAAAGCAACCAATGTTGTATTAGACAAAACAGAACTGACTTTAAATAGAGGAATGAAATATTCCCTTACAATGACAGTTACTCCTGCAACCTTTACAGATGAAGTGTCATGGAAATCTACCAATGTGAATGTAGCAGCAATCGCAGAAGATGGAACAGTAACGGCGAAGGAAGCAGGACAGGCAACAATCAAAGTGACGGTTGGTGATGTGAGTGCAACTTGTAAAGTAAATGTTGTACAGCCGGTGACATCTATTTATTTGAATAAGACATCTCTGGAAATGACTGCATTAGATACTTACCAGTTACAGGCAAGCGTATATCCTTCCGAAGCCAATAATAAAGAGGTTAGCTGGGAGTCTTCCGATGAAAAAGTGGCAACAGTAGATGAAAATGGTTTGGTACAGGCAAAGGAAAAAGGAACAGCAGTAATTACAGCAAAGGCAAAAGATGGCAGTGAAGTAAGCAGAAGCTGTAAAGTTACCGTTAAAAATACAGCCTATGTAGTTACGGATATTTCAAAGTTAGAGAGCACACATAACTATGAAAATAACTGTTCTGATTTCTGGGTATATACAAAAGCAGGAGCTTCGGCATTAAATATTACATTTAACAGTAAAACTGCATTGGAAGAAGATTTCGACTATCTGTATGTTTTTGATAAAGAGAATAAACAGGTTGGAAAATACACTGGTACACAATTAGCAGGGAAGACAATCACCGTTTCAGGAGATACTGTTAAAATACAGTTAGTATCAGATGATGCAGGAAATGCATGGGGATTTAAAGTAGATGTTATTACCGAAAAAGTAGAAGAGGAATGTAAACATACAGATACTACAAAGAGAGAAGTAAGGAATGCAAAAGCTGCAACTTGTACTTTAGATGGCTATTCAGGAGATATATATTGTACAAACTGTGGAAATCTCATTGAAGCTGGTAGTGTAACGAAAGCCGTCGGACATCAGTGGGATAACGGTGTGATTACAAAGGCAGCTACAGCGACACAGACAGGAATAAAAACATATACCTGTACAGTATGTAAAATAACAAGAACAGAAGTCATCAAAGCACTTGGAAACAATACTAAGCCAATCGGAAATAGTAATAAACCAAAATTAAAAACAGGAGAGAAAATCACAGATAAATCCACCGGAGCAGTATATAAAGTAACAGGAAAGAACACAGTGGAATATGTGAAAGCAACTTCTAAAAAAGCTTCCCGAACAATTCCATCTACAGTGAAGTTAAAAGGAATCAAATGTCAGGTAACATCGATTGCAACAAAAGCATTCAAAGGAGATCCAAAGATAAAGGCAGTAGTGATTCCAGCAACAGTACGAAAGATAGGAAAAGAAGCATTTGCAAAATGTAAAAACCTAAAGAAAATCACAATAAAAACAACATATCTTTCCAGCAAAAAGATAGGAGCGAATGCATTTAAAGGAATCCACGCAAAAGCAACTATCAAAGTTCCAAAGAAACAGAAGAAGGCATATCAGAAGCTGTTAAAGGCAAGAGGAGTCGGTAAGAAAGTCACTGTTAAGTAAAAGAAAACAATAAAAAATGATTGCAAAAGCCGGAATATTTCCGGCTTTTTGTCGTACAGCTACCAAAAGTGTCGAAAAAACGACCACTTGGACACAACCTATTGAATTACAATAGGAAGTCGATATAATGCAGGTAAGGAATTAAACAAATGTCGAAAAAGAAGCGATGTTCAATATTTGTATATGTAAAAGGAGGATAAGTGTTATGAAAAAAATAAAAATGATATTTGCCGCATGTTTTATCATGGGAGTACTGTTTTACTGCCCACGATTTAGCGTAAAGGCGATGGCCTATGAAACAGCGTGGTTTCCGGCACCACAGATGAATTTGAGCCAGATTGCCTATGAAACAGGAAGTGGTTCATCGCATGGAGATTATAATGCAATTGATATTTTACCGGGAGGAAGGGTATTTGCACCATTTACCGGAGTGGTAAAGCAAAAGGATAGCCGCTGGGGATATGTACTGTTCCAAAGTACAGATAGAGTATATTATCCAGATGGAACATTAGATTATATGACCGTTGGATTTATGCATGATGAAAATATTTCTGATATATCAGTTGGACAGACGATAGGTCAGGGAACCGCATTTTATGATGCTGGTGGTCAAGGTAAAAAGAGTGATGGTACTTATGGACATGTTTACGGAAATCATGTTGATATTAGTGTATTTAAAGGAGCAGTAAATAGTGTAACTAAATATGGAAGAGGTAATATTTACGCATATCAGGCTTTTTCTATTAATAGAGGGAGAACAACATCCATCATAAATAAGGGAAAAGCATTAGCAGGACATTCAACAAATAATGGAGCACCAACGGATTGGACAAATCTCTGGAAAGATTTACAAACAGATGCAGAAAAGCCGACTATCAGTGAAGTAAGTGTTTGGAATGTGTCTTCAACAGGTTACATAGTTCATTGTATTGTAAAAGACAATAATGCATTAAGTGTAGTAAAATTCCCTACCTGGACAGCAAAGAATGGGCAGGATGATATAACATGGCATGAAAGCAGGGTAGGTGGAACAGCGTGGGAGTTAAATTATCAAGTTAACATATCTGACCATAATAATGAGCAAAATGGATGGTACCATACAGATATATATTGCTACGATGCTGCAGGAAATTTAGAAACTTATAAAACAGTTAGTGTTTATATAGATACGGTGGCACCGACTCTTACGAATATAAAAGTTACGCCTGATTTGACTGGTTATACCGTAGAGTGTGATGTCAGTGATGATGCAGGTATTGACAGAGTACAATTTCCTACCTGGACCCCATGGAAAGACGGACAGGATGATTTAGTTGGTGACTGGCAGACATCTGAAAAATGCCGTGGAAAAATAGTGAATGGGCATGTGACTTATCGTGTAAATCGAAGCGACCATAATAATGAACTGGGAGCATATGTAACAGATATTTATGTATATGACAAGTGTGGGAATGTACAAGCAGGAAGAACTGGTTATTCCTTTGAGGAAACTCCTCCAGTAATAAAGGATGTAAAGGTCAGCAAGGATAATACTGGTTTTAAAGTAACCTGTAAGGTGTCGGATGAAACGGGTGTTGATAAAGTTTCATTCTTTACCTGGACAGCAAAGAATGGACAGGATGATATTTCCAAGAAAGATATAAAGGTAGATTCCGGTGAGGAAGAAGAAAAAGAGATAACTTATCATGTAAATCAAAGCGACCATAATAATGAAGATGGTTATTATATTACGCACATTTATGCTTACGATAAGTTAGGAAATCGTGCGACAGATAATGCAGGTATATTAATTGGTGAAAAGAACGAGGCAGTTGCGATAAGGTCATTTAATGGTCATAAATATTACCTGATTGATAATAGTGCTTTGATAGGCTGGAATGATGCAAAACAGTATTGCAAAAATGTTTTCGGCGGTTATCTTGCCTCCATTACATCAAAAGAAGAGAATGCATTTATTACTGGATTATTAAAAGAGTTTAATTATAGTGATGCTTTTATAGGGGGAAGTGATAGAGAAAAAGAAGGAGAGTGGAAATGGGAATCCGGTGAATCTTGGAGCTATAGTAACTGGGGAGCAAATCAGCCTGATGACTATAAAGCCTATGAAGGTGGGCAGGATTATTTGAGAATTGGACAGGATGGAGCCTGGGATGATTTCAATAGTATGGCTGATATTTCAGGAACGGAAATAAAATCTTTTATCTGTGAAACCGATATTAATGAATTTTCAATTAATTATCATTTAAATGGAGGAAAAAATGCTTCCGATAATCCAACGACATATATAGCAGATAATAATATTGTATTTGGAAATACCGCCGTTTCAGGCAGTACGTTAATTAAAAATCCTACAAAGGAACACTATATATTTAAAGGCTGGTACACAGCAGAAAATGGCGGGGAAAAATATGAATCCAATAAAAAGTATAGCGGAAATTTAGAGTTATATGCACGTTGGGAGGCACAAAAAGAACAGGTTACTTTTAATGGAAACGGGGGAACCATTTCAGGAAGTAGTACAAAAGAAGTTGCTTATGGTACTGCGTATGGAACACTTCCAACAGCCACAAGAACAGGACATACTTTTTTAGGGTGGTATACAGCATCAGAAAATGGAAAGAAAGTAGATAGCACAACCATTTGTCAGGATACCGGTATGTTATATGCTCACTGGAAAAAGAGTGTTTATACGGTGAATCTTGATGCAAATGGAGGTAAGACAAATGCGGTTAGTAAGACAGTAACGTATGATGAGGTATATGGAACATTTCCTGATGTAGAACGACCTGGCTATACATTTAAAGGATGGTATACAGAAAAGAGTGGTGGAAATAAAGTAGATGCCAAGAGCATAGTAAATATCGCAAAAAACCATACTCTGTATGCACAATGGGTTCCATTATCATATGAACTTGAGTTTGATGCAAATGGTGGAACAATAGAGGGAAATACAAAACAGGAAGGTCTTTATAATACAGTCTATGGGAAATTGCCAGAAGCTAAAAAAGATGGTTATACATTCTTAGGATGGTTTACTGCTAAAACAGGAGGCAGTCAGATTACGGCAAGTACTTTATGTACAGGAAATTTAACAGTATATGCACATTGGGAAAAAGATGCTTCTCATGTACACAGCTACACCGAAACCATCACGAAAAAAGCAACCTGTACAACCAACGGAACAAAGACATTCAAATGTGCCTGTGGAGATGCTTATGAGGAAACGATAAAAGCAACAGGACATCTTCATAAGGAGACAAGAAATAAAAAAGAGGCAACCAAAACTACAGAAGGATACACAGGAGATATTTATTGCAAAGATTGTAATACCTTGCTTGAAAAAGGAAAGACTATTCCGAAGTTAGAGGAGACAGTAGATAAGGATGCACCGATTATCCAGACAGAATCCGTACAGGGTTATGCAGGAGATGAAGTGACAATCCCGGTAACCATCAAACAAAACAGCGGGATCGCAGGATTTTCCTATGACGTTAACTATGACAGCAGCAAGCTTCAGTTAAAGAAGATGACAGCAGGAACCGTAACGAAAGAGGGAACATTCACAACAAATGGAAACGTAGTAAACTGGTATACGACAGATAATATCACAGCAAACGGAACGATCCTGAATATTACGTTCACAATCCTGAAAGATACAGCCGATGGAAAATATCCGGTGAGCATCTCTCTGCATGACGGAAAGAAGAATCTGGTAAATGAAGAGGGCAGCTATGTAAAGGCAGCTTATAAAGCAGGAGAAGTAGAAGTTGTCAGCGGAATCCTCGGAGATATCAATGGGGATAAAGATATCACAATCGCAGACGTTGTATTGCTGAACCGCTATGTATTAGGAAAGGTGAGCCTGAACAGTGATAAAAAGAAACTTGCTGATATCAACAGTGACGGGGATGTCACGATCGGGGATGTCGTATTGCTGAACCGCCAGGTACTGGGAAAGGATACTCCGGCAACTGTGAAGCTTGCCCCGAAAAAGAGTAGAAAGAAAGCAGCCGCAAGGGCAAGCGAGGAGATGAAAATCAGTGTTGATAATGTAAGTACAAAAGCGGGGGAGACAATAAGTATCCCGGTAAGGATCAGCAATAATCAGGGAATCGCCGGAATCGCTTTTAGTGTAGAACTGCCGGAAGGCTACAGCCTTGTATCCATGAAAAAAGGAGAAGTGACAAGTGAAGGAACCTTTACAGTAAGCGAGAATAACTGCACCTGGTACACGACGGATAATATCAAGACAGACGGAATCCTGCTGACATTAGAAGTTAAAGCAGGAGAAAACGCAAAGACAGGAAAAATCAAAGTCAATGTCAAAGACGGAAAGGCAAACAATATCTCTGATGAGAACGGAATGACAGTACCAGCAGTATTTACAGAAGGAACTGTAACGATTCAGGAAGATAGCTGTGCAGTAAATGGCCATAAAGGAGGCAAGGCAACCTGCATCAAGAAAGCCGTATGTACTGTCTGCGGAAAGGAATATGGAGAAGTAGACCCAACAAACCACGAAGGGGAAACAGAACTCCGAAATGTCAAGAAAGCAACATGTACAGAAGATGGAAATACTGGAGATACTTACTGCAAGTCTTGTGGAACAAAGATAAAAGATGGAAAGGTAATTAAAGCATTAGGTCATAAGTTTACAAAATATGTATCAGATAATAATGCGACAACTACTAAAGATGGAACCAAGACAGCAAGATGTGATAATGGATGTGGAACTAAAAATACTGTTGTGGACAAGGGAAGCAAAAAGACTAATCCATCACAGAGTCCTAAAATAAAAATTGGACAGAAATTGCAGAATTCAGTTGGAGTGAGATGTGCTATTACAGGAAAAAATACAGCAGAATGTATAGGGTATGTAGGCAAAAAAAATTCAGTAACTATTCCCCCTTCGTTAAAGTATATGGGAGTAACATATCAAATTACTTCGATTAAAACGAAAGCATTTAGTGGAAATAAAAATTTAAGAAGTATTGTTATCCCATCTAGCATAAGAACGATAGGTAGTCAGGCATTTTTTAAGTGTAAAAATCTGAAAAAGATAACAATAAAAACCCCATATCTTTCTAAGAAAACAGTAGGCGCAAAAGCATTTAAAGGAATCCACGCCAAAGCAAAAATCAAAGTTCCAAAGAAGCAGAAGAAAGCATATCAGAAACTGTTAAAAGCCAAAGGAGCTGGGAAAAAGGTAACCATCAAGTAAAAAATATAAAAAGATAAGGAAGAAGTCAGGAATTTCCTGGCTTCTTGCTGTATTTAGAAAGCATACTAATTAAATGTTGGAAAATTTTGCAACAAAGAAAACTCAATTCCTCTTACCAAAAGTGCCAAAAAATGAACCATCTAGCCCCAAAGTATTGAATTAAATCCCAATAAAGCTATAATAAAAATAAGCAACTATTCAGAAAGTCCTAGCTTATTAAACTATAAAGTATTATGTTTTTTCAGAGTATATTTTACTAGATAAAATCAGACAGGAGGCACACCATGATACAAACCGAACCCCATCACCTCAGGATGGGCACCAGACTAAACAACAGATATCTTATTCAAGGAGTTCTTGGAGAAGGAGGCTTTGGCATTACTTATGTCGGCATGGACGAGGTATTGTGCCAGAAGGTAGCCGTCAAAGAATTCTTTCCGAGGGGAGCGATTACGAGGAATAATCAGCAGACCAACGAGGTAGTATCCGTTTACGGAACGAAAGCCGCGAATTTCCATCAGGGAGAGGAGAAGTTCCTTCAGGAGGCCCGGACGCTTGCACAGTTTAACAATGTAGCCGGAGTTGTGCGGGTGCAGGATTTCTTCCGGGAAAATGGAACGGCATATATTGTAATGGAGTATTTGGAGGGAATTACTTTAAAGCAGTATTTGCAGACGTATGGACCGATTAGTGTTGAAGAGATGCAGAATATATTTGCTCCTATATTGGAGGCGTTAGATAAGATTCACCAAAATGGAGTGATTCACAGGGATATTAGCCCGGACAATATTATGTGTCTGCCAGAAGGCGAAGTGAAGCTGATGGACTTTGGAGCGGCGAGAGATTATACGGATTATAGCGCAGAAGGCTTGTCTGTCATTTTAAAGATGGGATTTGCCCCGATTGAGCAATACGATTCTCATGGAAAACAGGGGCCGTGGACGGACATTTATGCACTGGGAGCGACAATGTACCAATGCCTTACAGGAAGAAAGCCGGATGATGCAACGAAAAGAAGCTTGGAGGACACACTGGTTAGTCCGTCAATGCTTGGTGTACGCATTGCCCCACCTGTAGAATATGCCATTATGAGAGCTTTACAGATTCGGCCTGCTGACCGCTATCGGAATCTCGGGGAATTTTGCGAAGATTTATATAGCGTGGTATCTGACAATACTGTATCTGTTAATATGAATACATTTACCCAGCCAGAAGGGAGTTATGACTGGGGAAGTCCTTCGGGAACGTCCAGTCAGAGCAGGCAACAAGGATATCCGGATGTGCCGCCATACATTCCGCCGCAGCCACCGGTAAAGACAAAGAATTCTACCCCGCTTATCGTAGCCCTTTGCTGTACATTAACTGCTGTGATTATGATCGGGATAGGCGTTGTATTATTTACAAATTCAAAGAATAGCCAGACAGCCGGAAATACAGCGAGAGCAGAATCGGGGAAAGAAGCGGAAAAAGTAGCAGAAAATACTACTGCTGCAACACAGAGTACAACAGAAAGTAAAGCACAAGATACGCAGCAAAGTACAACCGAGCAGCAGGCGGCAGCGACACAGGCAGCGAGCACAACAGAAGATACTGTGGATACGCAGGCTGTCGGAGCGGATGGCAATGAGGAAATATTTGAAGATACCGATGCTTCTGCGGATTACAGCGAATGTCTCAGCCTTGATAATTATACATACTTGGAAAGTCCTGATGGAGATTATACATTCTATTATCCACAAAATGTTTATAATTACGCATATTATGACGGAGACAGTTGTATTTTTACCTCTGATGATGAAAATGACACGGTGAAGTTTATCCGTAAAGATAATACATCGGGAAGCCCGGCACAGGGAATGGAAAATCTATATAATTCCTATACGAATCTGTCTCAAAAAGAAAAGATTTTATTCCGAGAGGAAACGGACGAACGTGGATTTGCCCGAGGCGTATTAAGTGGAATCACAGACAACCAGAATGTATATGCATCTATCGCAGCAAACGATGACTATGTATATATCATGGAGGTATGCACCAGTTTTCAGCACGATTCTACGAAATCAACGTGGGTAGAATATTATATAGACTGTATGTATCGGTATTGTAGTTTCAGCAGGAGAGTCGGTGATCCAAGAAGCTATGATGAGTATATGAAAGATCAATAAGTGTATTTGGAGGAAATATGAAAAAGAAAAGATTGATAATAGCAGTAGTGCTCATTTGCTGTGTAATATTATATATATGGCAAACCAATAAGATTCACAATACCCCTAAGATGAATACTGCGGTATCTACAGAAAGCAATACAACGACGCAGCAGGCAGAAACAACAACCCAGCTAACAACACAAACATCAACAGAAACAACGATGGAGCCCGATACCGAAGAATACTTTGAAGAAGATACCGAAGAAGAAGCACAGCTAAAAAAGACAATAGCCGAACTTATGAAAGAAGAAAGCAACACGACTTCACAAGGTGAGAAAGCCGTACAATGTTATATACAATTTTTAAAAGATAATCCGGAAAGCAAATATGACATTGCAGACATCGACGGAGATGGAACCCCTGAATTCTTTACCTTAAGTGAAGGATGGGACGCTGCCATGTACAGGTACAATGCGAAAAAAGACAAAGTAAAAAAGCTATATAGCTACAAACTAGGAAAAGCCAGCGTAATGTACTACTCCAAAGAAAAGCATCAAGTTGTCTTTGTGACCGGAGATACCGGCGGTGGGGAATTTGACACCTATGAATATACAGATGGGGAACTAAAAAAGATAGAATCATTAGTGTGGCATAATGGAAAATTTGAGGAAGAAGGCTATATTCTTGATGGAGAAAAAATATCAATGGAAGAGGGCGATAACTATATTGAAAATATACGGGAAGAATATCAGTCATTGAGAGGAGAAATGTAGCGATATGGAAGAAAACTTACACTGCCTGCGAAAAGGAA
>UMKK01044278.1_pt1 | contig 10679 bp, 7 predicted proteins | sample 1966281 | NCBI WGS metagenome assembly UMKK01 (sample SAMEA4836175, study PRJEB28245) | human gut metagenome | biome: gut microbiome; material: fecal sample | place: Denmark | collected 2008 | reverse complement strand
ACGACGATCGGATGCTCGGGATCGCCCGCAGCCTGCAGCGCCAGACGGACATCGCGGTAGACGCCGTCGGCAATGACGAGCGTATCGCCCGGAGAGGCCTTGCGGATCGCCGCGGAGACCTTCTCGACCGTCGTGGGCAGCTCCGCGGCGCGCAGCTGTCCGCCCGCGGCGCACAACAGGGACAGAGCTGCCGCCCAGATGAGAGGATGGTTGTTTCTCATAATCCGATTTTTCATAATGATTGCCATGTGACGCCGGCACTTTCCCGGGTCGGCATCGTCCGGGTGGGGTTCTCCGCCGCCGGTTCGTGGGCGCCCGGCGTCTTCGCATCGGGCCGCTGCGCCCCCGTAATGTCGGTTGCCACGTATCCGAAGCCCGACACCTTGTCATAATTTCCGGCGCTCTCCCCGCGCAGGACATAGGTCGCGCCGCGGCGCTCGAGGTCGAAGCCCGGGGCGGTTGCGACACCGCCGTCCGTATCGCCCGTAACGGTGACGCCGTACACATGGTTCCCCTCCCAGCGGATGTCGGGCGCCGGGTCGGCCACGACCGTCACGCCCTGCATCGCGCCCGAAGCATTGCCCACGATGAGGTTGGCCGCGACAAGGCTCTCCACGACCGGCATCGTGCTGGTCGAACTGCCCGTATTGGCCATGATCCCGCTGCGGCAGTTGACGATCGTGTTGAAGACCACCTGCGCGTCCCTGACCTGGAAATACTCGTAGAGTTCGGAGTTCTCGACACCGCGGACCAGCGATATGGCCGAGCGCTGATCCCGCCCGGCGAGCTCCTCGAAGTAGTTGTTGAAGACGCGGTGCCGTTCGCCGATGATACGCACGCCGCCCGTATTGGCGACGCCGCGGCCGAAGAAGTAGTTGCCGTCGACCGTGCAGCCGTTGCCGTGGCGGAGCGTCAGCGTTCCCTGGCAGCTGTCGAACACGTTGTTGCGATAGGTGTTGCCGCACGACTTGTTGGAGATGATCTCCACCTCGCCGTCGCAGCGGTAGAAATAGTTGTCGTACACCTCGCACCGCCCCTCCGACATCGAAACGGCACTCGTGCCGATGCGGATCATCTCCTGCCCGTTGACCGACGAGCCGTTCACCCGAAGCGAGAAGGGGTGGGTGAAGAAGCAGTCGTGGATCCGATGGGCCGGAACGACCTGCGGGTCGATCCAGACGACCAGCAGCGACCCGAGGATCTTCTTGTCGACGAACGAACAGTGCGACACCTCGTTGTCGTGCCCGTAGAGCGACACCCACTTGATATCCTTTCCGAGGGTCTCCTCCTGTCCCGAACCGCTGAAAAGGCAGTTGTCGAGCCGCGAACGGACGGCATGCCGCTTGGGCGACACCCGGAAATTGAAGACGGCATTCCCCTCCGCCACGTCGCAGTCCCGGAAATGGAGGCCGGAGACGACGATATGCGAGCCGCCGATGCTCAACGACGAGGAGCCGGTGAGCACCACCCCGCCCGGCGTCTCGGAGCGGATCACCACCGGCGCCTCCGCCGTGGCCTCCACGTCGATGCGCACGGCCAGATCGCGGTAGGTGCCGTTGCGGACGACGATCTCGTCGCCCGGGCGCACGTCGTCGAAGGCCTCCTGCGACCACTCGACAAACCGCGGTCCGGCATCGGAGTCGGGAGCGGACCCTCCGGCCTGTGCCGTGTTTGCACACGACACAGGCATCGAAAGGATCAGTCCGAAAAGCAGGGCAATCGGTTTCATAAAGCGCATCCGGTTAGTCACCCATCAGGGTTCGCTGCCAGTAGACATTGAACGTTGCATTGTTCTGACGGCCGCTCTCCACGCTCTTGTCCTGCACCAGGCGCGTGATCTCGATGAAGCCGAACTTGCGGATGTTGGCCTTGTCGACCGAGAAGCCCTCCTCCCAGTTGGGCTGGAAGTACATCACGAGCACGACCGTTCCGGGATTCATGTCCACCGTTTCGGTGGCGGAGGTGAGCGCCGGAGCCCACGGGCGGTGGTTGGATTCCGACGGAGCCTTGTAGGCGCCGAACTCGCCGTTGGGAACATTCGACCAGCCGTCGGGCGTATCGGATCCTTTGCTCTCGAGGTCGATGCCGTCGAGCAGGTCGGCCGAGAAGTCGTCGTTCGTGAAGTTGCCGCCCTTGATCTTGTCGATGAGCGCCTTCTCCGCGGGTTCGGCCTCGCAGAGCGTGCGGTAGAGGATGATCGGCGTGCCGTAGGCCTGTCCCGAGGTCAGCAGCGCACTGCCCGACGAGGTCTTGAAGTTCGAGAGGCGGTTGTTGTTGTTCGCCGCGCCGTAGAAGTAGCATCCCGAGCCGAGGTAGGCAAAGAAGATGTAGGGCTTCACGGCATAGTACTGCTCGGCGGTCACCTCGGGCGAGAGGACGTTCTTCGCGACGCAGACTCCGCCGCCGAGGCTCATCGTCAGCGGGTCGACCTTCTCCGCGAAGTCGTCGGCCGAATAGGTCTCGCCGGTGTCCAGGCAGAAGAAGTGGTTGAGCTTCTGCACGGAATGGGCATTGAGGTTGGCGTTGCGCCAGGTGTAGAACTTCGGAACGAGGAAGCTGAACTGCTCCTGCACGTCGAGCACCTCGGAACCGTTGAACGAGTAGAAGACCAGCGGCAGGGTGTTCACGCCGTCGGGGAACGACGGGTCATCGAGGATGCGGAAGGTCAGCGACTGCCCGTTCTCGGGCTGGCTCACGATGCGCGCCTCGACGTCGCCCACCTTGATCTGCTCGACCAGGTGCAGGAAGCTGCCCGTCGCCGTGATGTCCGTGCCGACCTCGACCGTTCCGGAGGGGGTGAGCTGGTCCACCTTGGGCACCTCGCGCACGATCTCGGCACCGGAATGGACGAAGGAGACCACCGAGGAGCCGTCGAAATAGGAGAAGGTGATGTCCGCTTCGGGAATACGCAGGTCGGGAACCTTCACGACCAGCTCCGTCGAGCGCTGATCGACGATCTCCCCTTCCACCGTGTCGAAACGCACGTTCAGAATCCCGTCGAGGCCCGTACCGAAGAAGACGACCTCGTCACCCACGGTGAACGATTCGGGATAGGTCGTGATCTCGGGCGTCGGATAGGTATAGGTGAAGATTTCGGCGCTCCGGACCGTGCCGTCGGGGCCCTCGAGCGAGATGGGGCCCGTGCTGCCCGCCGTGGTGGTGCGCAGGACGATCTCGTTGCCCGAGATCGCGTACCTGATCTCCACCTCGGCATCGTTGATGTAGGCCTTTTCGATACGGTGCAGCCCGGCACCGCGCACCGTGACGAGCGTCCCGACCGGACCCGTCGTCGGCGTGAAGGAGGCGATGGAGGGAGCCTCCTGATCGTAGGTCGCAATCTGCAACTCCTCGTTGCACGAGACCGTCAGCAGGAGCATTCCGACCAGTAAAAACGGTATGGCGAATATCCTTTTCATGGCTGTATGGTTTAATATCCGTAGTTCTGCGTGAGTTCCGGATTGATGTTCATGACATTGAGCGGAATGGGCAGCAGCGTCTGCCACTCCACGATCGTCGGCTGGTAGTCGTTCGGCAGGTTCGAGTAGATGAACTCCTGGCGGTAGTGCTCGCCGATCAGATCCACGGCGATGCCCCAGCGGAGCAGGTCGAACCAGCGCTGGTTCTCGAAGGCAAGCTCCAGACGCCGCTCATTGCGGATGGCCGTGCGGAAGAGGTAGGAATTGGCCGTCTTTTCGGAAGAGAGCGGCTGCAGGCCGGCACGTTCGCGGATCATGTTCACGCAGTTCACCGCCTCGGGCGTCGGGCCCTCGAGTTCGTTGACGATCTCGGCATAGAGCAGCAGCACGTCCCCGACACGGATGACGGGCCAGTCGCTCTCGCCGTCGTCGACGGTCTCCACCGGCGAAAGATACTTCTTGACGTAGCGGCACTGCGTCGTCTCGTCGTCATCGACCCACGTGTCGGTCTGCTGGTTGTAGTACTTCTCGGCCATCGAAACGTCCTTGCGCAGATCGCCCGGTTCGGCGTTGAAGGCGTCGATGATGCTCGTCGAAGGGTAGTTGTACGAACGGCCCGAGCCGTTGATGACGTTGGTGCCGCTGTTGGCCGGGGCGAACTCGTTGCCGAACGGCGAACCGAGGCCGAGGTTGCCGGCCTTGTAGCGCACAGCGAAGATGATCTCGCGGTTCATCTCGTTGTTGATGTCGAAGATGTCGGCATAGGGCACCAGATCGGCGGCCGTCTGGGGATTGCCCACCGTGGCGATCACCTCCTCGAGCAGCGGACGGGCCTTGGCGTACTCCTCCGTTCCAACGGCATAGTGCGTCATGTAGACCTTCGCCAGCAGGGCCTTGGCGGCCGGCATGGTGATCCGGCCCAGCTCGTCACCCTCGCGCGTATCGGGCAGCATCGCGTTGTCGACGATCTCCCGCAGGTCGGCAATGATCCGGTCGTAGATCAGGTCCGGATTGGAGCGCTGCATGTGTCTGGCCTCCTGGGCCGTGACGGGCTCCGTAACGAGGAAGACGCCGCCAAAGAGCCGGACCAGGTTGAAGTAATGGTAGGCGCGGATGAACATCGCCTCGGCCTTGTACTGGTTGCGCAGCACCTCGTCCCCGACCACGGCGTAGTCGCGGAGGACCGTGTTGCAGCGTTCGATGTTGTGGTAGTTGCCCGCCCAGTACTCGTCGACCAGGTAGTTGATGGGCTGGATGGTCGACAGGTCGAGCTGGCGGATCACGTCGAAGATCGACGTGGAGGAGGTGCGGGCGTAGATGCGCGTGTTGTCCGACCGCAGTTCGGTCATCGCCCACTCGCGGTAGAGCGCCCCCTGCATGCCGTTGTAGCAGCCGACCAGCGACGTATACAGCTCGTCCTCGGTCCGGTTGAAATCGTCGGCCGAGATGTTGGATTCATGCTTCAGCTCGAGAAAGTCGCTGCATGAAACCATCGCCAGAGCGGCCAGCAGCATCATGGCTATCTTTACAGTTTTCATCGCTTCGTGTTTTAGAAATTGATATCGATACCCGTGGTAAAGGTCATCACCATCGGGAAGGAACCGCGCTGGTAACCGCTGATGAGCGTGTCGTCGTAGGGACTCGACGTGTTGCGGTTACTCGGGGTTGATGCCCCGGTAGCTCTTCGAGGTGATGAACCACAGGTTGTTGGCCGTCACGTAGATGCGCAGGCTCTTCAGGTGGATCTTCTTCGAGATGTGCTTCGGAAGCGTGTATCCCAGCGTGATGTTGCGCAGGGCGGCGTAGGAGGCGTCCTCGACATCGTAGTCGGTGTTGATCCAGGGCACGCCGTAGGTCGTCGGCGTGCGGCCGTCGCCCGGATGGCTCTCGCTCACCCAGCGGTGGCGGATGTTGTACTTCTCGTTGCGGATCTGCACGTCCTTGTACGTGGCGTCGGCATTGATGACATCGCCGCCGTGCACGCCCTGGAAGAGGATCGAGAGGTCGAAGTTGTAGAAGCGGAACGTGTTGGTGATACCCCACGTGAAGTCGGGATAGGGATCGCCGATGATGGTCATGTCCTTGTCGTCGAGCACGCCGTCGTTATTCACGTCGACAACCTTCAGGCCGCCCACGCGGTCGATGTTGGTCGAGAAGCTCGGCCCGGCATCGAGCTCCTCCTGGCTCATCCAGACGCCGTCGGTCTTGTAGCCGTAGAACTGGATGGCCGGCTGTCCCACGATGTTGATGTAGCGCTCCTTGCTGTATCCCTCCTTGATCATCTGGGCCTCGCCGCCGAGGTCAAGCAGGCGGTTGCGGTTGAGCGAGAAGTTGAGCGACGTATTCCACGAGAAGTCCTTTTTGGTGAAGTTGTAGGTGTCCAGCGTCAGCTCGATACCCTTGTTGCGCACCTTGCCCTGGTTGGTCCAGTACTGCGTATGGCCCGTAATCGAGGAGGCCGTGCGCAGGAAGAGCATGTCCTTCGTGACGGAATAGTAGTAGTCGAAGACCAGGTTGATCCGGTTCTTGAGCAGGCTGAGGTCCAGACCGACGTCGAACTCGTGGGTCTTGGCCCAGCCCAGGTCGGGATTGCCGATCAGGTCGCTGATGTTCGCAAGACCGGGCGTCGCCGTACCCGTGCCCTCGCCGAAGGAGTAGAGCGCGCTGTAAAGCAGGTTGGTCGTGGCGTCGGCCGTCAGGCTGTTGTCGCCCGTGGCGCCGAAGCTCGCACGCAGCTTGAGTCCCGAAATCGCATCGACCTGCTTGAGGAAGTTCTCCTCGCTCATGCGCCAGCCGACCGACACGGAGGGGAAGTAGCCCCACTTGTTGTTCTTGCCGAAGTAGGAGTCGCCGTCGGCGCGGATCGCCGCCGAGAAGAGGTAGCGGTCCTTGTAGGCGTAGTTGATACGGCCGAGGAACGACAGGAGGTTGTGCGCCGGCACGAGCTCCGTCGAGGTCAGCTTCTCGCCGTCGTCGTCGAGCACCTTGAACGACGTGGCGGCGCACAACGTCTTGATGAAGTCGTTGGGGAATCCCGTTCCCGCGAGCTTCACGATCTTCTGCGTCGCCTGCTCGGCCGAGACACCCGCCATGATGTTCAGGTCGTGATCGCCCGTGCGCTTCATGTAGGTCAGCGTGTTGTCCGTCGTCCAGTTCAGGCGGAAGGTGCTGAGGAAGGCGCCCTCGCTGGGGGTGCCGTCCTTGCTCGCATCCTTGCAGCGGTAGGTGTCACGCGTGTTGTAGCGCGCCGTCACGCTGTTGGCCGTGCGGAAGACCAGGTCCTTCGTGATCTTGATGTTCATGTAGGCGTTGGCCGACACCTGGTACTGCTCGCTTTCGTTCGAGCTGCGCTCCATGACCGACAGCGGGTTGTGGTTCTGCGAGTTGTAGGGATTCGCCTTCACCAGCGTCGGCTCGCCCGTTTCGGGATCGACCTCGCCGACGGGATAGATCGCCGTACCGGTGTTGAAGTGCGACGGCTGGGCGTAGCTGCCCACGGGATACCCCGTCAGCTCCGAGGTAAACTCGTTGTGCCGGGCCGGAATCCACTGCGGGAAGCGCATGAAGTCCACGTAGTTGTTCGTCGGACGCTGCGACTTGGTATAGGCCAGCGAGATGTTCGTTCCGACGCTCACGTACTTGCTCAACTCCGCATCGAGGCGCGTGCGCATGTTGAAACGGTTGTTGAAGTTCTGCTTCATCAGACCGTCGTCCAGCACGAAGCCGCCCGACATCGTGTAGCGCAGGCTCGACCGCCCGCCCGAGATGCTGAGCTGGGCGTTGGTCGTCATCGCGCGGTCGCGCAAACCCAGCCGCTGCCAGTCGGTGGCGCCCAACTGGCTCTCGAGTCAGGCCGCCGCCAGGTCGTTCACCGGAACCGAGGCTCCGCCCCACTCCTGCTCCTTCTTGAGGATACCCACGTAATCGCTGTACGACATCATCGGATGCAGTTCATAGGGCTCCTTGAAGCCCGTGTAGACCGAGACGTTGTAGCGGGGCTGCATGGCCGAGCCCTCCTTGGTCGTGATGATGATGACACCGTTCGCCGCACACGATCCGTAGATGGCGGCCGACGAGGCATCCTTCAGCACCTCGATCGAGGCGATGTCCTGCGGATTGATCAGCTGCAGTCCGTCCTCCATGACGAAGTTGTCGACGACAACCAGCGGCGAGCCGCCCGAATTGAGGGCGCCGCTGCCGCGCACGCGGATCTCGGGAGCCACACCCACCTCGGAGGTGGTGTTCTGGATTGTCACACCCGACAGACGTCCCTGCAGGACGGTCGTGATGTCCGACGAGGGGACGTCGATGACATCCTGCGGATTGAATTTCGTGATGGGGCCGGTCAGGTGCGACTTGCGCTGTACGCCGTAGCCGACCACCACCAGCTCCTCGACCTCGACCGACGTCTGGGCGAACTTCGCGTCGACGCGCGTCTTGCTTCCGACGGGGAGCTCGAGCGTCTCGTACCCCACGAACGAAAATACCAGTACGGCGTCCGTACCCGGAACCTCGATCCGGTAGGAGCCGTTCGCATCGGTCGTCGTGCCGACCGATGAACCCTTGACAATCACGGTGGCGCCGACAACGGGACCCGCTTCGTCGGATACCGTACCGGTCACCTCCCGGTTCTGGGCCGAAGCCGGCAGGCCGGCAAGAATCGTCCACAGACCGAGCAACAAACTGATGAGTCTGAATCGTATCATGCTTGCATTTTTTCTCGATGAATATAATCTTGTCACCTGTCGAGCAGGGAGGCACTCCCGCGGTCGATGTAGAGCGTCGCATCGCGGTGCGTGCGCAGAATGGAGGCCGGGCAGTCCGAGCGGATCGGTCCGTCGCACGTAGCGCGGATCGCCCGGGCCTTGGCCTCCGTGGGTACGATGGCGAAGAGCCGCTCGGCATCGAGCAGCACGGGGATCGTCAGGGTCATGGCGTGCGTGGGGACCTCCTCGATGCGGCTGAAACAGCCGTCGTGCACCTGCTGCTCGCGGCAGGCGGGATCGAGATCGACCACCTTCACGATCAGGGGATCGTCGAAAAAGGCCACGTGCGGGTCGTTGAAGGCGAGGTGCCCGTTTTCGCCGATTCCCAGGAACACGACATCGGCCGGCATCCGTTCGAGCAGCTCGGCGTAACGACGGCACTCGGCCTCGGGATCGGCGGCCTGCGGATTCATGCAGTGCACCGAGTGGAACCCCACCTTGGAGAAGATCCTCTCGCGGAGGAACTTGCCGAAGGACTGGGGCGCCTCGGGCGAAATCCCGATGTATTCGTCCATGTGGAAGGCATTGATACGCCCCCAGTCGATCTCGGGGTGCGTGAGAAGTGCCGCCAGAAACTCGTTCTGCGAAGGGGCGGAGGCGAATACGACATTCACCTCCCGTTTGCGGGAGAGCAGCGCGCAGAGATGGGCGGCAACGTCGCGGGCGGCCGTCTCACCGAGCTCCGCCCGGGTATCGGCCCGCTTGACCTTCAACCGTCCCTTTGTAAATTCGGTTATCATGTGAAGTTTCTTTAGGTTGATTATTGGATTAATAGATACAGGTTCTTCTCTCCGTCCGCTTGTTTTGCCGGCTGTTCTCACTTTCCGTTAACGTTAACGAAAATGCGCAAAAAGAAAATTTCAGCCAACAAAATATTGTATATCAATATGTTTTTATAGTATAAAATATGTAATATTTGACAATCTCAACCGTTATCGATTACAAATCTATGGATTTTTATTGTTTTATGCAAAAAAAGGGCACACCGGCCATGAATCCGAAATCCGGTTCACAGGTCAAAATCGGCCGAAAATCGGAACACCCGGCGACAGAAACCGGAGTAACTGAAATGCAACAGACAGAAAACCAAGATGAAACATATCCGTTAACGAACACGAAACAAACACCAAAGCACCCCGCAACCCACGGGCACAAAAAAATCCGTGCCGCAGTTGCTGTCTGTGGCACGGACATCCGTGTCTGGCGGAAAGAGAGGGATTCGAACCCCCGGTACAGTTACCCGTACACCGCATTTCGAGTGCGGCCCGATCGACCACTCCGGCATCTTTCCCTGAGTCGACCCAAAAACCGTCGTTTTGGGACTGCAAATATAGACATTATTTTTATTAATTCCCATTTTCTCCGAAAAAAATTCATTCAACCCCGAAAAAAGACATCTCACCGCCCCCGCCGGGGGAGTTTTACGGATTTTCGCTATCTTTGCAAAGAGACGAAACTCCTTTTGCGGCGCAGTATTTTCCCCGCGGCGGCGTTTACCGAGTGACAACGCCCGGAAAACAATACTAAAACCGGCAGGATTTTCGTTTTACGGACAAAGAATACAAAGCAATCAATCCAGTGCGCCATGAAAAAGTCAGGAATCATCATCGGAGCTCTCACGCTGACCGCCGCGATCTTCACGGGATGCTCGTCGGCCTACTTCGCTTCGGCGGGGTACGCCTCCGACGACCTCTACGCCCTGCACGACCGTGCGCAGATCGCCCGTGAGCAGCAGGCGAAGGCCGAAGCCGAGAAGGCCGAGGCCGAAGCGCGCCGCGCCGAATGGGAGGCCCGCATCGCCGAGGCCGAGGCTGCCGCCGCGCAGAACAAATACTACGAGTACAACTCCAACCCCTACGAGGATGTACTGGCAGACACCTACGAAAGCGCTTATGCACGCCGTCTGCGCGGGTTCGAGTCGCCGACCTACCGCATGCCCTCGAGCTACTACGACCTGCGCTACAGCAACGCCTTCACCTACGTCTCGGCCTACGACCCGGCCTTCTACAACATCATCGTCATGGGAGACCAGGTGTGGGTCGAGCCCAAGTACATCACCTCGATGTTCGGCACGTGGGGCACGGTCGTCTATGCCGATCCGTGGTACTACGGCTGGAACTACCCCTGGGGACCGACCTTCTCGATCGGCAGCTGGGGCTGGAGCTTCGGCTGGAACTCATGGTACAACCCCTGGTACAGCCCCTGGTACGGACCGTGGGGACCCTGGTACTCCTACTGGTACCGTCCCGTCTGGGGCTGGGGACCCGGCTGGATCGGGCACCCCGGAGGCGGTCCGGACCACCACTTCCGCCCCACGATCGTCCACCGGCCCTCGTTCAACGCGCCGGCTCCCGGCCGCAGCTACGGCTCCGCTCCGAGCCGCGGCTCCTCGTCGTCGTTCAACAACCGCGGCGGACGCTACGACCTGGGCGTGCGCGGCGGATCGACCTCGGGCCGACGCTCGTTCGGCACGCGCAACCAGTCGACGGGCTCCTCG
>UMKK01027899.1_pt1 | contig 10716 bp, 8 predicted proteins | sample 1966281 | NCBI WGS metagenome assembly UMKK01 (sample SAMEA4836175, study PRJEB28245) | human gut metagenome | biome: gut microbiome; material: fecal sample | place: Denmark | collected 2008 | reverse complement strand
CCCGCCGCCGCTGCATTAAGCGAATTTACGCCGCCCTGCATCGGCAGGCTTACAATAATATCGCAGTTTTCCTTAACAAGCCGTCCGAGCCCTTTGCCTTCCGCACCGATAACCAGCACCAGCGGCCCGGTTAAATTGGCTTTGGTGTAGGGCTCGCCGTCCATATCGGCACCGGCAACCCAAAAGCCCTGTTTTTTCAAATCTTTAAGCTGCTGCACAATATTGCCTATTTGTATAACCGGCACATATTCCACTGCACCGGCGGAAATTTTGGCAACAACGGCGTTCAGCGGGCAGCTGCGGCGTTTCGGCAGCAGAATGCCGTGCACACCTGCAGCGTCTGCCGTACGGATAAGCGCGCCAAGGTTCTGCGGGTCCTGCAGTTCGTCAAGCAGCAGCAAAAAAGGTGCTTCGCCCTTAGCGGCAGCTTTTTTAAGCGCATCCTCCAGAGTTTTAAACTCTACCGGCGCAGCATAAGCAACCACGCCCTGGTGGCGCACTCCCTGTGCAAGTTTATCAAGTTTGTCGCTTTTAACAAATTCCACCGCCACGCCTTTTTCCCTGGCTGCGGCAATAATTTCCGTTACGCCCCTTGCGCCGTCCTGAACCATTACTTTATTCAGCGCGCGGCCGCTGCGCAAAGCCTCTGCAACGGGGTTTCTTCCGGCAATAAATTCTTCTTTCATAACTTCACCTTTAGTTTTTTTCTGCGGCTTTTTTAGCTTTTAAAATAGCTTCAAGGCGTCCGCAGCTCATGGCACCTTCGCGGCAAATGCCTTCGCTTACACAGGTCGGGCCGGCGTTTTCAAAAATAACCGGCGCAACGCGTTTGCATTCTGCCAGCATCTTTTCCGCCAGAGCGCGGATTTCCCACTGCGCACGCATGCAGCAGCGCAGGCTGAAAAAGTTCAGCAGCGAACGGGCATTAAAAGTGCAGACGATTTTTGTTTCCGCCGCATTCGGCAGCACATAGCGCGCGTCCTCTGCCGGAATGCCCATTTCCGTAAATTTATTGTAAGCATCCTGCAGCTTCTGCATTAAATCTTCAAACTCAGCTTTTGCTTCCGGTTTGGCCGCAATGGAAGGAGGCATAATTACCTCAAAATTATGTTCTTTAACATAACGCTGCGACTGCTGCGAATAAGAAGCAATGCGGTGGCGCACAAGCTGATGCGTTAAAACGCGCGAAACGCCTTCAATGGCAAAGGTAAAGGTAACATGTTCCAGCGTGGAAAAATGCCCCATCGAAACAAGTTTGTGCACCAGGGCAGCTGCCTGTTCATCAGAAATTTTTTCTTCAAGCTGCGCCGCACCTATAGGAGAATAGCAAAGACGCGCGCTCATGGCAACGGTCTTTTCCGGTTCCGGCGTATGCCTTACTAATTTTACCTGCATATTTTACCTCATTTTGTCTTAAAATCATCAATAATGATATTAAAAGCCTGTTCCATAATTGTTTCCAGGCGTTCATCTTCGTTATTTAAAAACAGCCAGCCGATAAGCGCTTCAAAAGCCGTGCTCATACGGTATTCGTGCACGCTGGCACTTTTGGGCACGGAAGATTTTGTATTGCGCCCGCGTTTTACAACAGCCAGCTCCTGCTCACTAAGCGTATCCATTAAAGCCGCCAGCGCTTTTGCCTGATACACTGCTGATACCGCTTTGGAGCTTAAATCGTGTATAACACGCACATGGCTTGACGCTGCCAGAAAGCGCAGGCGTACATACAGCGAAAAAACCACATCGCCCACATACGCCAGAAGCACGGGGTTCATGCTGCCTGCTTCCGGTAAAGAAACTCCGGCAGCCTGCACGGCTGCCAGAGCATGTTCTTTCACTAATTTATACTGTTCAAACTTCACTGTTTTTTCCACCGTACTCCCTGCGGAGTGTCCTCAAGCACAATGCCAAGGCCTGTTAAAGCATTGCGCAGTGCGTCGGCCTGAGCGTAATTCTTGGCGGCACGCGCTTCCTGGCGCAGGCTTACAACCGTTTCAATCAGCTTGTCTTCAAGCGAAGCATCTTTTTCTGCCGCAGGCTGTGCGGAAGTTTCCAATACGCCGATAATGCCGCAGAACTCCGCAAACAGTTTTTCCATATTTTCAACCAGCTTGCCGTCCGGTTTTTCGCTGCCAGTGCTGATATGCTGATGATAAATGTTAATTTCTTTTGCCAGTTCAAACATAAAGCTGATGGCAAGCGCAGTATTGAAATCGTCGCTCATGGCTTCCATAAAACCGCTGCGCAGTTCTTCCAGTTTTGCGTAAAGCGCTTTGCTGGTTTCCGTCGGGCCGCCGCTGATAAGCTGAGCCAGTTCTTTTAAATTGTCCTGTGCGGTTTTTAAACGTGCCAGGCTGCGCTGTGCTTCCTTCAGGCGCTCGTCGCTGAAATCCAGCGGGCTGCGGTAATGAGTGGAAAGAATGAAAAAGCGCAGTGTTTCCGGATCGAAGTGTTCCAGAATATCGGCAACGGTAAAGAAGTTGCCAAGCGATTTGGACATTTTTTCTTCGTTGACGGTAATAAAACCGTTATGCAGCCAGTAGCGTACAAACGGATGCACGCCGGTGCAGCCTTCGGACTGGGCAATTTCATTTTCGTGGTGCGGGAAAATAAGGTCGCTGCCGCCGCCGTGAAAATCAAAGCTTTCGCCAAGGTATTTCATGCTCATGGCAGAGCACTCAATATGCCAGCCCGGGCGTCCGTTGCCCCACGGGCTTTCCCAGTACGGTTCGCCGGGTTTGGCTGCTTTCCACAGCGCAAAATCAAACGGGTTGTGCTTTTTGTCGTTAACGTCAACGCGGGCGCCGGCCATCATATCTTCCAGCTTACGTCCGGAAAGTTCGCCGTAGCGGTCAAACTTTTCAACGCTGTAATATACGTCGCCGTCAAGCTCATAGGCATAGCCTTTATCAATAAGGGTCTGCACAACATTGATAATTTCCTGCATATGCTCGGAAACGCGCGGGTAAACATGCGCGCGGCGTACGTTCAGCTTATCCATTACTTCAAAATAAGCGTCGATATAACGTCCGCAGATGTCGCTCCACTGCACGCCTTCCTTGTTAGCCGTATTGATGATTTTATCGTCAACATCGGTAAAATTCTGCACATGCAGAACGTCATAGCCTTCATGCTCCAAAAAACGGCGGATAACGTCCCAGGTTACAAAGGGGCGTGCGTTGCCGATATGGGGATGGTTGTACGGCGTAACGCCGCAAACATACATATAGGCTTTGCCGGGATGCAGAGGCACAAATTCTTCTTTCTTTTTGGTGAGCGTATTATAAACTTTAATAGCCATAGTAATTGCTCCTTAATATAACTTAACCCCAACTTTATCAAGGCTGTTTTTAATGCGGCTTACGGTGCGTGCAAGGCCCAGAAGCGGAACCATTTCCGCAAGTTCCGGTCCGTGCTGGTTGCCGGTAAGCGCTACGCGGATAGGCATGAACACGTTTTTGCCGCCCAGTTTGGTTTCTTTCTGGATAGCCTTAAAAGTTGCCTTTACGGAAGGACCGTCCAAAACTTCCAGCTTCGGCAGTTTGTCAAACAGCAGGCGGATTACTTCCGGTACGGTTTCTGCCAAAAGCACGTTTTTGGCATCGTCATTTTCAAAATCAAAATTATCGGTAAAGTACATGGCAACATCATCCGGCACCTGTGCTGCGTAAGATACGTGCTGCTGCGCAGTGGCAACAACGTCTTTCAGCCATTCCAGCTTGTCGCCGTATTCTTCGCCGTTAATAAAGCCTTTTTTAATCATATGCGGTTTGGCTGCTTCGTAAAACTCGTCGCGGCTCAATTTGCGCATATAATGCTGGTTAATCCAGTTCAGTTTGTCAATATCAAATACAGCCGGGTTCTTGGCAACATGGTCCATGCTGAACTCTTTAACAAGCTCGTCCATGCTGAAAATTTCCTGTTCGCTGTTAGGCGCCCAGCCAAGAAGTGCCAGGAAGTTGTCAATGGCTTCCGGCAGGTAGCCGAGCTGGCGGTACTGGTCTACGGAAGTTGCACCGTGGCGTTTGGACATTTTGGTATGGTCCTTGCCGAGAATAAGGGAAATATGCCCGAAGGTAGGCTGTTCAAAGCCAAGTGCGTCATAAATAAGGCATTGGCGCGGAGTATTGGAAAGATGTTCCTCGGCGCGGATAACATGGGTGATATGCATTAAAGAATCGTCGATAACAACGGCATAGTTATAAGTCGGGATGCCGTCGGATTTAACAATAACAAAGTCGCCGATGCCGTTGGAATCGAACACAACGTCGCCGCGTACCATATCGCGCACCAAAATCTGTTTGTCGGCAGGCACTTTAAAACGCACGGTCGGTTTTCTGCCTTCGGCTTTATATTTTTCAATCTGTTCCGGCGTTAAATGACGGCATTTGCCCATGTAGCGCGGCATTTTGCCTTCGGCAAGCAAAGCCTGGCGTTCTGCTTCCAGTTCTTCGTCGGTGCAGTAGCAGTAATATGCTTTGCCTTCTGCCAGCAGTTTATCGGTATATTTTTTATAAATTTCCAGGCGTTCGGTCTGGCGGTAAGGGCCGTTTTCGCCGCCTACATCAATACCTTCGTCCCAATCCATGCCAAGCCATTTTAAAGCTGCCTTAATATTTTCTTCGCTTTCACGGCTGGAACGCTCAAGGTCGGTATCTTCAATACGCAAAATCATTTTGCCGCCCATTTTGCGGGCAAACAGCCAGTTAAACAGTGCGCTGCGTGCGCCGCCGATATGGAAAGGCCCGGTAGGACTGGGCGCAAATCTTACTCTAACTTCATTAGCCATCAAACTCATTCCTCCAAAAAATTAATCTTTTATATTATAGCATAATCTGTTAAATGCGTCATATTTTAATCAGGCTTACGCAGGCTTCTGCGGCAATGCCTTCACCGCGCCCGGTAAAGCCCAGCTTTTCGGTTGTTGTAGCTTTTACGTTTACCGCGTCTTCGCCAAGTTCAAGCGCCGCCGCAAGGTTAGCCCGCATCTGCGGAATAAATCCGGCAAGTTTCGGCCTTTGCGCAATGATTGTTACATCGGCATTGTTTACGTGCCAACATCGCTCTTTTAAAAGCGCAATGACATGTGCCAGCAGCTTCATGCTGTCCGCACCTTTAAAACGCTCGTCGGTATCGGGAAAATGCCTGCCGATATCGCCAAGGGCAGCCGCCCCCAAAAGAGCATCCATTAAAGCATGTACGGCAACGTCAGCATCGCTGTGCCCGTCAAGGCCAAGTTCATAAGACACTTCAACCCCGCACAAAATAAGTTTGCGGTTTTCCGTAAGGCGGTGTACATCAAAGCCCGTGCCTACCCTAAACTGCGGAACTTTTATTTCCTGCTGCATAGCCATTCCCCTGTCTGCACAAATTTTTTCTGCCAAAAGCAAATCTTCCGGCGTGGTAATTTTAATGTTTTCGTAACTTCCTTCGGCAACGGCAACTTTTACTCCCAACCGCTCCACCAGCGAAGCGTCATCAGTTACTGCCGCACCGCGCAGGTTTTCTCTGCCGTAAGCGCGGTGCAAAAGTTCCGCCTTAAAAATCTGCGGCGTCTGCACGGCACGCAGCAGGCTGCGCTGCGGTGTACCGGCAACAAAGCCGTTTTCATCAATAAGTTTAATAGTATTTTTTACCGGCACCGCCGCTATGGCTGCCCCATATTTTACGGCAGCTTTCAAAGTGCGTTCAAACACTTCTTTGCCGGCAAAAGGGCGTGCGCCGTCATGCACGGCAATAAAACCGCCGCTGCCGGTTAAGTCAAGCGCATTTTTCACGCTATCGGTGCGTTCCGCGCCGCCCGCCACAACTGTTGTATCAAGCAGCGGAAAAAAGTCCCGGTATCTGGCAAGCATTTCATTTATCTCGTCAATTTCAGCTGCGCCTGCGGCTATAATGGTTTTATCCGCCATGCCGGTATCGTTTATCATGCGCAGGCACTGCACTAAAAGCGGCAGCCCGCCCAGCATGGCAAACACTTTGTTTTTGCCGAGGCCAAGCCTTTTTCCCGCACCGGCGGCAGGCACAATAACCGTAAGTTTATCCATACAAATCACCTGTTAGCAACTTTGGCAAAAACCATGCGCCCGGCAGAAGTCTGCAATACGGAAGTAACTTCCGCCATTACGGAAGAACCGATAAAGCGTCTGCCGTTATCGACGACTATCATTGTGCCGTCTTCAAAATAAGCAATAGCCTGCCCTGCTTCCTTGCCTTCGCGCAGCAAAAATACGTTAATGTTTTCACCGGGCACAACCATCTGCTTAACGGCATTGGCCAGGTCGTTAATGTTTAAAACATCAATGCCCTGAATTTCTGCCACTTTGTTCAAGTTAAAATCGTTGGTTACAATAATCCACTGTTTTTGCTGAGCCAGCTTCACCAGCTTGGCATCAACGCCTTCCAGTTCCGGATAATCGGTATCGTCAACAAAAACACGCTCCGGGTTCTCTATTTGTATTTCATGAAGCAAATCGAGCCCGCGCCTGCCCTTGCCGCGTTTTAAGCCGTCAGAAGAATCGGCCAGTGTCTGCAATTCGCGGATAACGAATTTAGGCACTATCATAAAGCCTTCCAAAAAGCCTGTTTTTAAAATATCGCCAATACGGCCGTCAATAATTACGCTTGTATCAAGCAGTTTATTGTCGCAGTAAACGCGGTCGCTGTCATAAGCGTCTTTAACGGCAGCAGGTTTCACCGCGCCTTTCAGCGACGGCAGGCTCCTGTCAAAAAAGCCTACTATATCCTGATGCTTGCGCAAAGCTACCTTGGCGCCGACCATGGAAAGTACTACGCTGAAAATAAGCGGGATATACGGACCGATAATAGGCAGATGCGAAAAAGGCCCGCCCAAAAGGTTGGCCAGCACAAGGCCGATGGCAATGCCGAAGGTTATTACCATGATGTCGCTGGTAGGAACACGTGCCAGCAAAATGGCAATTTTCTCCGTCCAGCTCGTCATTTTACGGATGATAACAGGAGCCAGTGCCATGCCCATACTGCCAAAAACAAAAATTCCGACACTGCCTGATACGATTGTTGTAAAAGCAATGCCGAAAAAGCCGTTGCCATAAAATTTGTAATCAAAGTAATCCGAAATATAAGGCAGTAAATATTCTGTAAGTATAAGTCCGGTAACAGCAAAAACAACGACTATTGTAATCCGCAGCACTCTGTTTAACATTTTCTCACCTCCTTCAGGGTATAATCAGGGATTATGTTTATTGTACTACAAATCAGCTGGCAAAAACAGTACAAAAAATAAAAAACACCGTTTTTACCGGTGTTTTTCATTCAAAAAATTTATCAAGCCACTTTTCGGCATCTTTCTGGCTTTCATCGCAAACCAGCATCATCTCGCTCACCAGTATCTGGCGCGCGTTTCCCAAAAGCCTTCGTTCTCCGGTGGACAGCTTTTTCTCGTTTTCCTGCGTCTGCAGGATATGTATAACTTCGGCAACATCAAGCACATTGCCGCTTTTCATTTTGTCAAGATACATATTAAAGCGCCGGTTCCAGGTAATGCCTTTGGCGTTAAATTCAACCGATGTGCCGAGCACTTTTTCAATGCCCGGAATTTCATCTTTGGTGATAATATGGCGCAAACCGACACGTTCCACATTTTTAAGCGGCACCATAACACGCATATCGGTAAGAAGCATTACCATAACCAGATAATCCACCGCTTCACCGGCAAGCTCATGCTGCTCTATGGCCTGCACAATACCTGCACCATGCATCGGATATACAACTTTATCTCCTACGGAAAACATCGGCGCCCCTCCTTGTACAAAATGCCAGCTTTCGCCCTAATACTCTTTTATTGTAACACCAAGGAGTAAAAATGTCAAAATTTATTTATTTTATCATAGTAGTTAATTTGTGTCAACGCTTTTGCCGCATAAAACATACAAAAAACGGGCCGTTAAGCCCGCTTTTTAATTAAAAATTGCGTTCAGCGCTTCTTCAAGCGTCGCCGCCTGAACAATGCCCGACGTTTTCTGCTCCATATTAAGTTTTCCCTTTGGCACTACAAATTTTGTAAAGCCAAGGTTTGCGGCATCACGTATGCGCCGCTCCGTACCGGCAACGCGGCGTATTTCGCCGGTAAGCCCCACTTCGCCCACCGCCAGCACGCCATGCGGCACAGGCTTGTTGCGGTAGCTAGATACCAGCGCTGCCGCCGCGGCAAGGTCTGCCGAAGGCTCGGTAATTTTCATGCCGCCTACAACGTTTAAATAAGCATCAAAATTGCCAAAATCCATGCCCAGCCGCCGCTCCAAAATAGCCAGCAGCATATTTACGCGGTTGTAATCAAACCCTACGGCCGTACGCCTAGGCATGCCGTAAGGCGTTTTGGCAACCAAAGCCTGCACTTCAACCATAATCGGTCGGTTGCCTTCCATGCAGGCGCAAACCACGCTTCCCGGCGCGTTTTCGGCACGGTTTTCCAAAAACAGCCCGGCAGGGTTGGCAACCTCCTTTAAACCGCCGGTTTCCATCGAAAATATACCGCTTTCGCTGGTAGAACCAAAACGGTTTTTCAGCGCGCGCAAAACGCGGAAGGAATATGACCTGTCGCCTTCAAACTGCAGCACAACGTCAACCATATGTTCCAAAAGGCGCGGCCCGGCAATATTGCCGTCCTTGGTAACGTGCCCGATGATAATAACGGCAATACCGGTTGCTTTGGCAAAACGCAGCAGCTTGGCAGTACATTCGCGCACCTGCCCCACACTGCCTGCCGCCGTTTGCAGTTCAGGGTTATACATAGTCTGAATGGAATCTATAACAAGTATCTGCGGCTGTGCTTCTTTGGCCTGCAAAAGCACGGCATCAAGGTCGGTCGCGGTCATCACCAGCAGTGCCGTACCCGGTTTGCCCAGCCTGCGCGCACGCATAGCGGTCTGTGCTTCCGATTCTTCACCCGACACATATAAAACTTTAATGCCCCCGGCGCTGAAGCGGATACCGGCATCCAAAAGCATGGTTGATTTGCCTATGCCCGGGTCGCCGCCCAAAAGCACCAGGCTGCCGGGCACAAGCCCGCCGCCGAGCACCCTGTCAAATTCGTTAATGCCTGTTTTAAGGCGCTCAACTTCCGTAAGCATTACTTTGTCAAGCGTTTTGGGCTTGGGTGCTTCTTTCGGCATTAAAAAGCTTTGCTGCGGGCCGGAAGCAGGCGTTTCCAGTTCTTCTGCCAGGCTGTCCCACGTGCCGCATTCGGGGCAGCGCCCCATCCATTTGGCTGTGGTGTAACCGCAGTTCTGGCACACAAATTTAGTTTTGGTTTTGGCCATTATTTACCTCCGCCGGATGTATTTCTTCGTGCGTTAACACCACTTCAACTTTTTTAGGCGTAAAAACAATGTTTCCGCTTTCGCCGACGCTTGCGCAAATGGTATCGCCCGCTTTAAACATGCCCGCCAGGTACAAATCGCTTACGGGGTCCTCCAGCATCTTGCGTACGGCACGGCGCAAAGGCCTTGCGCCATAACGAGTATCGCTGCCTTCTTTTACCAAAAGCTCCCTTGCTTCCTGCGAAACTTCCAGTGTCAGCCCGTTTTCGGCAAGTTTGGCGCGCAAATCGCGCAGCATATTTTTAATTATTTCAACAAGTTCGTCATAATGCAGGGAATCGAAAACCGTAATCTCGTCAATTCTGTTTAAAAATTCCGGGCGGAACACATTTTTAATTTCCGCCAGCACTTTATTTTTGCGGTCTTTATCTTCCTGCGCTTCGCCAAGCGTAAAGCCCAGCGGTTTGGTATCGGCAAGCATCCGCGCACCGGCGTTACTCGTCATAATAATCACGCAGTTGCGGAAATCGGTTGTACGCCCCTGCCCATCGGTAAGGCGCCCGTCCTCCATAATCTGCAAAAGCAGATTGAATACGTCCGGGTGCGCCTTTTCAATTTCGTCAAGCAAAATAATGGAATACGGCCTTCTGCGCACAGCGTCCGTAAGCTGGCCGCCTTCCTCATAGCCAACATAACCCGGAGGCGCGCCTACAAGGCGGGATGCCGTATGTTTTTCCATGTATTCGGACATATCAAAACGGATAAGCGCACGCTCGTCGCCGAACATATTTTCTGCCAGCGCTTTGGCAAGTTCCGTTTTTCCTACGCCGGTCGGGCCAAGAAAGAGGAACGAACCCACCGGCCTGTTTTTATCCTTAAACCCGGCACGCGCGCGGCGGATGGCTTTGGACACCGCTTCTACCGCTTCGCTCTGCCCGATAACACGCTTGTGCAAATCGTCCTCCATATGCAGCAGGCGTTCCGATTCCGTCTGCGTAAGTTTTTGCAGAGGAATGTTAAGCCACTGGGAAATAACCGCGGCAATGTCCTCCTCTGTAACCTCCGGCTGTTTGCCTATCGCACGGTCATAATTACTTTTTTCGTAGGTAAGCCCCATTTCAAGTATGGCTTCCTTATCGCGCAGCTGCGCAGCCAGTTCATACTGCTGGCGCGAAATTGCCGAAGCCTTTTCCTTGCGTACCTGTGCAAGCTCGCGTTCTTTTTCCTGCACGGGTATGGAGAGTTTATAGTTTTGCAGTTTTACTTTTGCGCAGGCCTCGTCCATCAGGTCAATGGCTTTGTCCGGCAGGTTGCGGTCTGTAATATAGCGGTTGGAAAGCTTTACCGCCGCTTCCAGTGCCGCATCGGTAACATGCAGTTTATGGAATTCTTCGTATTTGCTGCGCAGGCCTTTTAA
>UMKK01028047.1_pt1 | contig 10803 bp, 10 predicted proteins | sample 1966281 | NCBI WGS metagenome assembly UMKK01 (sample SAMEA4836175, study PRJEB28245) | human gut metagenome | biome: gut microbiome; material: fecal sample | place: Denmark | collected 2008 | reverse complement strand
CTGCCGTGCCGAATCTATTACCCGCACCATTTCTACCGGCGGCGAAGTTATTAACCGCGGCTGCATGATTGGCAAAGTTGAAGGCGTGCGCGCCCATTTGGAATGCGACGGCCTGATGCTGAGCAATAAAGGTTATATTCTGGCAATTCCGGAGCTTGACGCACAGACAGGCAATGCCGAAATGAGCCACGAAGCTGCCGTTGGCCGTATTAACCCCGAAGAAATTGAGTACCTTATGGCGCGCGGCATGAGCGAGGACGACGCTACGGCAACCATTGTGCGTGGCTTCCTGAACGTTAATATTGAAGGCTTGCCCGACAGCCTTGCCAAAAAAATTCATACCACGCTGGACAGCTTTAAATATAACAAAGGAATGTAACAATACTTACAATAAAAACTATTGTCCTTCTGGCGTGTAAGTGTTATAATTTATTTAAGCAAAGAGGCTTGCGTTTTAATGCGCAGGCCTCTTTTTTATTTTAATTTTTGTTTGAGGGGATGTGTTTTTATGAGAAAGGAAACTGCTTTAAAACAGGCTCAGCCGGGTTTTATGAAACGCTTTGGGTTTTATATTGCGCTTGCTGTTCTGGCTGTTATTGTGCTTCTTCCCACGCCGGAAGGCCTGTCGGTAGCAGGGCACAGGATGATTGGGGTTATGGTGTTTTCTGTAATTGTCTGGGCAACAACAGCTATTTCGTACCCTGTAAGCGCTGGCGTGATAATGGCTTTAATTGCCCTTTTGGTTGGGTTTGCGCCTAACGAGGCAACCGGCAGGCTGTATGGCACAAGTGCCGGGCTCGGCATGGCGCTGAAAGGGTTTTCGTCAACGGCCTTCTGCCTTGTGGCGGCGGCTATGTTTCTGGCGGCGGCCATGACCAAAACCGGGCTTGATAAACGTATTGCTCTGATGATACTTTCCAAAGTAGGGGCAAAAGCAAACCGCGTTTTGCTGGGCGTTATTTTGTGCGGCTTTATTTTAAGCTTTTTTGTGCCGAGCACAACGGCGCGCGTTGCCTGCCTTGTCCCCATTGTTATGGGCATGATTAAGGCCTTCGGCGTACCGCTGAAAAGCCGTTTTGCAGGTATGCTGATGATTACCGTGGCGCAGGTTGACAGCGTATGGAATGTAGGTATAAAAACTGCGGCGGCGCAGAATATGGTTGCGGTAAACTTCATCAGCCAGACGCTTGGCGTTGATATTTCATGGCTGGACTGGTTTATTGCCGCTGCCCCGTTTGCCGTGCTGATGTCGGCCGCGCTTTATAAACTGATGCTGCATATTATGCCGCCAGAAATTGATGAAATTGCCGGCGGGCAGGCTACGGTAACACGCCTGCTGAAAGAAATGGGCAAAATAAGCGCCGACGAATTAAAGCTTTTGGTAATTTCACTGTGCCTGCTGTTCTTCTGGACTACCGAAAAAGTTTTGCACAGCATAGATACTTCAACCAGTACCATGGTGGCGATAACACTTTTAATGCTGCCTAAAATCGGCGTAATGCACTGGAACGAAACCGTAAATAAAATTAACTGGGGTACGGTTGTGCTGTTCGGCGTGGGTATTTCGCTTGGCAGCGCACTGCTTTCCACAAAAGCGGCAACCTGGCTTGCCAACCAGATAGTTTCCATCTTTGCGCTGGAAAGTTCTACCACTTTAATGGTGCTGGCTATAATGACCGTTTTCCTTATCGTTATCCACATGGGCTTTGCCAGTGCCACCGGCCTCGCATCAGCCATTATACCGATAATAATTTCCGTATTGCAGCAGCTTAAAACGCCGGGCGTTAACGTAGTAGGCATGACGATGATTTTGCAGTACGTTGTAAGCTTCGGCTTTATACTGCCTGTAAACGCACCGCAGAACATGATTGCTTACGGCACCGATACTTTTGAAGTTAACGACTTTGTAAAATCCGGCATACCGCTTACGCTTATAGCCTTTGCGCTGATAATGCTTTTAGGCGCAACATACTGGAAATGGATGGGTTTGGTTTGAGAAGCAGCCCTGGCTACAAAATTAGTTAAAACAGGATAATAAAAATAAAATCTCCGGTTTGGCATATTGCTTTCCGGAGATTTTGCTTATTTATTTAAGTTTTCTGTTTTATAAGTATTATAACCTTCGTAGTTGTAGCTGGCGTCGATACCTTTCATATAAACGTCGCGGTCATTAATTTTATCAGTCAGGGCAGATTTTAACAGCAGATTTATTTCAGTATCTTTTATGGGGCTGCGTTCCATGGCGAGCAAATAATCTTCTTTGTCAATTTTGCTCCAGTCAATTACAAGTTGCAGCTCTGTTTTTAAAATATGGTCCAGCCATATCCTTGTGCTGCGCCCATTGCCTTCGCGGAAGGGATGGGCAACATTCATTTCCACATATTTGGCGATAATTTTATCAAAAGTATTTTGCGGCATTTTGCTGATGCTTTCAAGTGCATCCGAAAGGTACAGCGCCGGTACAAAACGGAAGCTGCCTTTGGCAATATTTACTGTGCGTATCTGCCCTGCAAAATCGTAAATGTCTTCAAACAAAAATTTGTGAATAGCCGCAAGCGCAGAAAAGGAACCTGCTTCAAGGCCGTTTAAAAAGCCTGTTTCAAAAAGCTGCAGCGCCTTACGTTTGGTAATTTTTTCTTCTTCGTTTGCAAGCTGTAAGGAATTGGAAATGCCGAGTTTATTTTCAAGAGTCATTGTAGTTCTCCGTAGTTTATTTTTGTTTCTATTATAAAACGGCGTACGGCTAAAAGTAAATAAAAATTGCAGCTGATAATAAGCAGTACGGAGAAATAAAGTCACAAATTTTTCACAAATAAAAACAGAATTTGTGGGAAAAGTTTCTGAACCGGCGAATATCAATTACCCGGAAAGGGGTGCAGCGGTGCAGCAGTACAGGTGGAAAGCGGTAGATTCTTCCGGCGTGAGCCGCAGCGGAGTTTACAGTGCTGCCAGCGAATTTGAGGCAGCGGCTTTTGTGCGCAGCAATTATGGTTATTTAACCCTTTTGCAGCAGGAAAAGCCAGCAAGTGCCCTGGCAAAAAAGCAGGGGCTGTTTAAGTTTAGCAAAACTAAAAACAGTTTAACTGATGAAGAAAAAACGGTATTTTTCAGCCAGCTGGCGCTGATGCTTAACAGCGGGCTGCCGCTTTTAAAGTCGCTTGGCGTATTGGCAGAGCGCCTGCCGCCAAAAATGGCGCAGCTTTGCCTTGGCATTGAGCGCGATTTAAAAATGGGCACGAGTTTTGCAGGCTGCATAAAAAAAAGGCAGGAGGTATGGGGCGTACTGCCTGCGGCGGTGGCCGAAGCAGGTGAAAACGGCGGCATTTTATGCGAAATGCTGGAAGAACTGGCAGAATATTATAAATTGCAGGTGCAAATGAAGCGTTTTCTTAAAAATATATCTTTGTATCCGCTCTTTCTTTTTTCAGCTTCATTGGCAACGGCAGTTTTATTTATTGTGCAGGTTTTGCCGCTGTTTAAAGATTTGTATGCTTCAATGAATGCCCAGCTTCCGCCGTATTTAAAGCTGCTTTTTGCCGTGCAGGAATTTTTAGCCGCCAATATGCCGGCAGCGTGCGTATTGCTGTCTGTAGTTTTGGCAATTGCGGCGGCGCGGCGAAAACGGCTGCTTGAACTTGTGTTTAAGGTACCGTTTTTTAAAGCGCAAAAAGAACTGTATCTGGAAATCCGCTTTAACAAAGTACTGGCGCTGCTTCTGCACGGCGGCATACCTCTGCCGCAGGCGGCGCGGATTGCAGGCTCGGCGTTGGGGGATGCCGGGCTGTGCCGCAGGGCGGAAGTTTTTGCCGCTGACGTGCTGCGCGGCGTAAACCCGGCAGAGGCAGCATTAAAGGCAAAACCTTTATTTGGCAGTTTAAGTGCGGAATTTATCGGCGTGGGGGCCGAAACGGGACGCCTGCCGGAAATGTTAATGCGAGCCGCAGAAATTTTGCAGTACCGTTTTGACGATACGCTGAAAAATTTAAAAACAGTGCTGGAACCGCTGCTTTTAACAGTGGCGGCCGGAGTTGTTTCGGCGGTTATTCTGGCTGTGGCTGCACCAATGTTTTCCTTATCGGGCGCGCTGCCCGGATTTTGATTATGGAAGGGGTTATAATTTGCTTAACAAATTACGCGGCAATGCCGGGTTTACTTTATTGGAAGTTTTGGCGGTGGTGGCTTTGTTAGGCGTTTTGGGCGCAATGCTTTTGCCGTCGCTTGACAGCGCAGCCGGACGCGCTAAAAACGCCCGCCTTGAAAGCGACCTGGCAACAATTGATAACGCCATTTTGCTTTATAAAATGGATAACGGCACCTGCCCGAGCGCTTTAAGCGACCTGGTGGACGAATACATTGCCAAAGGCAAGAAGTTTGAGGATGCCACCGGAACGGAGCTGGTGTACACTCCTTCCGGCGACAAGCTGACCTATACTTTGAAAGGCAGAAATGCGGACGGTGAACAGGTAACATCCGATGGCAGCAGTGGCGCTGAAGAATAAGGGCTTCGGGCTGGCAGAGTTTTTGGCGGCGGCAGGGCTTATGGCAATGGCTGCTGCTTTTTTGGTGCCAGCTTACGGCGGTATGCAGAAGTATCTGCTGAAAATGCAGGCAGAGCGCGCTGCCCAATGCCTTGCTGGTGATATTGCAGCTTTGCAGCAGTATTCTTTTTACGATATGAGCGGTAAAAGCCGTTTGGAAATGGACGTGGATAAAGGCGGTTACCGCATTTATTACGGCGGCAAACTTTCCGTTTTAAGAAAGTTTGAAAACGGGTTATATTTTGACCAGCATTTTAATGCGCTGAAATTTTCCGGCGAAGGAGCGCCTTCGGCAGCCAATAATTATATTATTAAATGCCGTCAGGATAAAACCATCAGCAAATGGCTGCAGGTACAGCCTGTTACCGGAAGGGTTGTGTTTAAATGAAGAGTGGCAAAGGCTATTTGCTGGCGGAAGTTTTAGTGTGCCTGGCAGCGGCAGTAATCATCTGCGTAAGCGCGGTTGGCGCATATACAAGCGGCATAAAGTTAATGGTGCAGCGCAACGCGGCGGCAGATGCGTTTAATGCGGCTGTTGGCGTTTATGATGAAACGGCTTTGCAGCAGGCAGGGTTTGCCGTTGAAAAAACTGAGTTTTACTGCCCAGGCCTTACAGGGCAGTTTTATTATGTAACGGTTAAAAACAGCAGCGGGAAAATACTGGCAAGCGTGGTAACCGGCGGTGAATAACAAAGGCTATTTACTTGCGGAAACCTGTGCGGCACTTGCCGCTGCCGGTATTTGCGCTGTTATTTTTTATAACGGGTTTTCTGCCTTTGCGGCTTCATGGCAAAATTTAAAAAGTGACTTGCTTTTATACCGGGCTGCACGTTACAGCCAGAGTTTTATTGAACACGAACTGCTTTTAAACAGCAGCAGGTTAAAAATAACTACTGGCAGCAATGATAAAATTGTTTGCACTGAAGTGTACGGCAACAGGCAGGTAACGTTTTACCGCAGCAGCAGCGCGCTGGCACGCGAAGTTAAATATAATTCCACGCGCGGCGTAAACCCGCTTTCGCTGGCGGAGGTTACTTTGCAGTCTATAAAAGCGGAGCAGCTTGCCGCAGATAAAATTAAGATAACTTTGGAATTTAAAGATAATGCAAGCGGACGCAGCAAAAAATTTACGGAAGTTTATGTTTTGGTAAATGGCAGTTTTTAATAAAATTTTGAAGGACCACCGCGGCAGCATTGACGTTGCGGTTTTGGCGGCAATTTTGTGCGCTGCGGTATGCCTGCATGCAGCGGCGTACTGGGTGCGCCAGGAAGCGGAAGAAAACAGCAGGCGCATTTTGCGCCGCCAGCTGCAATTTGCGGTGCAGGCACTTGCAAAAGCCGGTTTTGAAAACGGCAGCCTGCCGGAAGGCGGAATTAATTTGCCGCCGCAGAAGCTGTACCCCGGCAATTACACGCTTAAAGCAGGAATATTTGAAGAAAACACTTCAGGCGGCATAAAAAATTACACCATACAGGCAGAAGCAGGCGGCGAAACTTTTGCTTTGCAGCAGCTTCAAATAGCTTTGCCTCAGCAAATTGCGGAACTTGGTAAACGTTATACGCTTGCTGCGGGTAAAAGTTTACAGGGCGCGGAAAATCTGCCGGAAGGCATTGCTTATGCCGGTGAACTTGGTGAAATTTTACAAAGCCTTGATGTGAAAAATTTTGCCGCGTTTAAGGAAATGGATTTTCCTTCCAAAAGCACGTTTGAAGAATACGGGCTCGGCGGCGCGCTGTATTATGATGACGGCAATTACAGCAAAAGCATTGCGTCAAGTTCCAAAAACATCAAAGGCGAAGGCGTGCTTGTTTCAAAAATGAGCATTTTTATTGCTGACGGCACCAAAATGCCGGATTTTTGCGTTATTATCAGCGACGGGCAGATTGAAATAGGTAAAAATGCCGTGCTCGGCAAAGTGCTGCTGCTTTCAAAATACGATATTACCGTTAAAAACGGCGCTTGTGTAAACGGCATAGCCCTTTGCGACGGCAGGTTGATTGTTGAAGATGGAGTAACGTTTGCGCGTAATGAAAGTGTTTTGCAGCCTTTTGCAACGGCATACCGATTAAAGCAGCAATAAAAAATCCGCACCCGGATGAGTGCGGAATAAGGTTTTAAATAAAATTTTGTGACGCAATGGCTGTTCTTATGGCAGTACAAGCTGTGGCATAAAGTTCTGCGTATCGCAGCTTACAAGCTTATAAGTTACGCCGCGGGTTTCGCCTTCAAAAATATTGCCTGCGTCCTGCCCGTGAATATGCCCGAAAACGCAGTGCTCAACGCCGTATTTGGCAAAAAGTTCCGTAAATATGGTTTCTTCGTCCGCTTTATACAGCGGCGGGTAATGCAGTGCGGCAACAAATTTGTTAAAGCCTGCATTTTTGGCGGCGGCAAGCGAATTTTCCAGCCTTATGCCTTCACGCAGGTAAATATGCCTGTCGTCATCTGTAAACGCTTCCGACGACGGCAGAATCCAGCCGCGCGAACCGCAGACGGCAACATCGCCGCAGGCAAAAAAGTTGTTCTGTAAAAACATAAATTTGCCTTCCGTGGCCTGCTGCATTTTTTTCAGCGAAGTCCACCAGTAATCGTGGTTGCCGCGCAGAATTATTTTCTGCCCCGGCAGGGCGGTAATGCGGTTTAAATCCTGCATGGCAGCCTCCAGCGACATGGCCCAAGAGGTGTCGCCGCAGATAATTACGGTATCCGTTTCTGTAATTTTAGTCAGCCAGTTACGGCGTATTTTTTCAAAATGGTTTTCCCAGTTCGGGCTGAAAACTTCCATTGGTTTGGCAGGCGGTTCGCCCGATAAATGAAAGTCACCGATAGCAAAAAGGCTCATGCTGTCTCCTTCTTATGTAAAATCTTCTTTGATTGTATCATATTTTTTACACTTTGGCGATATTAATGCAGGTGCAGGGTATTTATAATTGACTTTAAATCCTGTAAGCTATATAATTTTAAGGGTATTATCTATAAATAGCTTTATTTGCGAGGTTGAAAAATATGATTCAGGAAAAGTATAATCCCCATGAGATTGAAGCCAAATGGCAAGCTTATTGGGAAGAACACAAAACTTTTAAAACAGAGATGGACAACAGCCGACCGAAATCTTATGTGCTGGAAATGTTCCCGTATCCTTCCGGCAATCTGCACATGGGCCATGTCCGTAACTATTCTATCGGCGACGTTGTAGCCCGTTTCCGTACCATGAACGGTTTTAACGTGCTGCACCCCATGGGCTGGGATTCCTTCGGCATGCCCGCGGAAAACGCCGCTATTAAACACGGCATTCCGCCGAAAAAATGGACAATGGAAAACATTGCCAATATGACGCGCCAGCAGAAACGCCTCGGCCTTTCTTACGACTGGGACCGCGAAGTAACTACCTGCAAACCCGATTATTATAAATGGACTCAGTGGTTCTTTGAGCTGTTCTACAAACGCGGCCTGGCTGTTAAAAAGAAATCGGCCGTTAACTGGTGCAACACATGCAACACCGTACTTGCCAACGAACAGGTTATTGACGGCAAATGCTGGCGCTGCGACCACGAAGTAGTAAAAAAAGACCTGGAACAGTGGTTCTTTAAAATTACCGATTACGCAGACGAACTTTTAAAAGACCTTGACCTTCTTGAAGGCTGGCCGGAACGCGTTAAAACCATGCAGCGCAACTGGATTGGCCGCAGCGAAGGTTTGGAATTCAGCTTCGATTTTCCGGAAATCGGCGAACGCATTCCTGTTTACACCACCCGCCCGGATACGATTTACGGCGTTACCTATGTTGTACTCGCCGCTGAGCATCCGCTGGTTGAAAAACTGTGCGTAAACAACCCGAAAGCCGAAGAAATTAAAGCTTTCTGCGACCGTGTAAGAAACCAGTCCGATATTGAACGTACTTCCAGTGAATCTGAAAAAGAGGGCCTGTTTACCGGCTGCTACTGCATCCACCCGCTTACCGGCAAAAAAGTGCAGGTTTGGATTACCAACTATGTACTTTATGATTACGGTACCGGCGCTGTTATGGGCGTACCTACCCATGATGCCCGCGACTGGATGTTTGCGGATAAATACGGCCTTGAGAAAATTGTTGTAATTAACCCCAAGGATAAAGAGCTTAAATTAGAAGATATGACCGACGCCTATGAAGAAAAGGAAGGCGTGCTTGTTAATTCCGGCGAGTTCAGCGGTATGGAGCTGCATGCCGGTATGGAAGCAATTAAAGACAAGATTGAAGCAATGGGCATCGGCAAACGCCGTGTAAATTACCGTCTGCGCGACTGGTTAATCAGCCGCCAGCGTTACTGGGGCGCACCGATTCCGGTTATTTACTGCCCGGACTGCGGCGAAGTGCTTGTGCCGGAAGACCAGCTGCCGGTTATGCTGCCGGAAGATGTTAAGTTTGACGCCGGTGCCGTATCCCCGCTGGCAACTTCCGAAAGCTTCGTAAACTGCACCTGCCCGAAATGCGGCAAGCCTGCAAGACGTGAAACCGATACCATGGACACCTTCCTGTGCTCATCCTGGTATTACCTGCGCTATACCGACCCGAAAAACGACAAGGCACCGTTTGCAAAAGACAAAGTAAATTACTGGTCCCCTGTTGACCAGTATATCGGCGGTATCGAGCATGCAATTCTGCATCTCTTGTATTCCCGCTTCTTTATGAAAGTTCTGCACGACGCAGGCCTTGTAGATTATAAAGAACCGTTTACCAACCTCCTGACTCAGGGCATGGTTATTAAAGACGGCGCCAAAATGAGTAAATCTCTCGGCAACGTTGTTTCGCCGGAAGAAATTATCGGCAAATACGGCGCAGATACGGCAAGGCTGTTTATTATGTTTGCCGCACCGCCCGAAAGAGAACTTGAGTGGAGCGACCAGGGCGTTGAAGGTTCCTTCCGCTTCCTGGGCAGGGTATGGCGTATAGTTTACCATTACCAGGATGTGCTGGCAGAAAAGGTTACGCAGTATAACCCGGCAGAACTTAGCGAAGCAGGCAAAGAACTGCGCCGCGTGCTGCATACCAGCATTAAAAAGGTAACGGATGACATTGAGCAGCGCTTTAACTTTAACACTGCCATCAGTGCTATGATGGAACTGGTTAATGCCTTGTATGCTTATAAAGAAGCAGAAAAAACTCCGCATGCCGGCCTTATTTACGAAGTTGTTTCCAACCTGCTGAAATTGCTCTCTCCGTTTGTTCCGCATATTACGGAAGAACTGTGGCACGGCGTAATTTCCGAAGAAGGCAGTATCCACGAAGAAAAATGGCCTAAATATGATGAAGCAGCCATGAAAGTGGATAATATTGAAATTGCTTTGCAGGTTAACGGCAAACTCAAAGGGCGCCTCGTTGTTCCTGCTGCTGCCACCAAAGACGAGCTGGAAAAACTCGCCCTTGCCGAACCGCATATTGCAGAAACTGTTGACACCTCCAAAATTGTTAAAGTTGTCTGCGTACCGGGCCGTCTGGTTAATATCGTTGTAAAACCGTAACAGGTTAAATTTATAAAAACTCCTTGGATTTAATCCGGGGAGTTTTTTATTTTGTCAGGAGTTGAACAGATGGCACAACTGAATAAAAAAATAATGGCCGTTGCCGTGGCAGTGGTTTTTTGTTTGCTGGCTGCCTTTTGGCCGCATGAGCGTGAAACTGATGTTTTAAAAATTGAACAGCAGGCCGTAACGGCAAGCGAAGAAGAAGCGAAAATAACGGTTTATGTAAGCGGCGCTGTGGCAAACCCGGGCCTGCACGAAATTGCGCCCGGAAGCAGAGCCGTGGAAGCCATTGCCGCCGCAGGCGGAATGACGGAAGAAGCCAATAAGGACAAAGTAAACCTTGCGAAAATCTGTAAGGACGGCATGCAGGTTAATGTTCCGCGCCTGAGCGCAAAAGAACAGCGCAGGCTTGCCGCTGCAAATACCCCTGCAAGCAGTGTGGAAGCGGCAGAGCAGGGCAGTGCTTCTTACAATGCTGCGCAGGAAAGCGAAACAGCTTTAACGGGCAAGGTACATTTAAACACTGCCACGGCGGAAGAACTGGAAACACTGCCGGGCGTTGGCGCGGTAACGGCGCAGCGCATTGTGGAATACCGCTCTGCCCACAGCTTTGCCAGAATTGAGGACCTTATGAACGTAAAGGGCATAGGGCAGGCAAAGTTTAAGAAAATGCAGCCCTGGCTTGATTTATGAAAACATGGTTTGCGGCAGCAACCGCGCTTTTTGCAGCCGGTGATTACGCCGGTATTTTAATGCCGCAAT
>UMKK01002200.1_pt1 | contig 10826 bp, 14 predicted proteins | sample 1966281 | NCBI WGS metagenome assembly UMKK01 (sample SAMEA4836175, study PRJEB28245) | human gut metagenome | biome: gut microbiome; material: fecal sample | place: Denmark | collected 2008 | reverse complement strand
CGCCGAGCGCCAGCCCCGCCCGCCAGAAGGTATGCACAATAAATTTAACGCCAAAGGTTTTGCAAACTGCCTGTACCTTTTGTGCAAGCTGCGTGTATTCCGCTTCGGTTAAATCCTTTTCGCGCAAAATAAGCGCTTTGGGGCGCAGTGCGCAGATGGTTTCTATCTGCTGCAAAAATGGCGCGCGGCTTATTTTTCTGTCCGTAACGCAAATAAAATTTTTATACATAGCTGCCATCCGTAAGCACCGGCTGTAAGCCGGCTTTTTTTATGCTGTTAAACACCTCGTCCACGCTGCGGTTATCGTCAATTTCAAACTGCTCGTCGCCCTCGCGCTCCTGCTTACTGTGCGTGCCGATACCCGTGCTTACGCCTGCGGAAATTTTCGTTGCCGCAATCTGCAAAAGATTATCGCGCACTCCGGCGCCTTCGCGGCTGGAAACGGTAATGCCTGCCTGCGGCATAAACAGGCGGTAAGCGCACACTGCCTGCACTAAATGCCGCAAATCCGTGCCGTTGGCTTCGGGCGGCAGTTCGTTGCCTTCTGCCGGGCGCAGGCGAGGGCACGAAAAGCTGATTTCCGCAGCCGGGTATTTGCGCTGCACCAAATATGCGTGCAGACCGCAGGCAAAAATATCACGGCCAAAAGCGCTCAGCCCCATCAGCGGCGCAAACGCCACGCCGCGCATGCCGCCTTTTAATACACGCTCCTGCGTGTAAAAACGGTAGGGGAAAACACGCTTATGCCCAGCCAGATGCAGTTTGGCGTAAGCGTCAACATCGTAAGTTTCCTGAAACACCGTTACATAATCCGCGCCGCATTCGTGCAGGTACGCGTATTCATCACTGTTCAGCGGGTATACCTCAAGCCCCACAACGGCAAAATACTTGCGCGCCAGCCTTACGGCAGAAGCAATATATTCCACGCCGCTCATGCTGCGGCTTTCGCCGGTTAAAAGTAAAATTTCACGCAGGCCGGTAGCGGCAATGGCCTGCATTTCACGTTCCATACCGTCTTCGTCCAGCTTTAAGCGGTTAATTTTGTTATGGCAGTTAAAACCGCAGTACACGCAGTAATTTTCGCAGTAATTGGCAAGGTACAGCGGCGTAAAAATGCTGCGTGCCGCGCCGAACCATTTAAAGGTAAGCTGCCTTGCCTGCTGCGCCATTTCTTCCAAAAACGGCAGCGCGGCCGGTGAAAGAAGCGCCGCAAAATCCTGTACCGTTTTATGTTTGCGCATAAGCGCGGCCTTTACGTCCCGCTCCGTAAAAGCGTTAAAATCCACGCTGTCCGCCGCGTGCTGCACTTCTTCCAAAATGTCCGATTCAATTATTTCCATGCCCGGCAGGTATGCCATGCAGTCCTGCGCAGCTGCCGCAAGGTTTTGTTTTTCATTCATCTGCGTCACTCCCCTATAAAGCCTGTCAGCGGGCTGCTTGCCGACGCGCGCCCGGTTACTGCGCCAAGCCCGGCAAGGTAGGCTTTGCGCCCGGCACTAATTGCCAGCTTAAACGCTTCCGCCATGGCGGGAATATCGCCGCTGGTGGCAAGGGCGGTGTTGGCCATTACTGCCGCCGCGCCCATTTCCATTGCTTCGCACGCCTGTGAAGGGCAGCCGATACCGGCATCGACGATAACTGGCAGGTCAATTTCATCAATCAAAATCTGTATAAACTCTTTTGTTACCAGCCCCATGTTGCTGCCGATAGGCGCGCCAAGCGGCATTACGCAGGCAGCACCGGCATTTGCCAGGTCGCGCGCGGCGTTTAAATCTGGGTACATATAGGGCATTACCACAAAGCCTTCGGCTGCCAAAATTTCCGTTGCCTTAATTGTTTCGTAATTATCTGGCAGCAGGTATTTGCTGTCGCGGATTACTTCTATCTTTACAAAATTACTGCCGCATACCTCGCGCGCCAGGCGGGCTATGCGCACAGCTTCCTGCGCGGTGCGTGCGCCGCTGGTGTTTGGCAAAAGCGTAACGCCTTTGGGGATATAATCTAAAATATTGGCCATGCCGCCGTCATTTACGCGGCGCAAAGCCAGCGTTAAAATTTCCGCACCGGCATTTTCCACCGCCGCCTTAATAAGCTCCAGAGAATATTTGCCGCTGCCCAAAATAAAGCGGCTGGTAAATTTATGCCCGCCTAAAATAAGTGCATCTTCCATTGTTATTCCTCCAATCCTAAAATAAGCGCCAGAGCAAGGTTTGCCGCGTGCGCCGCACATAAGGCTGCCCGCGGTGCCGAAAGCCGTCCGCAGGTTTCTATGCCGCTTTCGCCGTCGCCGCACAAATAAAAGTTTTTGCTTATGCGCCGCGTTTTAATGGCGTTGCTGCGCCCTGCGCCCGCCAGCCCGCTGCACGCAATAAGCGTTTTATCCGCATAAGCGGCAAGCAGCGCGTTTACAAGCATGGCTTTGGTTTCCGGCCTGTCCACCGCTTCGCAGATAATGCCGTCTGCTTTAAAAACAGCGGCGGCGTTTGTTTCCGTAAGTTTTATATTTTCCGTTTTAATTTTAAGCGCCGGGTTAATTGCCAAAAGCTGCTCCGCCAGCGCTTCTGTTTTAAGCCTGCCCACGTCGCACAAAAAGTAATGCTGACGGTTTAAATTACTTTCGTCCACGCGGTCAAAATCAACCAGATGCAGGTACTGCACGCCCGCACGCGCCAAAAACACCGCTATGTGCGAGCCCAAACCGCCAAGCCCGGCAATACCCACACGCACTTGCGCAAGCTGCCCGTTAAAATCATCTGCCACGGCTTTAACCTCCTCCAACAAAACTTACAATTTCCAGTTCGTCACCGTCTTTTAAAACAGCTGCGCCAAATTCCGCACGCGGCACAATCTGCCCGTTGCGCTCCACTGCCACCAGTTCTGCGCGGTAGTTATGCTCAGCCAAAAATTCTGCCAGCGTCATACCGCGTTTAAGTTCAATGTCTTTTCCGTTAACGCGCATAGTTTCTCCTTTCCGCCGCAATTAAAAAAGCCCATGAAGAAGCCTGCACCCGCGGTGGTGCACCCCTTCATGAGCTTTGCTCACTCTAACGGCATATTAAATTGCAACTGCCTGATATAAAGAAACGGCAAGCACCAACAAGGCACTTGCCGTCATCTGCAAACATTCCCTACGTTGGCATTATCCAAATCAGGTTTAGGGTCGAAGCGCACAGCTTCCTCTCAGCCTATCTGTAAGCTCCCCTGTTCAGTTAAATTAAGTATAAAGTTTTGCGCCGCCGTTGTCAACCGCAAATTACAGTGCCAGCATTACGGCACACATTAATTTGGCACGCATAAACAACGATTCCACATTGGCAAACTCGTCAACCGTATGGTTGCGCCCGCCTTTAACGCCCATAGCGCACACGGTAGGCACGCCAACCATGGTTGTGTAGGCAGAATCACTGCCGCCGCCAACGGTAATTGCTTTCGGGCTGCCAAAGCCTTCTTCTTCATAAACTTTTTTAACAAGTTCAAACAGTTCTTTGCTGCTTTCAAGTTCCACCATCGGCTGCATTAAAGATACCGGCGTCATTTTGCAGGTTACGCCGTCAACGTAAACTTTATCGTTAATTTCCTGGAATTTGGCTTTCATTGCTTCCAGCATTGCCGGGTCGGTAAAGCGCATATCCACAATCATTTTGGCATACGCCGGTGCGGAGTTATGCACAGTGCCGCCTTCAATAACGCCGACGTTTAAATTAAGCCCTTTGCTCCAGTCGGTTAACGCTTCAATATCCAGAATTTTATATGCCAGTTCTTTAATGGCGCTGCGCCCTTCTTCCGGAGCATTGCCTACATGCGCGCCGCGGCCGAAGGCTTCCATGGCAAAGCAGTACACGCCTTTGCGCGCCAGCACCAGGCTGTCATCCATAAAGCCGGTTTCAAAGTTAAAAGCATAAGCCGCGCCTTTGGCTTCTTCCATCATCTTACCGGCAAAATCGCTGTGCTTGTGCCCAACTTCCTCATCGCCTGCCAGAATAACCTTAACGCCGTATTTGTCAAAACCAACGCTCTGCAAGGCCTGCAAAGCATGAATGGCAAGAGTTACGCCGCCCTTCATATCCAGCGCGCCCGGGCCGTAAGCAGTACCGTCTTTAATGGTAAATGGACGTTTTTTGGTGGTTTCCGGGTCGTCAAAAACGGTATCCAGATGGCCTGTAAAAATTACAAAAGGTTTATTTTTGCAGTCGCCAAACTCGCTTACCAGCATATTGCCTGCATTTTCGTGTTCAATAATGCGGGTTTTGCCGCCCATGCCTTCCAAAATACCGGCAACCTTTGCCACAATGGCATCAACACCCGGCTTATTACCGGAGCCGCTGTCCATCATAACAAGTTCTTCCCACATTTTCATCATGCCGTCACGATGTTCATCAATATAACCAAAAGCCTTTTCTTTCATATCCAAGATTGTTCTCCTCCAGTTAGCAGGAAATGCCCATAAAATTAAGTATAACTCTTACAATAATCATCGACAGCAAAGCGTCGATAACAGGAATTGCCAAAAGCAGCGCATGGTGTTTCGGGTTGGCGCCGGAAGTTAATACACAGCGCGCAAAATGGCCAACCAGCGTGCCCATGGTAATCGTTGCCGGGAACAAAATCGTTGCCTGTGCCGCGTTAATAACGCCTTCGGCATAAAGCGAAGCCGCAGTAGCAGCGCCAGCAGCCTTCGCAAAAAACGCGGAAATCAGCGCCACAATCGCCCCGCCGGGCAAACCGAACAGCGCCATAACAGGTGCAACGGCGTTGGCAATAATATCCATCAAACCGGTAATATTCAAAAACAAAATCAGCGAATAAGCCAGAACCATTGCCGGCATAATGTTTTCTGCGCCGATGTAAAAGCCTTTTTTACAGCCGGACATAAATTCTTCCAGTAAAGTTTTCTTTTTAGCAGCAGCCTCAGCCATTATGCAGCACCCCCAGCTTTTTTACGTTTAAACAGCAAGTAAAATCTTACAATGTTTGCGCCGACGATTTTTACAAAAATTTCCACCATAAAAATTACGCCGAAAGAAAGCAGTGAAATCGGAATCAGCGGCGCGCCGCAGTTAATGGTGTTGGCCAGCGTGCCGGAAGCAGCGTACTGGTAAGCAACGAAAATAGAACGCTCGTCGTCGGTAATTTTACCTTCTTCAACAAGGTCGCGCGTAAGTACAGCGCCAACGTCTGTTGTGGTAAAGCTGCTGATTAACGCCAAACCTACATAACCGGGCAGGCCCATCAGCGGTTTTAAAAACGGGCGGATAATACGTTCCGCAGCAAGCAGGCCGCCCTGCGATTCAACCGCACGCACAAATCCCAAAGCCAGAATAACGGTTGGGAACAGCGTTAAGGCAAACATAAAGCCTTCGGCAGCACCAACGCCGCCTTTACCGATAAAGCTCAGCCCTTCGATTTTGCCGAATTTGCCTGTCAGCACCGTAAAATCAAAGGCGCTCAGCGGGCCCATATCTTTTAAAATACCCGAAAACGACAGCGCGATAACAATAAACGACAGCCAGCCGCGCCAGGTTAAATGATGCTCGTAATCTTTTTCTTCTACCGCAGTTACATCTTTTTCAGCCACAGTAATCCCCCCTGATTATAATTTTAAAACCGTACCGATAAATACTTTGGCACGCATAAACAGCGATTCCACATCGGCAAATTCATCAACCGTATGGTTCAAGCCGCCTTTTACGCCCACGGCGCAGACTGTCGGCACGCCAACTTTGGTGGTATAGGTAGCGTCGCTGCCGCCGCCAACCATAATCGGTTCAGGATTGCCGAAGCCGTTTTCTTCGTAAACAGATTTGTAAACATCAAACAGCTTCATGCTGCCGTCAAGACGAACCATCGGCTCAAGCCCGGCTACCGGCGTCATTTTGGTAGTTACATCTTTAATGTAAACTTTGCCGGCGATAACTTCAAACTGCTCTTTCTTCTTTTCAAAATCTGCCGGGTCAAGGTAACGCACATCCACTTCCATTCTGGCATAAGCCGGAACAGCATTGGCAACCGTGCCGCCTTCGATAGTACCGACATTAATTGTTGTGCCGGTGTTCCAATCGGTTAAAGCATCGATATCAACAGCCTTGCGCGCCAGCTCCACAATAGCGTTGCGGCCGTTTTCCGGCTCGTTGCCTGCATGCACACTGCGCCCGAAGGTTTCAATAATAAAACGGTAAAACCCTTTGCGCTCTACAACTACGTTATCATTCATAAAGCCGGTTTCAAAATCAAACGCAGCCGTCGCGCCCTTAAACTCAGCCATCATCGTTTCCGCAAGGTCGCTGCTCTTGTGGCCGGTTTCCTCATCGCCCGCCAACACAACCTTAAACGCGTACTTGTCAAAGCCTTCCGCCAAAAGCGCCTTTAAGCCAAAAATACCCAGCGTAACGCCGCCCTTCATATCCAGCGCGCCCGGCCCGTAAGCACGGCCTTCCTTAATGGTAAAGGGGCGGGCTTTGGTTTCCTCCGGATTGCTGAAAACAGTATCCAGATGCCCAGTTAAAACTATAAACGGTTTATTGGCACAGTCGCCAAACTCACTAACAACGGCGTTGCCGGCGTTTGCATGCTCAACAATGCGCGTTTTACCGCCCATCGCCGTCAGCACGTCCGCCACTCTGGCAACAACCTTATCAACACCGGGTTTATAGTCAGAGCCGCTGTCTATGCTGACCAGTTCTTCCCACATTTTCAGCATCTCACTGCGATGCGCGTCGATAAACGCAAACGCATTTTCCTTAATACCCATCATTTTTCCTCCTCATAAAATTAAAATAAAACAGTATTCATCTGTCTGCGCAGACAAATACCGTTTTCAAGCAAATTAGTTTACTTTTTTTGCTTTACTTTATTAATAAAATAACAAAATTCCACACTTCTGTCAAGAAGTTTTGTATAATTATTTTAAATTTTAGTGTATTTTTGTTCATTTATATTGTACTTCGAGTTGTTTTTCTGCAAAAGTATTTATTTTATGCCGGTTTCTGTGCATTTATGTTATGCTATTATTATTGTAAATTATGCTATTAGTAAAAGAGCAGATAATATATTAAATCTGTTTTATACCGTCAGCAATTTTTTAAACCCACATAAATAAAAAAGCCCGCAGCATTTGCCGCAGGCAGATTAAATATTTTTATTTTAAGAAAACAAACTCGTTTGCAGCGGATAATTCTCCTGAAAAACTGTAACCGTTAACGGTAAATTTTTTCACTTCATCAATGTGCTGCACGTTTTCCTCCGCACAGCGGCGCACCATCTCGCCGCGCGCCATTTTGGCCTCCGTTGCCTTAACCTTAATTCTGCCGTTTTGCAGGCTACCAAACACGCAGGTTACAAAACGAATTTTATCCGTAACGTAAGGCTCCACCGCTTTGCTGTATTCTTTGGAAGCCAGGTTTAAAACTTCGTTATCGTTCTTAACAAGTTCATCATACAGGCTGCTGCCCCAAAAAGCATACAGGTTCTTTGCTCCGCCGCAGGCAAGCCGCGCCTGCATTTCCAGGCGGTAAGGCACAACACCGTCAAACGCGCTTAAAATTCCATAAAAACCGCTGAATATTTTTAAATGCCCTTCCAGATATTTTAACGCTGCTTCATCCAAAACATTCGGCGCAATATGCTGGTACTGCAAACCATCGTAACTGAAAACGGCAGGCGTTAAATTGCGGCGCAAATCCATACGCTGCAGGCGGTTATAATTAAGCTCCGCAATAGCATCGTTACACTGCCACAACTTTTGCAGGCTTTTGTAATCCAGCGCGCGCAGGGCAGTTAAAATTTCTTCAGTTTTCGTTAAAAATACCGGCAAACGTGCCGCGCCAATATCGTCATTATCGACACGCATCTTCTTCGCCGGCGAAATTATAATTTGCATGATGTGTTCCTTTAGATGAATTAATCAGTTACACTTTTAATCTATTAGATTTATAGACACCTTTAAATATTATAATTTAATTTATATTCTTTTACCGCATCTTCAACAATTGTAAATATTGACATAACAAAACTAAAAATATACAAAAACTGTAATCCGTTAAAATCATTCCAACTTAATATATAAACCGAAAAAGCAACCGTAAACAAAAATAATGAAATCATTCCCGCATAATAGCCATATACATTGTTTTTGAAACACCAAAACAAGCAAACATACTTACCCAAAAACCAATAATAACTATCGTATCACTGTTTAAATATTGACTGCATATAGCAATAGCCATCACACAAAAAGTGAACCCCTCAAATTTATTTTTCGTTATACTTTTAACCAAAAATTTATTGTATTCTTTTCTCATCATTATTACTCCAAATACAAAAATTTATATTTTTTTCTTTACCTCTTTCTCCCGTTGCCGCGCATACTTAAACACCAGCCAGAAAAACTTAACCGCCGTAAAAAACATAACCCATCCTGCCCGGCTGAACCGCGCCACAGAACGCACTCTATTCGCTTTTAACAAATGTCCGGCAAACAACCCGGCAAGAAGGATTTTAATTATTTTTATCGGCATGGTGAAGCTCCGGAATATAATGAGCGTCATTTTTTATACTAATATTTTCTAATACAACAAGCAATCCAAATGTACACCAATACATTTTTATTACAGCTGAATTACCAACATTATATTCTGTAAAACCTTGCAAAAGCAAACAAATTGTTGCTGATACAATCATTAACGCATAAGTATCTCTTGTTTTAAACCAATCAATTAAATTTTTAAATATAATATAACCAAACATAACAATAAAACCAGCAAAACCAACAATACCATTTTCCGCCAACATTTGTATAAAATTATTGTGTGCATGTGTTAAATTTGGTTCTTTGGCTTGCGGTGATATATATTCTTTTTGATAACTTTCTGTATACTGACCTAACCCCACTCCTAAAATCGGATGATCTTTAAACATATTCCATGCACTTTGCCAAATAAGTATACGTTCAGTATTGGACTGATATTTATTAAAATCGTCAATAGTATCTAATCGCTGCATAAATTTTGAATCGTTTATCAAAATTGTACTAATTAAAATAATAAAAGTAATACCAACAGCTAAATTTCGTTTGTTTTTTAACATATAATAAATTAATAATAATATGCAAACTATTGCAACAGCCAACCAAGCGCCACGTGTACCATTAAAAATAAGCCCAGCACTGCAAACACAAAAACCTAATCCTGCCAACCAATAATATTTGCCAAGTAAATTTCTTTCAAAAAACTCAATTAAAAACAATGGCATAAAAATACACAGCCAGCCACCTAAAGTCATTGGATGTCCATAAAAACCATTAGCTCTATTAATACCACTTAGTCCCTGATAAACAGCATACATAGAAGTAATTGTAATACCCGTAAAAGCTGTCAACAGTACTTTTTTAGCATTATCATAATTTTTTAATAAAAAAATTACAACTATAAATGGCATAAAACGCCAAATCCACATATCACCCCAACATTTTAATCCATAAATAATATCACCACTAAATAATGTCGATATGAACATTGAAATAAGAAAAATACCAATAACAACAAAATAGTCTTTAAAATTTGCATTAAATTTTATTTGCTTTTGATAACATTTTGTAAAAAAGTAAAATGTTAATATTCCTAAAAAAATATTACCTGCTGCAATTGAAATAAAAGAAGCGATTGTAAATAAAATTACATTAAAATTTACAATATTTATATTTTTCAAAATAAAAACTTCCTTTTAAAATTTTATAGTTCAGATAAGAAATCAGCCATTTTTAATTTTAGCATCTGTCTAAAAATTGATTTTCCCTTCATATTTTTACTTGGCTGCGGCATCAAAACATTAGCAAAAGGAGTTTGTTTTAAATACTCATAATACATATCATTAAATCCTTTATGTATATCAAATTCCCACGGTTTATATCTACCAGCATAATGTATAATGCCAGGACTTCTTTTTGCTTTAATAGAAGTCTTTCTGAATTCACTATTAATTAAAACTTTAAAAAATAAATTATATACTGGTGGAATAATATTCCAACGTAAATCCAATTCTTTCCATTTATACATAAAAACTTTATTTAGTGCATCCTGATCATGATGAGGAAATTGATTTTCATTAATTATTTCTAAAATCTGTTTTGTATAATTACATCTTCTCCACTCATTTAGATTTATGAGCAATACACCAGAATTAAAATACTTCTCTCCAATAGGTAATCCTATAACTTCTTTTTTTTGCCTACATAAACGTTCAGAAGCCATAATTCCATAATCAGACACAGCACCTAATGGCAAATCTTGCAAATCATATTTCCATAACTTTTGTATATTATCATATACAATCAAGTCTACGTCTAAATAAATAGCTTTTTCTACATTTTTAGGTAAAAATTCTGCTAAAGCAAGCCGAAAATATGCTGCACGACTTACATGACCACTTAAATAAACATTAGCAAAATTTTCTACAGATGGATTAATAAACTCTATATCTGCAGAAAAAATAGCTGCTGTTTTTTTTAGTTTTTCTACTTTATCATTTGATATATTATCACTTATTACAAAAAAATTAACTGCGTCTTTTGTTTTTGTCATAATTGATGCTATAACAACAGCAATATGCTGTGCATAATTATCGTCAGAAGCAAGTACAATATTTATTGCATTATTCATATAATCATCCTTATCATGACAGTTTTAATTATCATAATTTTAACACACTTTACCGCTAAAATCACTTAATTTCTATATCCTCTATAAACCATTATAATCCAATAATTCATAGCATATATAAAAATAAACAAGCAATTGTTTGAACTGCACCCCAAAAGTTAGACTTTTGGAGGT
>UMKK01028398.1_pt1 | contig 11058 bp, 4 predicted proteins | sample 1966281 | NCBI WGS metagenome assembly UMKK01 (sample SAMEA4836175, study PRJEB28245) | human gut metagenome | biome: gut microbiome; material: fecal sample | place: Denmark | collected 2008 | reverse complement strand
GCGGCGGGCGCATCAGGCGCGGTTCTTCTTTTTCAGGCTCAGCAGCACGCCAACACCGGCCACAACCAGCAGCACACCAATGCCGCTGAACAGCAGGGTGCCGAAACCACCGGTGGTGGGCAGGTTGAAGCCCTTGCGGTTGATGATGACGATCTCTGCATAGCTGTACGGAGTATCGCCATTCTTAACCACGGTGCTATTGTAGTCATGCTTAATCAGTTCACCCGTGTTGCTATCAAAGGTTTTCGTATCACTCCATGCGGTGGTGTAGTCCAGAGTCAGGTTTGCGTCCACCGGACCAGTCAACAGGTTATAGCCTTTGTGAGTCTTGGTTTCAACCAGCTTATACTCGCCAGTCGGCAAACCTTTTGCAACAGCCTTACCGTCGGCCTCCGTCTTCAAATCCATAACAGCAAACCACTTAGGCTCATCACTAACAGTATCGTTCAGCTTTTTTGCTGCTGCTTCCTCAGGCGTTAAAAGGGTCTTATCAGCACCCATAAACTTAACGGTGCCATTTTTGTTCATCGTATCTTTTTCTGCATCATACTTTTTATAAAGGGTAAATTCAACATCCTTCAGCGGTTCGCCATCCTCATTCTGTTTCAGGATGCCAGTCTTGAACGTATAAACAACAGCTTCGTCATGGATATCATACGGAGGATCCGCTTCAGTAGTGGTAATATTTGTCTTCTTGGAGTATTTCAGGTCGGCACTGTTTACATTGCCCACTGCACCAACCGAAGCGCCGTCCTGGAGCTTTGCGGTATAGGTAATGGTAATGGTTCCACCTGCATATGCCGCAATCTTGTCAGTAGCAAATGCAATCGTAAAGCCAGACTTACCCTCAGCATTCGTTATCGTCAGGGTATACTCAGTACCCTCTTTAAATGTCGTTTCTTCAGCTTCGCCAACTTTTCCTTTAACATCAATATCACTATTAACAACCAGCTGGTCGCTATTCATTTCATCAGATACGGTGAAAGTCTTCAGTTTTGCAACGTTTTCAGGAACATTGACAGTCAGAGTATACGGAACATCATCACCAATGCCATAGTCTGCATCCTTTTTACCTGTAATTTCCTTTTTGAAGTCCGGCTTGTAGTTCTTTACTTTAACCTGTGCTCCACTAAAAGCAGTAGTGTCAAAGCTCTTTACACTAGTTTCAGGCTTTTGCGCGCCTTCAATATCACTTTCGGTCGCTGCAACCATCTCGCCATTGTCACCGATCTTAAAAACATAGGCAATGCCGGAATCCAAAATGTAACCATCGTTTGCATTAACTTCAGTTTCCACAAAGGCATATACACCTTTGGTCAAACCAGAAACGCTGATTTTGCCATCTGCACCCGTGGTAAGGACACCCGTTTTATTAGCTGCGTCAAGCCACTCGCCTGCATTATCTACGCCATTTGCAGGCTTCTTCTCAATCCAAGTCCATGTTCCGTCTTCATTCTTCTTATAGAGCTTAAACTTGTAGCTCTGCATGGCTGTAACTTCTGTATCTGTACCGCTCTGCTTACCGACTTTCTGCAAAACAGCCTGACCATATGCAGTAGAGTTTTTCGGGAAGACATGAACATCGTACAGCCAATCAGTCAGACCGCCATTCGTATCAGTCGAGACTTTTGTCATAGGAACAGAGACAAAGAACGGCTCACATGCAGTCCTGACAGAATCCGGTGTTTCGGTTTCAAGCACAAGGTAAAGACCCAAAGGCAATTCTTCAAACTTAACAACGCCACTGGTATCTGTCGTTTTCGAATCGACTTCAGTTACAGTTGCAGTCACGTCACTCTTCAGTTTATAACCGCCGGTAGTAGTATCAGGTTCTGCATAATCTTCCCAGCTTGTAGGCCAAGCTACATCTTTACCATCATAATATTTTTTCAGATCTTCTGCATTCTTAACCTGATAAACGGTAAAGGTTGCACCTGCCAACGGAGTAGGCGTTTCACCTTTGTCATTCGAAGGAAGACTCCCTGCGTCTTCTGCCTCGCCGGTTGCAGGCCCTCTAGTATCATCGTTCCACTCATATTTATGAATCGTAATGGAACCGGTATCCTGCGTCCAAACCGGATTTGCAGTGGGTGCCGGTGTTGTTCCACTGCCATCATCTGCCATTGCTGGCATGGCGCACAGGCTGAGGGCCAGGGCGGCGCTCAACAGGCCTGTGAGAAAACGTTTTGCTTTTTTCATTTCAGTACCTCTTCTCTTAAAAAAATCATCATCGGATGGGCGGCGGGGCCGCCCGGCTTAAGGGTTCTGCATCAGCACGGCGTGCAGTGCGGGGCGCTGCAGCGGGGAAACGCTGCCGCGCCGCCCGCACTGTGCCGTGAAGAAAAAAGGAGGAAAAACTGGGCCGCTTGCCCACTTGGCTTAAGGTGCATCTGAAACCAAAGGAAATAACGGATATTTCGCAGCCACAAGCAGGATGTAAGGCAAAGAGCCGCCGGAATCCTTTCCGGACCCCAAGGCTTCTTAACACAAAATCCGGCTGCGCTTATAGAAACAGGCGATATTTTCCGCTTTTCAGTTATACACCCCGGCTTATGGCTGCGCCCTGCCGTAAACGGGCGCGCACGGGCGGGCAGGCCCTGCATCCTGGGGGTTGCTGGGTTTCCGGGGGATGGTTAATGTCGCCGGCCCCCTTTCCTGTTGTAGCGGAATGTGAATATCAACAGCCCTGCCACCGCCAGCGGCATGCCGATCAGCAGCCACAGGCTTGGCGCGTCTGCACCCGTGTGGGGCAGCTCAGGCGTTTTACGGTTCAGAACGGTAAAGGTAACTGTGTAGCCGCTGGCTGCATCGCCCGTTGCTTTTTGGGCGGGACCATCGTCTATCTTGTACTTGCCGTCTTGGGTAAATTCGATATCAATCGACTTGGACAACAGGTTGTACCCCTCATGTGCCTTGGTTTCCGTCAGCCGGTATCTGCCGGGTTCCAGATCCTTGAACGGGTTATTTTTAATCTCGCCGTCCGTTCCGGTTGTACCGGTCAAATAATGTAGGTTGTCGTTGTTGTTGAATGTATAGGAAGTATCTACTTCCCACTGCGTTCCTCCAGTTTTTGCTTGCTTCAGCTTTTCCAGCTTGAACTCAACATCTTTCAAGAATACTTCTTCGCCCGCATTATTGGGTTCCGCGTCCTTCTTGATGATATCCAGTGCAAACTTCGGGTTCTGCAGCGTGTTGGTCAGCACAATCTTGCCGCTGCCGCCGGTGATGGTTCCATCGGGGGTTACTGTGGCTGGCGTTGTAGTTGCGCCGGTTTCGCTGTTCGTTTCGCTGTTTGCTGTGGCTGTATTGTCTGTTGAGCTGCCCGCGCTGTTCGTTTCGCTGTTTGCTGTTGCTTCAGCTTCAGCCGTTACAACATACGTATTGCCGTTAATCGTAATGGTTTCGTTCGGCTTTACCGCGGTAAAGTTGCCAGCCTTATCCACCGTACCTTCCACAATGCGGTAAATATAGTTGTTTGCCGCACTGCCGCCAACCGGGTACTGATCCAGGTTGTTAAAGATACACTTCCAGCCGTAATCATCGCGGTTAATGGTAACATATTTTGGGCTTTCCGCGGTCGGGTAGTTTACCGGTTCCCAGTCTGTATAGCCTGTGCCGTTTTTCAGGCGGCGCTGGAGCTGGATGTAGATTGTATCCGGCGGGTTCTTTGTACTAAGATCCGTACCATCTGCATCTTCCCAGAGCTTGTTGAACTCAATGTTGATCAGTGTGCGCTTGGTGTTGGTAAAGATTGCGGTAATTGGGGAGGTGTTTGCCTCCTTAATCACGCCTTCCACCATGGTGTTGTCGATCACATCGGCGGAATCGCAATCTTTCGGAACAGTTACGCTTTGCAGCCTGGAACCATCTAGCGGTGTTTCTTCCTCGATGGTATAGCGGGTGCCAACGGGGATGCCGGTGATGGTCACGGTGTGGTCTGGGTATTTTACCGCATCGTTCATGTCGATCTCAACATACCTTATGATGTCCTCTTTTTCCAGACCAGCACCGCCAACATCACTAAAGGTAACTTTGAACTTGTAGGTGCCTGTAATGTTCTTTTCCTCACCAGCTGCGGCCTGCTTTTGGATTTTCAGCCCGCCGGTTTTGACGGTGTTGACGTATTTTACCTTTAGCTTTGTCAGCGTGGATTTTGTTTCGTCCGGGTCCTTATAGGAGCGGAAGACGATGGTGTCGGCGGAGGGTTTGTTTTCGTTATACTTGTTGCCCTCCTGCTCTTTATCTGCTCCCTTCTTTTCCGTTCGGCCATCATTGGGGCTGCTTCCCGTCTGCCCGTCTAACGAAGGTATTGTACTAGGAGGAGTTACGCTGTTACCTTCTTTCATCGACTCAACCACATGCCCGTTCTCGCACACCGTCCATGTGGTGTCGTACAGGTTTTGGTTCAGTTCCTCTTTGAGCGAAATGTAGCTGCCGCGGCGGAACTGGTCGCTGAAGGTAACGGTTTCTCCAGCTTCCAGAACAAAGCGTCCGTCCTTGTCCACCAACTGGGTGTCTGTGTCATTGCTGGAGGTGTACTGTGCGTTTTCGGCGTTTTCCAAATGACCGCTTTCGGCGGAGCCGTAATCCGGGATTTCCTTCTGATCGGTTGTAAAGCCGGTCATCTTACTTGGCACCGCTTTGGGAATGAAGGTAAAGTCCCTGAAATAGATGTTGCGGTTATAGTTATCGCCCACGCGGATGGTTGTAACGTTGCCGCTAAATTTGTCCTGCTCTTTCATCTTGTGCAGGTCCAGCTTTACGGTGACCCATTGGTCTGTCGTCACTTCGACCGAGCCATACGTTGCGCCGTTAATGCCTGTTGTGCCAAGGCTGCCTTTTTGGACGTCATTTTCATCCAGCAGTTCCAGATACAGGTTGTTGAGGGAAAGGTCACTACCATCTTTTTGGGAAACGTAAACCTGGAACGTAAGGAAGCGCATGTTTTCGATATTGATGGGGTTTCCCAGCGTCAGGATGCCACGACGTTTCTCACGCGCTGCACTTTGCGTATCCATATAGCGTGCGTACCAGTGAAGGACCTGTTCGGTATCTTGCCCGGGATCTTGCCCGGAATCCGGCTTGGAATCTGGCCAGGGGTTTTTAACCAACTCGAAAATGTAGTCGCCTTTGTTTGATTCGGTTGGTTCGGTTGCGGGTTTAATCGTGTTACCAGTCGCAGTCAAATTCACCTTTTCGGTATCGCTTGGATTCGGTTTAGCGGCCAGTGTTGTTCCATAATGGGTTGCCTGGTTCTTGATGGTGAAGTTGAAGATTTTCTGGTTTTTAAAGCAGTTTTTGAAGTCATCATCAGTAACGTTGGTCAGATCGACCTCTTTTTGAACCTGCAGCTCGTTATTATCCGGGAAGTTGAACGCCACCGCCATGTTGGACTCCCACATACCGCGTTCCATGTAGTACATGGTAAGGGTGTGCTTTTTGCCTTTGTCGAGGTCATTAAGAGTAGTGCCTTGCGCGTAGAAATAGATGGGTTCGCCATTATATGTTACGGTCTTGACAGAATTTTTATCTTGATCACTACCTGACGTTCCGCCTTGTTTGACCTTACTGACATAGGCTGTTACACTATTCTTTCCATCGCTTGTCTCGCCAAATTCCAGCAGGCCGGAAACCTTACCATGGGCACCGCCAACGTCAAGCGCCAGCTTGCCATCAATGAATACCCAAACGTCATCGTCACCGGAGAAGAAGAACTTGATGTTGGTTTTTTCCTTTTTTCCATCTTCACCCGTCTTATTGGTTTCTACCATACCGTCATCCGTCAGGGTAAAATCCATCTGCAGCTTGGTGCCAAAGCCGTAATTGTAGGTAGAAGCCACACCAGAGGTTGCTGTTTCATTGAACGGGAAGTAGCCATAGGAACTTACAGTCTTGTCATTTTTGGTTATCGTTTTTGAGGTGGAGTTAGATTCAAGATTGCGTGACTTTTCCCTTTCCTGCTCGTCTGTGCTTGATTTCAGGAAATATTGATCTTGCTCGGTATCCTGCTTCAAGTACAGAGTCGTATCCTGGCTGTCAAAGTACCAGTAATCAACGCCCTGATCCTCATCAAAAATCGCTTTCTTGGTAAAGGGGAACGCAACATTATTGTACACATTGCCAAGCTTTGCATTTTTGGTGTTCGTGCCGCTCAAAAACGCTTCATCGAAGTGCGGTTCTGCTTTTGTTGTACCTTTCAGCAGCGGTTCACCTGTTGCTTTACCGGTGGATGTTGTATCCGCAACCAAGCCCTGATAGGCATAGTCATAACGTGTACCCTTTCCTTCTTCATTGATTGTGGAGTTATTGATTGCCATGAAGCGATTTTCATCTTTGAAGTCGTTATTAAGCCCCCAAAGATTCAATGCAGCACTAATCGCATCAAACCTATATCCCCAGTCAGAATAAGAAGGTTGGAAATGTCCGGTATAAAGCGGGTATTTGGCATCTGCAGCCTGATAATAATCGCTCAGTGCCTGATCAAATTCACGGAAGGGTACCCAGTTGCGGTAACTTACAGCAGGAGAACTTTGATCGTAACTACCACGGTTCTTGCCGTTCAGTTCGTAATCTGTATAATAGTCATACAACGTACTGGTAACATACTTTGTGTCTGGTTTTTCCGTAAAATCAGCGGGTTTAATATCTACTACTTTAGTGCCAGTACTCTTCCCCTTTTCGGCATCACGCGGGGTGGTGTCTTTTGGAGCCCAGTAGCCGCCACGTTGGCCCTTGCCATATACTGCATCGTCATTCGTATCCGCATAGAAGCACTGTTCCGTTTTCTGATAGTCTGAAGGGATGGTTTCCCAACCTGTACTGTTGCCGCAGGTTGCAAGGTTCTTATCGTTACTCAACGGATACGAAGAGAATACGATTTCGGTATAGCCATCCGGCACATCTGCTGCATAGTAATCTGTGCCCTCAATCCGGCTCATTGTGCCGCCTATGCTATCTTTTTTATTTCCCCTTATGCGGTAGTAAACTGTACTTTGATTGGCTTTGGGGATTGAATAGTCGTCGGTATCTCCCCTCAATGCCATCTTTGAGAAAGTAGCATCGTAATAGATAAGGACAGACTTTTCTATACCCCATCTTACGTTGTCTGCGCCAGTATAGATAAAGCAGTTATTTGCTTCACTGTATATAAAGGATTCTTTATCACCACTAACAGTTTCACCATAGAAGTTATAGAATTTGCTGGATTTGTTTTGACCGCCCTCATCCCATGTAAACTGAACATAAGAGCATTCCACGTCTGGGATGGTAAAAGTAACGAATTCTTCCTTAGCAACAGGTTTAGCTTCTGAGCCATCATTAACCAATGTTAAGGTTTCACTTTTTTCATCAGGGATATAGAAATTTGCCTTTACGCTCGTCAAATTAGCTGTACTGCGGTTTTCGAACTTGATGGGTTTGCCTGCATAGTATGTATGCTCCTTCAGGACGGGATTGTCTGTCCATTCACCATTATTAGTAGTTGGATCATACATTTTGTTGTTGAATTCGCTTATAGGACCCAGGTTATTATTTAGCTTAATCTCTCCTTTCCAATCAGAACCTTCGTATAACTGGAACTGTATTTCTAGAAAGTTTTTTCCTTGTATATCTTTACAATTCTTAACGGCATAAATCTTATGTCCATTTGTTTCCCATCCAGTCGGCTCCATTGTATGCGTATGCCACCACGCACCATCATTAGAATTGCCCGGGGTTTCATCAGTTTTTACATTAAACCTAATTTCATGGGAAGCTGAAACGGTCTCCCCATTAATCTTATCCGGAACGACAAAGTAAACCGTGAATCCTTCTGCCGCTTCCGGCTCACTAGCTGCCTGCACGTTATCCACGCTTTCTGCGGCGTACATCTTCTGCGGCTGTTCGGTCGGTTCCGGGGTGGCGGTGGGGGTCACGGTCGGCACAGGGGTGGCCGTTGCGGTGGCTGCCGGTTCCGGGGTCAGGGCGGGTTCTGCCGTGGGCTCCGGCGTTTCGGTCGGGGCGGGCTGCTCCGGCTCGGCACTTTGTTCCGGTTCCGGGGTGGCGGCGTTCTGCTCCGGCGGAGTGGTATCCTCCCCGGAGGCCGTTCCCTGCTCATCCTCCAGCAGCTCTACTTCGTCAGGTGCGTCGGGCAGAAGATCCACCTCGGCGTATACAGGCAGGGCCATTGCCATAACCAGGCAAGCGGTGACAAGCAGCGCTGTCAGCCGGCGCGCCCAACCTGTTTTTCCTGTTCTATTCAATCTGCTCACTCGCCTTTCGCGCTGGCTTGATGGAAGCACATTGTTCCACAGGGGATCCCTGTGGAACAATAAAAGAAGCCAGCTTCTTTCACTTGCGCAACCGTTGCCATGTTGTTTTCAAAAAAATTACGCATCGAATCTTCTCATTGCGCATTTACTTTTCAGTGTTAAAGTATAGCACCTTTATACCAGAAAGGCAATACAATCCACTTAAATTCCTGTTTTTCAGCACTTTTACTGATTGCGTTTTCCTCCAATTATACAATGTATTCAAAGCCTTTGTATAATTTATTCCTGATTTTCTTTTTGGCAGCGGTCACTTTTATATACTTTGACCGCGCGTTTATGATCCTCTGCGCACACAGAGCGCAACTTTGCAGCAAAATTCGCCTTTTTTGCTGCATTTCCCTGTTTTTGCGCAATTATTTGTTTCGCATGCACCTGTTTGCGGCGGGGTCTGGCGGCTGGGTGGGCGCCTTGTGGGAGGGATGGCAGGTTTGCGGCGCACGGTTCCCGTTTTTTTGCGGCGCGATGGGTACACCGCGCCCCTGCAAACGGTTTGCGGTGTTTGCGGCGGCGGGTGTGTGTTTGGTGGATTGCACGCCCGCCAACGGGACGCCGTTCTCCCTTTACAACGGGGTGCGGGTTTGCTGCAGATATGCCATTCGCTTTTTTGTCCCCCCTGCCCCGCCCCTGATTCCCGGTTCCCCCTTGCCGATTTCTATCTGCGCCAGCTCCTGAGGTGCATCTGAGAGCAACGAAAATAGCGGATCTTTCGCAAGCACAAAATCCGGCTGCGTTTGCTGAAACAGACGAGCTTTTTGACGTTTCAGACAGATCCCCGCTCCCAGCTTTCAATCTATCCTGTGTAAACTGCAACCCCTCATGCGCCATTCTGTGCGGCACCTACCTTATAATAAAGGGGTGCTGCCCTGTGTAAATTTGCAACTGATCCATTTGAAGCAGCTGTGAGCTGTTGCAATTTTGCACAGGGTATTGCCCGCATTCTGTGCCGAACATTCCCGAAACGTGTTGGATAAGCGCACAGGATTGCCTTGTTTCCCTATGCAGCTTACCGTTGGAAAAACGCACAGGTTACCCCCGGAACAGTTGCATTTTACACAGGGTATTCCCGCTCCCCTGCCCCGCCGTGACCCGCGTACCTGTTGGAAAACCACACAGGATAGGCCCGTTCCCCGTGTTGCAATTTACACAGGTTTGGCTGTTTTTGGCTTATTTGCAACTTTACGCAGGTTGCTTTCCGCACAGGAAAATGGTGGTGGAATGCACAGGCTGCAGTTGGTTGAACACACAGGTTTGCGTTGTTAAATTACACAGGCTCTACCTATTACTAATATAGAACTAAACAACTAAGCCATAATAACAACCAGAGGTAAGCCGGGAGATGGGGGGAGAACGGAAAAAAATTGGTGTTGCCATTCCATCAGGTTACAGAACCCTGAAACAGCAGGACAGAAAAGCACAATAAAACCCTGTGTAACCTGCACCCGAGCTGCAGCCCCCACAGGATATATGGCAAATCACAACGCGGGTGTTGCATTTTGCACAGGGTAATGGCGGTGAAACCCTGTGTAAATTTGCAATTCTTGCGCTGGACAACAGGATGTGCTATAATATTTAGCATGATGTGCGTGACCACCCGGGATACAGCAACCGATATAGGAGGCCCCTGCTTATGGCGGCAAGTAAACAGAAAAAAGATGATCCGTTTGTCGTTACGTTTGAAGAACGCGGGGACCAGACCATCGTTCGCAAATCCAATGACCTTGTACAGATGACGCGCAACAACCTGACGCTGAGCCAGCAGCGCCTGATGCTGCATATTTTTTCGATGATTAAGCCGGAGGATACGGACCTGCCCTCTTATGAGCTGAGCATTTATGATTTTATCAAGATGACCGGCATGGACCCGCACAGCGGGGCGCTGTACAAGCAGGTGCGCAAAAATATTGAGGAGCTGGCCAACGCGCCCATCCAGTGGATCAAGAATAACGGAACTTCCACGGTGGAAACATTCCGCTGGATCGATAAAGTGCGCATTGATGAGGGCCGCGCGCGCATGACCATCACGCTGGATCCGGTGCTGAAACCGCACCTGGTGCAGCTGAAAACCCTGTATACCACCATGGATGTGACCTACACCATGCTGATGCGGTCCACCTATTCCATCCGCATTTACGAGCTGTGCAAGAGCTACCAGAGCCTGTACCTGAAAAAGAAAGCGGCCGGGGAACCGCTGGTATGGAACCTGAGCATGCTGTATGAACAGCTTTCGTATACGGCCAACCGATGGTCGGATTTCCGCCGTCTGGCACTGGAAAAGGCAAAGGCGGAAATTAACGAAAAGACGGATATTATTTTTAATTACGATGTGTACGAAAAAAAAGGGCAGAAGGTTCTTTCGCTGGTGGTAACGATTGACCCGGTGGATGATGCCGCCGCACAGGCCAACCTGGACAGCATCAACAGCACGGTGCGCAAAAAGAGCAAAAAGAAGGGCCGCCCCACCGTGGCGATTGAGGATTCGCTGCTGGATGACCCCAGCGTGATCACCTTTGATTATGTTTCGGCACCGGAAACAACGATCCCCTATTCCTTTGGACGCCACCGCACCGAGCTGCGGGAGGAAATTGTTGTGAAAGCGCGCATGGATCAGCTGCGCGCGGAGATTACGCCCGAAGAGCTGCACGCGGTGGAAGTGATCATTGATGTGTTGGCAGATGCCTGCTGCACCATCCAGGCAGGCGATGGCGAGCAGGACGGCGGCAACAAAACGGTGTTTGGAAAGATGAATGCC
>UMKK01021960.1_pt1 | contig 11160 bp, 10 predicted proteins | sample 1966281 | NCBI WGS metagenome assembly UMKK01 (sample SAMEA4836175, study PRJEB28245) | human gut metagenome | biome: gut microbiome; material: fecal sample | place: Denmark | collected 2008 | reverse complement strand
CTTTTGGATGGGCAGACTCCCATTTTAGGGGTATTACAGGAACCTGCAGAATCTTTCTGGCCTGAAATTGTAAATCACCCAAAAGTTGAAATCATTACAATTTCTGAAGACAATCGGAATGACAGAGCTTTACTCAATTACATTCAATGTAAAATTTCTTCTCCTTAATGATTACTCCCGGGGCTATTCCATCGGAACTAACCAAAGGGTCAAGTAGCCTTGTCAAGTAAAAAAATAACCGCTAGAAGCCTTGATTTCTAGCGGTTCTACGTGCGTTAGAGGTTGCTGCGTGCCAGTGGCACGCGTTTAGCAACGACCGGAGCGAAGCGTAGATCGAACCCGTTCGAGTCCGACCCGGACTCGAATAAAAAATAAGACAGTGCATTTGCACTGTCTTATTTTTTATTAGCGTGCGTTAGAGGATTCGAACCCCCGGCCTTTTGGTCCGTAGCCAAACGCTCTATCCAGCTGAGCTAAACGCACATCCTTGTGAAGTTCTTATCTCGTGTCCCTCACAACAATGAGTATTCTACTCTATACTGGAGCATTTGTCAACACTTTTTTTGAATTTTTTATTTTTTTCTTTTGATTCGCAAAATTATAACAATTTACAACTATTCTGTAATGATATCAGTACACAGGTACACCAAAATACCATCGCAGTCCTGTTTTCATTAATTCCGCCGCAAAGCCTCGATCGGGCTCAGTTTTGCTGCTTTCTTCGCAGGATAAATTCCAAAGAATACTCCTACTGCACAGGAAAACAAAGTCGCCGCCATAATTGTACTCAGGCTGATTCCCGGAGTGATGGACATTCCCATACTGCTGCTTATGATTGAACAGATCACATATCCGCCAATCACACCCAGAACAATTCCTATCACCCCTCCAATCACCGTCAGAATTGCCGCCTCTGCCAGAAACTGCATCATAATAGAAGAGGTTTTCGCTCCCAGTGACTTACGGATACCAATCTCTCTGGTACGTTCTGTTACGGAAACCAGCATAATATTCATAACGCCGATACCGCCAACCAGAAGGGAAATTCCCGCCACAAAGGAGATAAAAGCAGTCACCATATCCAGCATCTGATTCATAGAGCTCATAATATCCTGAAAGCTCTGTACCTGAAAGTAATCTTTTCCTGCACACTGATGTCTTTTTTCCATCAGTTTTACCACTTTGTCAGCAACATCCTGACTGTTTAAGCTCTTATCTGCCTGCATTGTTACTGAGAAAAAGTAATCGGATACACCGGTGAATTCATTCATTGTAGTATAGGGAACATTAATAGTCACCGGCATTCCCTCATAAGTATAACTGACAAAGGTTCCATTTTCTTTCTGGGTTGTCACCCCGCAGATACGAAGACTTTTGGTCAGTCCATAACAATTGACATCTACAGTCATTCCAACCACATCATCTGTGCCAAAAAGTCTTTTTGCATCTGCATCGGAAAGCACACAGACATTTTTTGCTTCCTGAACTTCATTTTCCCCGAAATATACTCCATGCTTCATGGTGGCATTATTTAACAGCTTTGCATCCGGTCCCTCACCCGTCAGCATAAGAGAAAAATTTCCCTTACCTGTGGTAGTTTCTCCACTGAATGAATCCGAAACATTTACTCCTTCTATACCGTCTACCGCCCGGATTGCTTCCACATCATCCGCAGTGATCCACTCCTCATCTGTCTGTGCCTCATCGCTGACACTGATGGCAATCTGCCCGCCGCCGATATCATCAATTTCACTGTTCATCTGGTTCTTGGTTCCTTCACCCACAGATACAATGGCAATTACAGAAGCAATGCCAATGATAATGCCAAGCATAGTCAGAAAAGAACGTCCCTTATTTGCCATAATATTATGGACTGCCATCTTGATATATTCATACAGATTACTCATCAGCATCCTCTCCTGTCTGTTCAGGAACTGCCTGTACTTCCATTCCCTCTGTGTAATCACCCAGATCTGCGATTACTTCTTCTCCTTCTTTGATTCCGTCCGTAATTTCCACATAATCCTCTGAGCTGATTCCTGTGGTAATATTTCTCTTTGTCACCAGTCCATCTTCTATCACATAGCAGAAGGAGCCTTCTTTTCCGATATTGACCACTTCCACAGGAAGAGTCACCACATTTTTCGCAGAAGCCGCATAAATCTTAACCTTTGCATCTACTCCCAGGAAAATATCTTCATCCGGATTATCAATGCTTACTGTTGCTGAAATGACCGGCGTTCCTTTTTCATTCTGCACCGCAATATGACTCATTTTTGTTACAGTACCCTGATAAGTATTATCCCCCAAGGTAATCTCAACAGACTGCCCCTCTTTCACTGTATTATAATCATATTTAGAGAGAGTCACATCCACACTTGCCTTGTCTGTATTCTCAATAGTAAACAGTTCCATACCCTGAGTAACTGCTGCTCCCTGCTTAATATCTGCCTTGGATATGATTCCGTTAAATTCCGCGGTGATTCCTTTCTTTCCTTCCTTCACCAGCTCCTCGGCTGATTTTGCGTCCAGTTCGGAAAGATTATCTGTTACTTTCAGTTTCTCTTTTTCTTCTTTTGTCAGGCTTGTGGAATCTGCCTCTGCGATAGCTTTCTCAGAAGCCAGATCTGACTGAAGCTCTGCAAGTTCATCGCTTGCTGTCTCAAGTGCACTTTCCAGAGCAGAAGTATCCGCAGTTACTGTCCCGCCATCACTTCCACTGTAATCATATCCGTAGGAGGAAGAATCTTCCCCATCGCTGTCATCTGCATCTGAACCGTCTGAAATTCCCCATGAGTAATCTGCACTGCTTTCTGTGAAATCAGAAAGTACCGGCATTTTCGGTGTCTGCTGCTTAAGATCATTATAAGTCTGCTGTGCCTGCTGCATTGCGAGCTGTGCCTGTGTTCTTGCAGCCTCCGCATTATCCAGAGCCTGTGTATTCTCATCTGAAGGGTCTGCCTGCCATGTTGCAAATGCCATCTGATATGTGGTGTCTGCCTGATTATAATCGCTTTGTGCCTGATTATACTGTGCATTCAGATCTGAGAGCTGCTGCTGGTACTGCGGAAGAGTCTCCGTCTTGTATGTATAAAGTGCGGCCTGATATTTACTCTGGATTTCCTCCTGTTTCTTTGCCTCTGCCTGGGCTTTTGCCTGAGCTTCCTGCTGCTGTGCCTGAGCCTGAGCTGCTGCCTGTGCGGATGCCTGAGCTGCCGCTTCACGCTGTGCCGCTGCTGCTGCCGCTGAAATCTGTGATTTCAGAGACGAGACATAAGCTTTTTTATCCTTTATTTTCTTCTCAAGCTCCTGAACATTCTTTTTGGCATCCTTCTGCTTCTTCTCTGCTTTGTCAGATTTATTTCTTGTATCCTTTGTATCATACTTTGTTGATTTCAGATTCAGTTCTGCTTTCCGATTATCTTTCTCCAGATCCTCTGTATTAAACTCGATCAGTTTTGTTCCCTTTTTCACCACATCTCCCTGGGCAAAAGAAACCGTTTTCAGCTCTGCATTTACAGGAGAATAATAGGTCTTCTCCTCTTCACTTCCCACTGTTCCTGTAGCATCTACAATTTCCTCAACATCACCCTTCTCTGCAATTACCACCTGAACCTGCGGGATCTGATTTTCTGTGGAATTCCTCTGACCTGCTACTGTAACTCCGCCGGCAACAACGAGAACAGCCGCTGCTCCAATAATAATTTTCTTTTTACTTTTCTTTTTTTTCATAATATTTGTCTCCTTGTAACCGGGTTTATGCATCCAGCTGATTTTTTATATATTCTTCTTTCCCATAGTTTTTATTGATAAAATCTGACTCTATCTTTCCATCCATAATTCTGACTACACGCCTTGCCTGAGCAGCAATCCCATTATCATGTGTGATCAATATGACCGTTTTTCCCTGCTCGTGCATACTTTTAAGAATCTGAAGAATCTCCTTACTGGATGCAGAATCCAGATTTCCTGTAGGTTCATCTGCCAGGATCACCGGTGGCTGGGCCGCGATTGCTCTTGCAATAGCCACCCTCTGCTGCTGTCCTCCTGACATTTCATTTGGTCTGTGATCCATACGTTTCTCAAGCCCTACCATGGTCAGTGACTCTACTGCCAGCTTATGTCTCGTTTTTCTGTCTACCCCTCTGTAAACCAGCGGTAGTTCCACATTTTCAATTGCAGTCAGATTTGAGATCAGATTAAATCCCTGAAAAATAAATCCGATCTCCCGGTTTCTGACTTCTGAGAGTTCATTGTCTTCCATTGTGGACACATCAGTTCCATTCAGAAAATATTCGCCGGATGTAGGCACATCCAGACAACCCAGCATATTCATAAATGTAGACTTTCCTGAACCTGACTGTCCGATAATAGCAACAAACTCACCCTTATTAATTTCCAGATTAATATGATCCAGCGCCCGTACTTCATTCTCGCCGGGATTATATATTTTACACAAATCTTTTACTCTGATCAGCGCTTCCTCCATCTTTCCCTCCCGTCTATTAAATATCCTGCTCCAATCCAGATCTTACAGAATCGCAACCTGTCTTTCGTAAGATATCAGAAATACCTTTTACAATCATAACCTCACTTATATGTTAAAAGGGCAGCGCTTCAGTTTTCCAAAAGCTCTGCCCTTATCTGCGGAATCTGCAAGTCTCTGTTATCAGAAACGATACAGCTTCCACGATTTCTTCATATTTTTATTCCGCATCTGCCTGACTTTTTATGCTTCCAGCAGAAATGCCTTATATGCTTTCTTAGCTTCGTAAATATCTGCCTTACTTGTCACTTCCCATGGTGCATGCATACTGAGCACTGCCACACCGCTGTCAATGACTTCCATTCCATAAAGTGCTGCGATATAAGCGATTGTTCCGCCTCCGCCTACATCAACTTTACCAAGCTCAGCTGTCTGGAACGCAACTTCATGGCTGTCAAAAATATTTCTGACTCTTGCCACATATTCTGCATTTGCATCATTCGAGCCGGATTTACCTCTTGCTCCGGTAAATTTATTTAATACGATACCTCTTCCAAGATAAGCTGCATTCTTTTTCTCAAATGCCTCCCCATAAGCCGGATCATAGCCTGCACTTACATCAGAGGAAAGCATACTGGAATTCTTCAGAGTTCTTCTCAATCTCAGATCACTGTAGCATCCCATTGCATCCAGAAGTTCAGCCACTGCGTTCTCAAAGAAACGTGACTGCATACCGGTTGCACCTACGCTTCCAATCTCTTCTTTATCAGTAAACAGACAGCAGGAAGTGTGTTTCGGGGTGTCCATCCCAAGCATTGCAAGCAGAGAAGTATATGCGCACACTCTGTCATCCTGTCCATAAGCAGCGATCATACTTCTGTCCAGACCACACTCTCTTGCCTTTCCTGCCGGTACGATCTCCAGCTCTGCAGAAAGAAAATCTTCCTCTTCCATATCATACTTCTCTTTAAGGATATTCAGTACATTCTGTTTTACTGCCTCTTTCTTCTTATCATCTTCCAGGTCTTTCAGTGGTCTGCTGCCGATCAGGATGTCCAGATTCTCTCCCTCGATCACTTCTGTCGCTTTTTTCTGCATCTGCTTTCCTGCAAGATGGATCAGAAGGTCTGTGATATATACGATCGGATCATCCTCATCCTCACCGATATTTACTTCTGCTGTACTTCCGTCTTTCTTTACCACTACGCCATGAATTGCCAGGGGAAGAGTCACCCACTGGTATTTCTTAACACCGCCATAATAATGGGTATCCAGATATGCAAGATCCGTATCCTCATATAATGGATTCTGTTTGACATCAAGACGTGGAGAATCAATGTGTGCTCCCAGAATATTCATTCCCTCAGAAATATCATCCTGTCCGATATGAAACAGTGCAATGATTTTCTTCATTCCGACTGTATAAACTTTATCTCCTGCTTTCAGTTTCTCACCCTTCGCAGTCTTCTCTTCCAGAGATTCATAACCTGCTGCCCGTGCTTCTCTGATGATCTGCGTCACACATTCACGCTCTGTTTTTCCCACATTAAGGAAATTGCGATACGCTTTTGCAACCTGCTCCAGTTCTTTTTCTTCTGCTTCTGTATAAGAAAGCCATGCATTTCTACGTTCCATTTACTGTTCCGCCTTTCTTTATGACTGTCATTCATAGTATTGCTTTGATAACGGTAACTATTCATCAGTTCGCTATTATGTAATGGTATTGAACAATTACCTGTTTTTCATTATAAAACATCCTCTGGAAATTTTCCATATGATTAATATTTATTTGTCAGTAGACATTAGGATTCATTTCCGCTATAGTTGATGGCAGGTTAATATTTCTCCTCTCAAATTCATTATTTACGAGGATTGTTATAAAAATATCTGCAATACCAGGAGGTTCTGTCATGAAAAATTCAGAGGAACTGCGTCAGCAGCTTCGTTCCATAAACCGCAAAAGTTATCCGGCATATAAAGGGCTGAAGAGTCTGTATCATTTTGGAAATTATATTCTGTCCATCGACCATGTGCAGGGAGATCCTTTTGCTTCTCCCTCTCATGTCAGCATTCAGATTTCACACAGAGATGCCGGATTTCCCGTCGAATATTATAAAGATACGCTTACCGGGACTACTCTTTGCGACTATCTTACACGTCAGTTTGAAAAACAGGTCAGTCAGTACAGCTTTCGTGCAAAAGGCTCCGGCAAAAGCGGCCTGCTCACTGTCAGTCATTGTGGTCAGGAGATTCTTTCCCGGACAGCCTGTGAAATAACAGAAAAAGGCATAACCGCCCGCTTTTTTGTGGGCTTCCCTGCTAATGGCCGCACGATCAATGCCACTGAACTGGAGAAAATCCTTTTTGATTTTCTGCCTGTATGCATTCAAAAATCCTTTTTCTATTCCAGCCTTAATGCAAAGGAATTACAGAATTATATAGAGCTTGCAGAGGATCAGGAATTTATCCGTCAGACGCTGCCCGCAAAAAATCTCTGCGCATTCATAGCCGACGGCTCCATCCTCCCAAGAGAAAGCGGTATTTCCTCCCGCCCTATGAAAGCTTCCGTTCCCTTTACTTCTCCGGACAGTCTGCGCATTTCCATAAATCTTCCCCATAAAGGAAAAATCACAGGCATGGGGATTCCAAAGGGAATTACTCTGATCGTAGGCGGTGGATATCATGGCAAATCCACGCTTCTGAATGCACTTGAACTTGGTGTATACAATCATATCCCCGGAGATGGACGTGAATACGTGATCACAGATGCAACTGCTGTCAAACTGCGTTCAGAAGATGGCCGTTTTATCAAGGATGTGGATATTTCCATGTTTATAAATGATCTTCCAAACAAGAAAGATACCCGCTGTTTCTCTACACTGGATGCCAGTGGAAGCACTTCCCAGGCAGCCGGTATCGTAGAAAGCATGGAAGCCGGAAGCCACCTTTTTCTTCTTGACGAAGACACCTCCGCAACTAACTTCATGGTTCGCGATGCTTTCATGCAGCAGGTTATTCAGCGTGAGAAAGAGCCGATCACTCCGTTTCTGGAGCGTGCAGAGGATCTTTATAAAAAAGCAGAGATTTCTACAATTCTTGTTGCCGGAAGTTCCGGGGCATTCTTTCATATTGCAGATACAATTATCCAGATGGACAATTACGTTCCAAAAGATATTACAGCTTCTGTCAAAAAATTATGCAGCCAATATCCTCTGCCTGCTGTTTCAGTTACTAATTTTCAGCTTCCGCACAGCCATCGCATTATGAGCAGACCTGCCGAATCTTCTAAGCGCCTCATACATAACAGTCGTGGAAATCATTCCGATTCCGGTGCCGCAAAACCTGAGCGCCTGAAAACCAGAATCTCCGGAACAGATGGCTTCTCTCTCGGCAGACAGGAGATTGATCTCCGCTATACAGAACAGCTTATTGACGCAGAACAGACCGCTGCCTTAGGTCTCCTGCTGAAATATGCAGTTGAACATCTGGCAGACGGCAGACGTACCCTGCCTGAGATTGTGCAGTTTCTCTGGAAAAATCTCTCTTTACATGGTCTGTCCTTCTTTACGGAGAATCAAAAAATTTCCTGTGGTTACGCTACTCCCCGTATTCAGGAAATTTATGCCTGTCTTAATCGTTACAGAGGTTTATAAGAAAGAATCCTGCTTCAGTGACATAATAAAATCACCGCTTCTCCGTCGATCTTGTCGGCTAAGCGGTGATTCACGTTCATTTTACACTTTTTAGGGAAAGGAAAGATTTTCTCTTAAGGTACGTCATTTCCTTAAGATGTAAATATCATAACCTATAAATGTGAGAGAAATTTGTCTAATTTCTAATATAATTATAAAATTTATAAAAAAACTGCAAAAATTTGTTACTGTTCACTCCGTTCTCAGCAACACAAAAATTTTACACTTTTAGAAATTTTGCAGGAATCAGTTGCATCTCCCTTTCAATCCGTTATAATATTAGATGTATGTAACTATTTAATAATCAAAGAAATCTCTGCAGAACAGTTATCTGATATAGAGCTGCATAACACAACAAAGGTTAGTACACCGTTTTCGAAATAACTATACCACTCACTTGTCTGCGAATCCGATTGCACAGGTATAAAAGCCTCAGCGTAGCCCGTACGCCTGCGTTTTTATACCTGCACACTCGAATCCGCATCTTACGCGATAGGTATAGTTATTTACGAAACGATGTACCAGGAAAGAGGAAAATAAATGTTTAGAAAAATAGATAAAACCAGTACATTCAACGATGTTCTGAAACAAATTATCGAAAATATCCAAAACGGAGAATTACAACCCGGCGATGCACTTCCTGCTGAACGTATTCTGGCAGAAGAATTCGGAATCTCCAGACCAGCATTACGAGAAGTCCTAATGAGACTTTCCCTGCTCGGGATTACTGTCAGCGTACATGGCGGTGCCAATTATATTGCAACTGATCTTCACAGCTGTCTTACTGAACCTCTGTCTATCATATTTCAAATGTACAACAGCAAAATTCAGGATGCATTGCAACTTCGAGGCGCACTGGAAAGCAAAGCTGCTTTTCTCGCCGCCCAAAACTGTACACCGCTGGATGCTGCTGAACTCCAGCTTATCATTGCCAGACTGGACAGCACTCAGGATGAAAAAATCCGCGGTGATCTGGATCGTGATCTGCATCTGAAAATTGCTCAGATTTCTGCCAATCCATTAATACTGAGTGTCTTAAATGCCTCTGCACAGATTACCGAAAATATGATCGTTGGAATACGTTCCTATCTTATGCAGAAAAATAACGATGCACCGGAGATTGATTCCCAGCACACTCGGCTTGTTCAGGCAATAACCAATAATGATGCACCTCTTGCAGAAAAAGTTATGAACGAACATATGCATACTATAGAATATCTCCTGAATGAAATTACGTCTGACAACCTCACAATTTCTGATAACGTTCAACAACCATAAATTATCCTGATCATGTTATCAAAAATTATATGTCAGCCCCACTTATCAGACCTATGGCAATCCTCTAAAATCATACTTTATCTGGAGAATTGCCATATCTGCTTTACAATCATTCTGTTTCTTCACTGAAAATCTCGCACATCAGCCTTGCCCCTGTTTTAAACCCCATGGCAAAACTTTCTTCCAGCTCCTGTGGATATATTTCCATATGTTTATTCATCAGTTCATCCAGTTCTTCAGCAAGCTCATCTGTCAGTTGAACTCTCAATTTCTGATAGCACTGGTATGCCTTCTCTTTTTTCTCTTTACATAAATCATCATGCATTACTGACATTTCATTTTTTTCTCTATTGTCATTATCCATATACATACCATACAGTTTCCGAATCACATTTTCCATATATTTACCCAGTCTCTCTGAAAATATTTATTTACTGCATTCTGATGTTACAAGTATTCCCCACATATTCATAACTCACTCATACTATCGCATCAAATTGATTCTTACAACAGTCTCGCAGGATAACCTTTCTATTTCAAAGCGGAGAAAAGTAATACTAATATGTATTATAAATTTGTGTTATATCAATGTCAATCCTGTGTAACTATACTTTATATCATAACAGTGATTACGGAGATCAAAATTATAGCAATCCTCGTAAATAATGCATTTAAGACAGTTCAGCAGAGTGCGAAAGACAAGGAAGATATCTGCAGGCGTGCTGACGCACGGCAAAGATATCTGACGCAGGATTTCACACTCTGATGGGCTGGATTAAGATGCATTATTTCAGAGGATTGCTATAGAATAAGCAATATCAATTATGATAACCATTCACTAATAAATGTTTATACAGGAGGGATAATCATGCCAAACGACTTTATTGTCCGGCCAAAATGTACAGATAAAAAAGAAGACAGATCAATCACCATGACCATTCGCCTTGAACGTGAACTGCAAGAACAATATGATGACTTGTCTGCCAAAAGCGGACGCTCAAGAAATGAATTAATGTGCATGGCACTCCGCTATGCTCTTGATAATCTGAAATTTATCGAATAAATTATATGTATATGCGGAAAAAAGTCCCTGAAAATATCTGAATAAATGAATGATTATTTAAGTATTGTATGAAATAATGTTATAATTGACGAACTAATACTCATAGATATACAATTACTTCAATAACAGCAATAATTTATCTGACATTATTTACCATATTACTTTATACAGGGAGGTTTTTTTATGCATTCATTATCAGATTCTACTCAGGGATACACTTACACCATTAAATGGATGTTCGGATTGCCGGAAGTTATGAAATCCATGCACGATATGGATATTCATGAAGGCAGCACGATTCGCGTTCTCCGCAAATTCCACGATTCTCTGATTATTTCTTCTGCAAACCGAAAGATTGTTCTTGGAAATGAAGTTGCAGACAGAATACAGGTATAGTGCTTTATATTTAAATGTGGCGAAATTTACAAGACAAAGGCCGGATAAATGCTGTAACATTCAGCATTTATCCGGCTTATTCTTATCTCTGTTCTATCAGGCATCAGTTCTCCGTCTTAATAATTGTTCTCTGAATTATAAGAAGAAAGAGACGCAGATAAGGTATACAACTGTAAACATTGTGGTGAACCTCACATGACTAAAGTCACATGCTTCCAGACGCTTTAGGCGTCAGACTGAATATC
>UMKK01017868.1_pt1 | contig 11356 bp, 5 predicted proteins | sample 1966281 | NCBI WGS metagenome assembly UMKK01 (sample SAMEA4836175, study PRJEB28245) | human gut metagenome | biome: gut microbiome; material: fecal sample | place: Denmark | collected 2008 | reverse complement strand
ACCACCGACGTTACCGGCATCATCACCCTGCCCGAAGGCACTGAGATGTGCATGCCCGGCGACAACGTTGATATGCACGTTGAGCTGATCACCCCGGTTGCCATGGAAGAAGGCATGCGTTTCGCTATCCGCGAAGGCGGCCACACTGTTGGTTCCGGCGTTGTTTCCAAGATCGAGAAGTAATTTTCGGCTTGTGATATAGCTTTCAAGGCTCCTGCTGTTAAGGCAGGGGCCTTTTTGTTGTGTATGACTTATGGGACGGGGAGGGGGCAAAGGCCGGGTGTGGAAGACCAAGGAAGGCATCATGAAAACATCAGGAATTGTAGATAGGGGAGAGGACACCATTCGGAACTTTGAAAAAGTGGAGCAGGAGGGGGCACTCACACCGCCCTACCGTGGGAAGGTGTATTTCAGGTCGCGGTTAAGGGGCAAGGGTTGATCTATCCCTAAGTTTTCGGAACGGTCAGGAACGCTCTCTACAGTACAATTTATAATGGGCAATTCTCAACCTCCAATTTTTCCTTCAAGTTTCCTCCAATCTCTGCCAAATCTCTCAACAACAAGCCAAACCGAAATGGCAAAAAATGCGCGATCACAATACCGGGTGATTGTATTAAGAGATTGCAAAGAACATTATCGGGATAAATGTTTAATCATTTGATAAAATCAGGAATAAACCATTCAAAAATGTTAATAAATACCGCCAAAGGGTCACCGCACCGCAGCGCAAATAATGTGCGAAAAACAGGTTTCAGTTGATTCAAGGACAAAAATTTACATAGAAACCGCTCTAATTAACTATGCAAATTCTGGCAACTGTGATATAATGTATATACCTAGATGTGTCGGAAAGGTTATCATTTGCGGGACCAAGGCATGCAGCCGGTACAACGTTTTGTCAGCCGCTGTGCCGGGGCCAAAAGCCCCAAAAGCAGGCCGCAGCCCGGCAAGGGATCGCCAGACCGAGGGGAGCACAACCAGGCGTTTTGCAATCAACACCTGCAAAGTGCCGCACATCTGCCGTACCACTTTTCACACAAAAGGGGAAAGTAGTAACACTTAAGGGAGGATAAAACTATGAAGAAAAACCTTCAGCGTTTTGGTGCATCCGTGCTGGCAGCAGCCATGGTTGCCCAAAGCGTGGCGCTTCCCGCAGCAGCCGAAACTACCAAGATTGATTCTTCGGTAGCGCAGTCTGTTGCAGCTAGCGCAGCAAGCGCGGCCAGCGCTGTGCAGTCCCTGCCCAAGTTCACCAGCACCGCAGACCTGATCAAGCAGACAGCCCAAACGCTGGCTGCCCAAGGCGAAGTGCATGAACTGGAGCAGGACGATGCCAAGCTGGAAGCGACTGCACAGAGCAAGGCGGGCATGAGCCTTGCAGCGTTGGAAAATGCACTGGCCGATGCCATGTACGCCAACGCCGCAGCCGGCAAGATCAACACCGAAGCCTATGGCCTGAACAAGGACGAGATGGCATCGGTGATGGCTGCCACCATCAAAACGTATCATCTGTCCAGCGCCGTTACCGACCTGGGCTATGAGACGAACGCCGCAGGCGTTGTGACCGCCGTTACCTTTACCGGCAGCTCCGGCATGACCTCTGCGATGGAGTCCATGACCAACAGCGATGATGAAGTGATTGCGCAGCAGGCTGACAGCTACGCACAGGCTTACGTTGCTGAAAACTCCGATACCTTTGCTGCCAGCGCCGCTGCAGACGGCCATACCTATGGCGAGCCGAAATGATACTGGAATGACACCAACCCGGAGGATGGCCACACCCATACCTGGAAGGAAACCCCCGATGGTTACTGGACCAAGACCGATGACGGCTGGGCTTACACCGCTGTGTATACCTGTGAAAAGGACGATGCCTACCAGAAGGTAGAAGGCACCGTAACCAAGGATACCACCGAGGCAAAGCCCGGCGTTGCCGGCAAGACCGTTTACTCTGCCAGCGTGCCCGCTGACAAGAGCCCGCTTAAGAAGGAATACAAGGAACCCACCACCCGCACCGACGACATTGCCGCCCTGCCCTGCCAGAGCCATGTTGTGTCCAAGGATGCAGATGGCAACTTTGTTGCTACCTTCAACTGGGAAATGAAGAAGGTCGAGGGCAAGCTGGAAGCTGACTACAGCAACGCCCAGCTGTTCTATGACAGCGAAACCGGCAAAATTTCTGCCGGCGCTCCCGTTACCATTGACTGGGAATGCACCAGCGTCACCTTCAAGTGCGCTGTCTGCGGCGAAGAAATCAAAAACCAGCCGGTAATGACCATGCCGGTCAGCGTTGTGGTAGACCAGAATGACAATTCCGTCTACATCAACGTGGGCGGCACCCCGACCCTGGATACCACCTCCGGCGGCACCGGCGTTACCCTGGTGTCCGCAATGAAGGACGGCAACTGGTACGATATGCAGAACAACCCGGTTGACGCAAGCAAGGTGAACTTCACCTATCAGAGCGGCGACAACAAGGGCAAGAACAGCCTGCTGCTGTACGACAGCCAGAAGACTGCCGTGTATGTGGACGACCAGGGCAACCAGGTCACCAATACTTACGATGTCTCGACTGCGCAGATGAACTACTACTACTTCCAGCTGTCGCAGTTCAACCAGGACGAAGCAGAGTACTTCGGCGTGGTTGCCCCGTTCTGGACCTCCAAGGGCGTTCAGAAGCAGGGCGAGGATGGCAGCATCACCGGCACCATGGGCGCAATCAAGGTATTGTGCAGCATTGATCCGAACGATGATGTCCCGCCGACCACCATGGCATTCATGCTGAACATGCTGCCGCAGGCGTTCATGTCTTACGTCATGAACTATGGCGAAGCTCTGAAAGACATCCGTGATGCAGGCTTGGCACGGGTTGCCGAGCTGGGTGACGCTGACTATGTCACCAAGCTGCTGGTCCTGCACGACTGGATCTCCCAGGTTGCAGAATTCGATATGGGCTCCATGGGCGATATCACCGGCGGCGGCAACAACGACCCCATCCAGACGACTGCTTTCGGTGCCCTGCTGGGCGGCGAGATCGGCGCTAAGGGCGTTGAGTATGGCTGCATCTGCCTGGGCTATGCAGCTGCATTTAACTACATGGTCCAGAATTTGCCTGACAACAAGAGCATCTATAAGAATGATGACGGCAGCTGGAAGACCCCCGATGAAGTAGGCGATAACGCTGTTGTTGACTTTGCCCAGATCCTGTATTACTGCGATACTTCTGATACCAGTGTTGCCGGTAATGCGTTCGGCGGCGGCATGTTCAACAACGTCCACTACTTCAACGCAGTCAAGGTCAACAAGCTGCAGGGCGACAGCAACTCTGCTACGATGACCACCGGCGAACCCAACAAGAACTGGTACTATGTTGACGTCTGCTATGATGACGTGAACACCGAGTGCATGGCCCAGACCCGCGTTGAGAACGCAGGCGACCTGCGCCATGTCAACTTCCTGGTTTCTCCCTCCGGTCTGGAAGGCCGTTACAGCAAGTACTATGATTACATTGACTCGCTGTACGATGGCTACACCTACACCAAGAACAAGAATCCCGATGTGGATGATGACGGCAATGTTGTGTTGAACAACGGCAAGCCGCATTACTCTTACACCAAGGCGGAGAACAAGAACGAGACCCGTTACACCGATACCTGCTACGAGGATACTTGGTTCACCTCTATCTGCAGCCCCATCTACTTCGACAATAATTACTTCTATTACGTTGATACCACGACCAACCAGAACCTGTATAACAACATGCGCCGCCAGCAGTCCGAGAACGGCAACAACGGCAACTCTGGTTCCGGCAGCTCTGGTAACAACTCCCAGATGCAGCAGTTCATGAAGAAGATGCAGAACCAGGGCCCCGATACTCTGGAAGCACGTCCGCGTAATGCGAACTACTATATCCGCAAAGAGGATTCCAGCAGCAGACCCGGCGGCTTCAGCATGAGCAGCTTTACCAAGACGGATGACCCGTTTGATATCATCCTGATGTACTACAACGATCTGAAGGAAACCAGCAGCAACTTCAATGATGACGACAGCAATGCCAAGGTCCTGGCCGAAGCTGGCACCATCTATAAGATCGATACCAGTGCAAAAGATAAGCATGCCAAGGTTGAAAACAACCTGAACACCGAGTGCCTGGCAGACGCTGCTGCAAAGCGGATCTACCCCGCACTGGTACACTCTACCGCACTGTATGATGGCAAGCTGTACTTCAACGTCAACAACGCCATCTACCGTATGGACCCGACCACCGGCGCAGTGGAAGAAGTGAAGGAATACAACACCGTCTATGGCGGCATTAAGCTGACCAAGGATAAGGACGGCAACATGGTTCCCGATACCCACTTTCCCGGCATGAGCATGGTTATCATGGATAGCGCCCAGGATACCAGCAGTGTGAAGTATCTGAACACCTTCATGAACCATCCTCTGGCTGGCCTGACCCTGCGTGATAGCTACAGCTTTGCTACCACCACCCAGCAGGGCCAGACTGTGATCACCGGCATCAACACCACCAAGGATCAGCTGGTCGTTTCTGTCGGCACCAACCTGTCCAACACCTATAAGAGCCTGGACGAGCTGGATTCCGATGGCAAGCCGGTTGTTAAGACCGATGCCTCCGGCACTTCTTATGCAAACCGTAAGAGCTACAAGACCGAGTCCTGGAACTACAACCCGAGTTACAACCAGAACATGGGCAGCTCTGACGAGAAGAACAAGAACGAAGAGTTCATGTGGTGCGCTAACCTGGTTGAAACCATGCCGATGTCCGACATGGTCAGCGACCTGAGCAGCGGCGCAACCACCGATGTTTCCGTTGAAGCATGGTGTGATACCCCCGCTTACACCCAGGCCCGCACCAACAAGTACGGCCTGACCAAGGGTGAAAAGAAGTACGCTGACGGCGCACTGCCCAAGGGCCATACCTGGGCTCTGGACGAGCTGGAAACCAAGTCCGTTGGCAACAATGTGTACCTGTGCTCTGATTGCCATACCGCAACCGAAAGCACCCCCCACACCGTTACCCTGCCCGATGCAGTTGCAGGCGTTACCCTGACCCTGGGCACCACCAGCAACACCTACATCAAGGACGATACCGTTACCCTGACCGTAGAAAAGGAAGGCACCGATATCGTTACCGTTACCGCAAAGAGCGGCGATACCGAAGTTGCTCTGAATGAAGTTCAGGAAGCAGCGCAGGACGAAGCCGCAGCCCAGGCTACCACCGAAAAGGCGAAGACGGTTTACACCTTCACCATGCCGGACGGCGATGTGGCCATCAGTGTTACCAAAGCTGCTAAGACCTATGCGGTCAAGGTGGCTGATGCTAACAAGGATACGTTGAAGATCACCAGCCCCGAAGCTGACCTGGATAAGGTTGCTGAGGGCACCAGCGTTACCGTTGTGGCTACCCCGAAGGATGGCTATACCCTGACGGCTGACGGTGTGGTGGTTACTTACGGCGACAATCAGACCCTGAAAGCAACTCCTGACACAGAAAAGGCCAACACTTACACCTTTGCAATGCCCGCTGGCGATGCAACTGTCAGCGCAGCGTTTGAAGAGGTTAAGAAGTATAACGTTACTGTGGCGGGTACTGTTGAAAACGGCACTGTGGGCGTAGAGCCGAAAACCGCAGCTGCGAAGGATGTTGTTACTGTTACCGTTACCCCGAATACCAACTTTAAGTACACGGACGGCAGCCTGAAAGCTACTTATACGGATGGCGGAACGAAGAAAGAAATTAACGACTTTAAGGCAGTAGACGGTAAGGAAAACACCTACACCTTCGAGATGCCTGCCGCTGATGTTACCGTTAGCGCTGCGTTTGAGGAAATTGCGACCGAGACTTACACAGTAACTGTTACCAAGGGCGGCGACGGCAAAGTTACGGTCAATGGACAGGAAACTGAAAAGCTTGAGGGTCTAAAGTCTGGTGATACTGTTACACTGAAGATCAACCCGATAGATACAGATACTTTGCTGACTGAGCTGGCAGGCGTAACGGTTACATCTGGCAAAGTTGATGTCTCCACCACAAAGGTAGATGAAAATACCTATACTTTCAAAATGCCGGACGGCGATGTAAATGTCAGCGTAAAGTTTACGACCGTTGAGTATGGCATTGAAGTTAAGATGCTGGGCGAAGGCGAAGGCACTATCACATTTACTGATGGTAAGACCCGCTTCGCGGCAGGTACAAATGTTACAGCTACCATCACGCCGAATGGTACCACCTACGAATTGACCAAGGTGATGTATGATGATGGCAGTGAGAACAAAGAGGTTACGAGTGAGTTGAAGAACGGTTGCGAGTATACCTTCACTATGCCTGCAAACCATGTGAAGTTTGAAGCAACCTTTGAAAAGGGACCGTCTACTGAACCCGAAACGCGCACCGCTCACGGTGCCGCTGAAAAGACCACCATTACCGCAATGGCTGTCTTTACCTGCACCGATAAGAACTGCGCAAGCGCTCAGTTCGTGGATGCAACGGTAAAGCAGACCAGCGGCGTTACCACCGCTACTGTCACCTTCAACGGCAAGGACTACACCGCCAAGTACGGCGAGAAGAACGGCTGGGTTGAAGAAAACGGCAAGAAGTACTGGTACGAAAACGGCGTGAAGCAGGGTACCACCGGCCGCGGCAAAGAGATCTATGATCCCGATTCCGACGCCTGGTACTGGCTGGATGCTGTCCAGGGCGGCGCAATGACCGTCAACAAGGACGTTTACCAGGAATCCGCCGCCGGCCAGTGGGCTGATAAGCCCGATGGCACCGGCAAGTGGGTCCGTTACGATGAGAACGGCCACATGGTCAAGGGCTGGCAGACGACCGATAAGGGCACCTACTACTTTGACCTGATCACCGGCGCTATGGCTAAGGGCGCAGGCGATATTGACGGTGTACCTTGCGCATTTGACGAGTACACCGGTATCGCTCTGGACGGCCAGTGGCTGACCATCAAAGGCGCTGACTTCTGGTACGAAAAGGGCGTTCGCCAGGGCCTGGATGGCCGCGGCAAGGAAATCTATGACCCGGCTTCCGACGCTTGGTACTGGCTGGATGCCGTTGACCAGGGCAAGAAAGCCACCAGCAAGGATGTCTATCAGGAATCCGAAGCTGGCCAGTGGGCTGACCGCGCCGATGGCACCGGCAAGTGGGTCCGTTACGATGCACAGGGCCACATGATCAAGGGCTGGAGCGCTGACAAGCGTTACTATTTCGACCCGATCTATGGCACCATGGCTAAGGGCGATGCAGTCATCGATGGCCGCACTTATCATTTCGATAAGAACACCGGCATTCGGCAGTAATCCCACAGCCGGAACAATGAGCTGTAACCCAGCCCATTAACCCCTAAATAGAAATGCCGCAGCAGATGTAACAGTCTGCTGCGGCATTTTTGTATTTGTGGGCACAGGTTCGGTGAAATATTTGCCAGGCCAGTAGGGCGGGGGACCCCACCCTGCCGAAATACTGGGAACAATACACAATTTAAAAATTGCAATATACCTTGCTATGCCGTAGGGGGCGGCGTCCCCGACGCCCCGGAGGAGCGTATAAATTACAGGCCTTTTGTTGGTAACTGTACGGTAGGGCGGCCAGCCCATTGGCCGCCGGATGAGCCCAGTCACAAATCTCATTTATCAGGCTCTGCGCGAGGAACCACCCCTCACCGGCTTTCGCCGGAGCTCCCCTCTAAGGGGAGCCAGTATCTTACCTTATGATTGCGGTGGCTCCCCTGGAGGGGAGCTGGACGCGAAGCGGCCTGAGGGGTGGTTCCTTGCCGCAAACCTAAAGCAATCGAATCCAACGCCTTGGAACAGTCACTGCGCCCGCAGGCACCTTGCCCAGCCACAAATCCCATCACGACCAATCGGACAAGGCCTCGGAACGGTCAAGACCGTTCCCTACAGAACAAATTATAATGGGCAGCACACCCTTAAACAATCAGTAGGGCGGGGGACCCCACCCCGCCGAAAGCTAGAAATAGTACACGATTAAAAAAATCGCAATTTACCTTACCCGCATAATAAAGGAAACACACAAAAACATGGCGAACACATCAGGCCGGTGCAAGGGCAAAACCTACTAAAAAGCTGCGGCTAAATTTGGCAAATATGGCGCGCGAAGTATAATTTTTGGAGGATATCACAAGCAGAACAAACAAACTTTGTCAGTTCAAACAACAAAAAAACAACAAACTGGCATGAATGCCAAAAAATGCGGCCGCGAATTGTGAAAGATTTTAATATATTTTCTTCGTTTTCTCCTTACCTGTTATCATTTGAATTTGCAATCGAAATATGGAACTTGTATAATAGAATAAAAGAAAAGTGTAAACTAAATGGGTGAAGAGGATTTGGTGCAATGGAAGATAAAAATAGATTCAGCATTCTGCTGGAGCATTTGCTGGAAGTTGCGGAGGTCAAGAACTATACCCTGGCCAAGCGCCTGCAATACGATGTTTCCTATATCAGCAAATGGGTCAGCGGCCGCATGCTGCCTGCCAAAAAGACTGAAAAGCGCGTGATGGAGGGCATCAGTGCCTGCGTGGTGGATGAAGCCACCGATGATGGCCGTAACCTGCTGCTGCGGGAATACAGCGTTAGCATCCCCAGTGACCTGAAAGCCGCCATTTATGATAACCTGATTGCTGAATATGATTATTTGCAAGAGGAGCTGGACAGCGGCGAGGCGCGCATTGGCCCCTATACGGACTTTTGAGCCGAGCTGAACATGCTGCAATACCTGACCAAAATGGCGCACCCCGTGCTGCGCCGCGTCAGCCAGCTGGACATTGTGGCTGTGATGGACCTGATGGAAATGGCGCGCGAATACCGCCTGAAAGTTGCCAACCTGCAAAACGGCCAGCTGGTGGACCAGCGCAGCTATGATAACGTCTATTTCAAGCTGATGATCGATATCAGCCGCGAAAAATGGGACCCCATCTATGATGCCGCGCTCATTATTAACGTGTTGACCAACTTCAGCCATATTCATTTCAAGCTGTTTGGCAGCACTGCGGCTGCCGGGCGCGCGGTGTTTGTGGTCAAGGGCGATTTTGCCATTACCGGCCTGTTGGTCAGCCACAGCCGCTGCGCTGCCGTTACCGCCACCGAGGATCCGCAGAACTGCGAAAGCCTGTATGATAACTTCTCCAAGCTCTGCGTGCGGGATGACCAGCTTTTCCGCGATACCAGCATGCGCCAGCTGATCAGCCAGTACGACTATATGCACACGTTGCTGGCCTCCAATCTGCGGTGGATGTTCGGCCACCTGAATGAGCTTCTGCTGCCGGATGACTTGTTTGAAGAGATCCTGACCGCCCACGAGGCCGAGCTGAAAGATTTTTTGGGTGCTACCCCTGCGGAGCTGCGTAGCGTACACAACCTTGCCAAAGGTGTGGTGGAGGAAACAAACATCCGCATCCTGATTTATGAAGCTGCATTTTCCTCCATGGCGGTTTCCGGCGAGCTGGACTTTTTCAGTTACAAGGTCAACCTTACCCCGGATCAGCGCAGCCGGTGCATCAGCTATGTGCTGCAGCTTTGCAAGCAGCGTGAAAAACTTGAATTCCGCTTGATCAGCGGCCGCATTGTGAACGATTTCCAGTATGTGGCGGACCCCAATATGTTTCTTTCTGGCGCTGCATCGTATCTTCGGCTGGATAACAACTGCCCCATCAACCGGATTGCAATGGTCAACAACAGTGTGATGGAAGACCGCCTGAGTGAATATTTTGATCAGGTCTGGAATTTGGATGACCAGAACGTGACAAAAGAGCGCAACGCCATTGCGGAGCACATCCATCATGTCCTGCAGGGAATCCATCTGATTACCCGCGCCAAAAGTGATGAAATGGAAGAACTGCAAGAGAGCTGGATGAACAAAATCTAAAAATACAACATACATACGCATAAACATAAAGCCCTGGCTGCTGCGGCAGCTGGGGCTTTTGTTGCACCGAGGAAAATGAAATTGCAAGAAAACTCCATGCCAAAGCGTGAAAATCCATGTGAAAAAAGTGAATCATGCGGAATCAATTTCTGGAAATTTGTGCCATGGGATTCTCGTGCTTTCCGTAAACAGGAATGGTATACTATGTTCAGCACCGAAGATAATTATAGCATTATGGTTCGGCGACGCTGTGCAACGATGTGCACAGCAGGGGAAAGCGCCATAAAGGTTTGGCGTGATTTGATTTGGATAATTTAATTCCCTGCAACTATAAGGGAAAGACATTTGGAGGAAATTGCAATGAATGAAAACGCGATGTTGACTGGCAAGCCCAGCATTGACCGCCCCTGGATGAAGTTCTATCCAGATGTTCTGCGTGGTATCCAGGTTCCGGCCTGCACCGTGGAGCAGTACCTCTCCGTGCGCGCTGCAGACCCTAACGTGATTGCCATGCACTACTATGGCGTGGATATCACCTGGGGTACCGTGTTCCGTAAGGTGGACGCCACCGCCCGCGCTCTGCAGGTGCTTGGCATCAAGCAGGGGGACCAGATCCCCGTGTTCCTGCGTTCTGTGCCGGAATTCATTTATCTGCTGCTGGCAGCCGAGCGCATCGGCGCTTCGCTGCTGTGCCGTGACAACACCCTGGAAGAAAACATTGAAGCTGTTCAGAAAGCCAATGCCAAGGTGATTTTTGTTCACGACTTCTTCTCCAAGGCCGAAATCGAAGCCTACCGTGAGCAGACCAACGTGAATACCTATGTTATCGTTCCCGCTCTGGAAAGCGGCGACCGCGCCGCTATGCCGGTTTACCTGCAGCATTCTCTGGATGCCCTGTATCCGGATGTTCCCGCCCGTGGCTCTGATACCATGATGTGGGCTGATTTCTGTAACATGGGCCAGCGTTTTCGCGGCTTTGTGCCCGCTCCTGTCAACATTGACCGCCCGCTGCTGCGCGCCTACACCAGCGGTTCCACCGGCCCTTCCAAGCAGGTCATCCATTCTGCACACAGCATCATCGGTGTGCTGGCCCAGATGAACTTTTATGGCGCTTCGGATAAATTCCGCCCCACCTGGCTGCTGACCATCCTGCCCCCGGCTCTGATCGCTGTTGTGGTTTCCATGATGCTGCTGCCCCTGGCCGGCGGTATGCTGCTCATTCTGGATCCGTTTGTGGATGTGTACGATATTGACCTGGAAATGATGCGCTACCGCCCCAACAACTGGCCCCTGATCCCCATGTTTGTGGAGGTTATCCGCCGTAGCAAGCGTCTTCGGGCTGACTATGATATGTCCCACATGCTGGCCATCGGCGCCGGCTGCGAGGCATTCAACAACAAGCAGCTGCGCAATGTTGAGGAGTTCCTCAAGCAGCAT
>UMKK01023799.1_pt1 | contig 11415 bp, 6 predicted proteins | sample 1966281 | NCBI WGS metagenome assembly UMKK01 (sample SAMEA4836175, study PRJEB28245) | human gut metagenome | biome: gut microbiome; material: fecal sample | place: Denmark | collected 2008 | reverse complement strand
CGTGCCGGTGCAGTACTGGTCGATGTTGTTGACCGAGGTCAGCAGCAGCGCCTTGAACTGGTCCGTCGTGAAGGTCTTGCCGAGCTGCAGGGCATACGAGAGACCCAGTGCGGCAACGCCCGATACGTGCGGGCAGGCCATCGAGGTACCCTGCGAATAGCCGTAGCGGCCGTTGAGGATCGTCGAGAGGATCATCGATGCCTCGGAGCCCGTCTCGATTCCCGACTGGTAGTAGTCACCGCCGGGAGCCGCGATGTTGCAGCCCGGGCCGTAGTTGGTGTAGTAGGCCGGGGTGAAGTCGCACGACATGGCCGTTACCGAGATGTAGTCGCGGTAGGCGGCCGGGTAGCCCGACATGCCGGTCATGTCGTTGCCTGCGGCGAAAATGGCAATGCCGCCGTCCAATGCATCGCAGTTTTTCGTGGAAATGAAGTAGTCGATGGCCTGCTTCTCGGCGCTGTCGTAGGTCGAGTACTGCGAATCCGAGGTGAGCGTACCGGCCGTGTAGCCCCAGCTGCACTGGAGAATCACGGCGCCGTTGTCGGCTGCATACTTGATGGCGTTGGCCGTCGTGCTGGCGTTTCCGCCGTTGTCGTTGTAGAAGATCTGGCACGACATAAGCTTGACGCCGTCGTTGTTGCCCGAACCTCCGGCGATGCCGCAGACTCCGATGCCGTTGTTGTTCACGGCTGCCACTGTGCCGGCCACGTGCGTGCCGTGCTCGCTGGCCTGGCCCTGCGTGCTGATCGCCAGCTTCGTGTTGGTGACAAAGTTGTAACCGTAGATGTCGTCCTTGTAGCCGTTTCCGTCGTCATCGACGCCGCTCCGACCGTTCAGCTCGGCCTCGTTGACCCACATGTTGGCGGCCAGGTCGGGATGGTCCCACTGCACGCAGTCATCGACAATGGCCACGACCACGCGCGGATCACCCGTGCAGAGGCGCCAGGCGTCCTTGCAGTTGACATCCGCACCGGCCTTGATCTTCGAATAGATCTGTTTGTCGCCCGTGTTGATGTAGTGCCACTGCTTGCTCAGCTCGGGATCGTTGAACGACACGCCGGAGGTCGTCATGTCGGCGCGGGTGGCGGAAGCCGCGAGGCTCTCGTCGAGCGGAATGACTTTCGGGTCGTGGATGCTGGCGAGCTTCTGGTCAAACTCTACCTTGCTTACTTCGGCGATCCGGGCCATCTCCAGGGCTGTCTTGTCGAGATCGGCCTCCTCATCGAATTCCACGAGATACCAGCGGTGCAGACCTGCCGCACGGGTGCGTTCTTCGTTCCGCTCGTCCACCGGGAAGAGACGTCTGAGCGACTTGACGCCGATGTTGTCGAGTACGGCGTCGAAATCGGAGATGCCCGAACGGGTGGCCACGCCGCCCGCACGCGTCACGCGCAGGACGGAGTTTTCGACATTCGCGACGGCATCGCTGTTGAAGTAGACCAGCAGCTGGCCTTTGGCAGCGTTCGTCGACGTGAATACAAGCTTGGAAGCAACCTTGTCTTCCATCTTGACGGGAGCAGACTCTCCGGTCGTGTCTTTCGTACACGATGCAAGGAGAAGCACTGCCAGCATGAGCGATAGGCTCCGGATTGTTTTGAACTTTGTCATAAAATTTATAATCAGGTTATCACAGCCCTGTTTCGGGTGCTTGTTCCTTTTGACCACAGAACCCGGCACGGTTCATGGCGCCGTGCCGGGTTTCGTGGTTCAGGTCTTACAGGCGAGGCGTATTACATCAGCGGGCTGTTGACGGCCTTCTTGCTGATCTTTGCCTTGCCGTTGTACGGCTTTGCGGGCAGCGGCTCGCACTTTGCAGTCTTGACATCGAGCGTGCGGACGCCGCTGTGAGCGGCACTCTTTGGCATTTCGGCGCATTTGGCCGTAGCAACATGGTCGCTGAATCTGTCGGTCGCCTTCATGTACTTGGCTGTTGCTGTGTGGCGGATGGCCTGCTTGCTCGACGGCTGCACGGCGCTCGATGAGGCGTTCTCTGCATATGTGATAACCGTCTCGCCGGGCAGATATTGTGTCAGATAACCAAGTATCTTTCCGCTTGCGGCGTCTGCAACAAGGACTTGGAGGAGCGTCTCGAGCTGGTTGATTTGTCCCGTGGTCGCGTCAACACTGAAAACGCAGGGATCGGTTCCATTGCTCTGCTCGTTTGCGAAGGAGAAGAATCCCAGAATCATGGTTCCGGCCTGGTCGTAATAGCCCCAACCTTGACCGAACTTGCTTCCCAGATCTTCATAGCCAACTTCGACACCCGAAACGGTGAACTTGTGCGTCGCGGAATCGTAGGAAGCATACCAGGACGTCGTGTTGTTCAGGCCGAGATCCTTGATCGTAAACTCATTTTCGCTTCCTTTCACGGGATTTACAGTGAAGGTGCACGAAGATGTTATGGTCTCACCGTCCTCTACAGACTGGTAAACCATGTCGTATTTGCCAATAGCGAGCTCGCCTGTATACCATGAGGTATCGACAGCTGCCGTTGACTTCTCGACTGCGAGAACTTTGCTTCTGCCGTAAATATTCGTAGCCTGTACAAGCATCGTGTACGACGTGTTTTCATTCAGATTGATCCAGATGTTTTCGTAGTAGCCGGTTTCGTTGATGGTCGGCACGGCGATGCTGGAGAAGTCCTCTCCATACGATGCGATTATCTCTTCGTAGCTTGCACCCTGTGCGACAAGCGTCTCGATATTGGACGTTGACATGGCCAGGAGATGCAGCGTTTTGAGCTCCGAACCGCTGATTTTGAAGTAGAGGGACGATTCATCGGGATTCTTCTCGAGAGCATCGGGCTTGTTCTCGGAAACGGATCCCATCATGGCCTCGACGTCACAGTCGGGAATATCACCGCCGTCCATGCCCGGGAAGTAGAACGATGCGGCTGCCGCATTGCTTTCAAGAGGCTTGTTCTCCTTGTCCAGCGGAAGGGCGACTACCGTGTAGGGTCCGGGAGTTGTCAGATCTGCCTTGATGGATACCGAGCCGGCGCCGGCTGTGAACTCCTCGACCGAGAGGATGTTCTCGGCGGTGCCGTTGGCGATCTGCGCTGCAAGGGTTGCGGCCGAAGCCTCCACATCACCCTCGGCGATAACGTAGTTGATACCCGTCACGTCGGCACCGTAGGTGAAGTCGATTACGGCGCTGGCACTCGAGTTGTCGGAATTTACCAGCATGCCGCCGTATGCGGCCGTCAGCGTGTAATCCGTGATTTCGGCTCCGGGGAGCATGATGCGGAACGTGCCGTCGGGGTTGGTAGGCAGAGGATCGCTGCTGTATCCCGTCATGTACGCATTGATACCGTCCTCGGGGAAGGTGATGACGCCGTTCACGAAGGTACCGGGTGCTGCCGACTCGATGAGGAAGTCTCCGTAGTTGTGAATACCCTCGGTGATACCTGTGTACTGCTTTGCGATCTTTACGTTAGCGGGATCAGAGCAGTCGATGGTGATGTTGGTCGGCGTGTAGGAGAACTGTCCGGAGAGTTGACTCTGCGTAGCGCCGAAGAACTCGGTCATGAAGGTCCAGCCGAACATCTCCTCGACCATGTAGACGCCCTCCTGCGACTTGTGCTTGTGGATCGTCACATCGAGTTCGACGAGGTTGCCCTCGAACAGGCCGCACAGCCATCCGTCACGGTATTTGCCGGTTCCGAGCTCTTCCCACGGCCACGGAATGATCGTAATATCGATCATGTTGTTGCCGTACTGGGTCAGGTTCTGTTCGTCGTTGAGAAGGAGCGAAGCCTTGTACTCCGTGCCGTCGACGAGTGCGCTGCGGTTGAAGGTGATGACCAGATTGGCCAGGTCGCTGCCGGCCTCGAACGAAACCGAAGAGGGAATATTGAGAATACCCTCCTGGCCCTGCTCAATGCTGGCGAGGATATTCACGGTCAATGCTTCGTCGGTTACGACACGCCGTACCGGAATGGTCACGGACGACTCGTCGTCACCCACGTTGAACTCCGAGGGGATCGTGTTGGGGAAGTAGACCTGTGCACCGGAATCCTTCGGCCCCGGCTCGAAGTCGTCGCTGCTGGTGCAGGCCGAAAGGAGGCCTGCCACCGCAACGATACCCATCAGTAAGAATTTCGTGATGTATTTCATGATGTGCAATTTTTTTTGTTATCTGACAGATCTTACCGTGCCGGTCGGGTCGGGATTGTTCATGTTCGTAAGAGCAATGTTCTGCTGTACGGCGCCGAGCGGAATCACGCAGTTCCACCAGGGAGCACGGCCGTCGGTCGAGATGATGGCGCCCGACGGGGCGTTCGTGCCCGTATCCGCATTGTGCATGCTCATGTTCAGACGCTTCATGTCGTAGTAGATGATGCCCTCGCCCCAGAACTCGATACGCTTCTGGAAGATGATCTCCTCGACAAGGTCCGTCGTGGCGGCCGGGATCCGGTAGTTCGGGTCGCGGTGTGCCATGAACGAGGTGAGCAGCGTGCGGGCCGTGGCCTCGTCGTAGTGAGCCGTAGCCTCGGCCTCGATCAGGTACATCTCCTCGACACGCATCATCGGAATGTCGACCACGTTGGCGATTGTGAAGTTGCTCTTCTCGCCGCCGGCCGTGTGGAACTTGTACGATGCGTAGGGAGCCACCGTCTTGAACTCCTCCTCGGTCAGGCTCATGTAGGGCTGTGCAGCCGCATACGATTGGTCGTCGGGAGTCACGTAGCTCTTCTTGCGGAAGTCGGTGTCGGAGATACGCTCGTAGCTGAAGATCGAGATACCGGGCTGTGCGCCGTAGCCGTAGCCGTAGACGGCCTCGAGGCTCATGTGGGCAGCCCACGAGAGCAGGTTATTGAGCACCGTGTCGGTGGTCTGGATCATGGCCCACATCCATGCGTTGTTTACCGTGTTGAAGCCGGTCTTCGGATCGAGCCACTGGCTCTCGGTCATAATCGTGCAGCCCGATGCGTTGATGGCCTTGCGGGCATACTCGGCGGCCTTCTTGTAGGCCTCCGTTCCCGTCACGAAGCCTTCGTAGGTCTCCTCGAAGCCTCCGAGCCAGAGGTAGGTGCGGGCCAGCAGTCCGTATACGACGGCCTGCGACGGCATGTTCTTCGAGGCGGGCTGGTAGTCGGCCAGCAGAGACTCGGCGTCGGTCAGATCCGAGAGGATGAAGTTGAACATCTCCTCACGCGTGGCGCGCGGGTTGTTCTCCAGCTGCTCGAGCGTGGCGCCCTCGCGCACGATGGGCACCGTCAGCCCCTTGACGGCCTCCAGTTCGCTCTCGTAGGAGGGGCGGTCCGGAGCCTTGGCCGGCAGCGGGTCGTACATGCGGGCCATGTCGAGGTAGCACATGGCACGGAATGCCTTGGCGATGCCGAGCGCAACGCCGCCGCTTTCGCTCTGGCTGGCGATCGAGATCACCTCGTTGGCCGAGTAGATGAACTGGTAGTAGTTCAGATAGAAGAAGTCAGTCCATCCCGTGGCGCTGAGACCTCCCATGTCCGGGTAGAGCCATGCCTGCCAGCGGTCGAAGTACTGGTTTCCGCCGGGGAGATTCTGCGATACGGGGAATACTTCGCCCACCATGCGGTCCGTAGCACCGAAGATGCCGGGATAGCCGAAGTCGAAGTGATCGCCCATACCGAGGTAGTTCGTAATGAGGATTGTCGGAATCGAGGCGGCGATGTTCTCCATGGCGAACGGTGATTCGGCAACCTGCCCGCTCGTCACGTTACCGCCCTCGGGGAAGGTCTCCTCGATGCAGCTCGACAGCAGCACCGGAGCGCAGAGGAGCGCAGCCGCGAATTTTACTATCTTGTTCTTTTTCATGGTATGCAACTTGTTATGAAAGACATTAGAAGGTAACGGTTACACCGCCCGAGAAGGTGCGGATCGGAGCATAGTAGTAGGGGTTGGTGGCACCGTTGATGCTCTGGCGCGGGTCGAGACCCTGGCGCTTCGACCAATACCATACGTTGTCGCAGGCCACGTATACGCGGAGGCTCTCGACGAGGAACTTGCGCGTGATGCTCTTCGGCAGCGTGTAGCCGAGCGTGATGTTCTGGATGTTCAGATACGAGGCGTCGGTCAGGAAGCGGTCCGAAGAGGCTGCCGAGTAGTTGTCGTTGTAGGCAAAACGCGGAATGTTCGAGTTCTTGTTCGTCTCGCTCCACGAGTTGAGCAGGTCGCGGTGGTAGTTGAATCCGCAGGAGCTGCCCGACGGCGAACCCATGTAGGTTGCGTAACCCGAGTCATAGGCCTGGCCCCCGATCTGGTAGGTGAAGCCCAGCGAGAGGTCGAAACCGTAGGCGTGCAGCGAGGTGTTGAAACCGCCGTAGAGGTCGGGCAGCGCATCACCCTGCAGCTCGCGGCCGTTCTGCGAAGCGTCCGAATAGTTGTTGGTCTTCTCACGGGTCTTTTCGCCGGTCTCGGCATTCGTCTTGTAGGTGTACCAGAGCGATTCACCCGTCGTTTTGTCCACGCCTGCGTAGGTCGGCAGGTAGAACGAGAAGACGGATTCGCCCTCGGTCAGGAAGTAGCTGCCGCTGATACGGCCGACGTGCTTGCCGTCCGACGTGGTGTTGTTCTTGTACTGTTCGGGCAGCTTGACGAGCTTGTTCTTGTAGTGGGTCATGTTGACCGAGAAGTCCCAGACGATGTCCTTCGTGCGGATCAGGTCGGCGCGCAGTTCGATTTCGACACCGCGGTTGACCATGTCGCCGATGTTGGTCCAGATCGAGGTGTAGCCCGACTCATACGGCGTAGCCATCTGGAAGAGCATGTCGGTGGTCTTGCGGTTGAAGAAGTCGATGCCTCCCGACAGGCGGTTGTTCCACAGGCCGAACTCGACGCCGACGTTCAGGTTGGCGTTGGTCTCCCACGTGATGTCGGGGTTACCCTTGCGTGCGAGGTTCTGCGTTACGCTCGTGCCGCCGGCGCTGGCGATCGTGTAGTAGTCCGTGTAGAGGTATCCGGAGATACCGTCGTTACCCTGCGAACCGTACGAGGCCTTCACCTTCAGCATGTCCACCCAGGGAGCGTTGAACCAGCTCTCCTTGTTGATGAGCCATGCCACGCCGGCCGACCAGAAGTTACCCCAGCGGTGATCGGGGTGGAAGCGCGACGAGGCGTCGCGGCGATACGAAGCCGAAACGTATACCTTCTCGTCGTAGTCGTACTGGCCGCGGAAGAAGTAACCTTCGTTGTTGTACTCCGCAACCGACGAGCCCGAGCTGGCCATGTCGACCACGGCGCCGCTCAACTCGAGGTTGTTGGGCGAGTACATCACGCTGCGCTGTGCATAGAGTCCGTAGACCTTGCGGTTGTACATTTCGTGACCGAGCAGCAGGCCGATGGTGTGCTTCTCGCCGATCGTCGTGTTGTAGTTGAGCAGTTGCTGGAGGTTGTAGGTGATGTCACGCTGGTGCGACTTGTAGACCAGACCTCCCGACTCGGCGAACTGTCCGTAGAAGGGGTTCATCACCTGCGTACCGCGGGTCTCGTCGATGGCAACGCTGCCGTTGACCGTCAGCTTGAGGCCCTTGTAGAGGTCGATGTCGGCAAAACCGTTTGCCGTGAAGGCGTTGCCCTCGCTGATGTACTTGTTCAGCTGGATGTCCTGCAGGTCGTTGCTCTGACCGCCGGTCGAACGCACGGCACCACCGTTGCGGCCGTCGCCCGTATCGTAGAGCTTCATGCCGTACTGGTCGATCATGATGTTGCCGTTGCCGTCGCGGATGTAGACCGGATAGATCGGGGCCGTCCGCATGGCCGTGGCGAATGCGTTGCCGCCGTCGCTGGCACCCTCGTTGCTCGTATCGTTACCGTTGTTCCATACGAAGTGCGTGTAGGAGAAGTTACCTCCGACCTTGAGCCACTTCTTGGCCTTGTAGTCCGCGCGCAGTCGCGCCGTGTAGCGCTCGTTGCTCGAGCCGTCGATGATACCCGTGTTGTCGAGGTAACCGAGCGATGCGTAGAAGTTCGCGCGGTCCGTAGCGCCCGATACGTTGACGTTGTACTCCTGACGGAACGTGGCCGACTTGTAGATCTCGTCGAGCCAGTTGTCGGGCTTGAGCATGTACTCCTGTCCGTTGTAGGTCACCACGCGACCCTCCTTGGCCAGCGGGTTGAGCTTGCCGTTGGTGCCGATCAGGTTCTGGCCTTCGGGATAGGACATGACGTTGTAGCCCAGACCGCCGGCGGCGTTCGACGTCAGCAGCTGGTTGGCTGCCAGGTTGGCCTGCACGGCGTTGTAGCCGTTTACGAGCGTGTAGTAGTTGTAGAGGGCCTTGTAGTGGTACTCGTAGTACTCACCTGCGTTGTCCACGATGTCGTAGTTCTGCAGGGCGCGGGTGTTGACACCCCACTTGCCGTCGAAGGTCACGGTGGCATCACCGGCCTTGGCGCGCTTGGTCGTCACCATGATGACACCGTTGGCTCCGCGGGCACCGTACAGGGCGTTCGAGGCGGCATCCTTCAGGACGCTGATCGACTCGATATCGGCCGTGTTCAGGTTGTTGATATCGCCTTCGTAGGGCACGCCGTCAACGACCCACAGCGGCGAGTTGCCGGCATTCAGCGAGCCGTAACCGCGGACGTAGATCGACTGACCGGCACCCGGGCGACCCGAAGTCGAGTTGAACTGTACACCGGCGATCTTGCCGACCAGGGCGTCCTGTACGTTCGTCGACTGCGTCTTGATCAGGTCGTCCGACTTGATGACTTTGGCCGATCCGGTGAAGGCCTCTTTCTTGGCCGTACCGAATGCCACGACGATCACGTCGTCGATCGCCTGCGTATCTTCTTGCAGCGTTACGTTAATCGTGGTCTTGCCGGCAATGGGAACCAGCATGTCCGCATAGCCCACGAACGTCACCTTCAGGGTGCCGTCTGCCGGGGCCGAAAGCGTGTAGCTGCCGTCCATGCCTGTGGTCGTGCCGACATGCGTGCCGTCAACCAGGACCGTCGCGCCGACAACCGGGTTGCCTTCCGCGTCGGAAACTGTACCAGAGACCTGCCGGTTCTGAGCGACGGAAAGAAGCATCCCCGCCCCCAGCACAGCAATTAACGATAGTACAATTTTTCTTACCATAAGCGTTAATTTTAATTGATTTTAAAATAAAAAGTTCATGAGCAAAGATATGTGAAAGGCATCTCTTTTACAAACAAAATTGTTAAAAAAATTGCTGATGTAATACATTTTCTTTGAATTTCTCTTTCGCAGTTACAATTTATTTACAGTATTGTAATATCAATTACAATCTGTAACCGGATTTTTTGCCTTTTTTGAGGGTTTCTTCGCGCTTTCCGAGGGGTGTTTTTACCGTCCGAATACCGTTTTGAGTACCCTTACGGTCCAAAAGGTCTATTTTGCGGGTTGCAGCATCTGTTTTCCCGGGCGAAACGGTGCCTTTCTGCGAACCGTTTTGCAGTGGAGGGCCTCTTGCCGCGGCGGGCGTGGGGCGAAAAAAGGCGTATACCTTATTTATATGTTTTTCGGGTTCAAGTGCCGATGCATGCGTTTTCTGCCGCTTCCTAACACTTTGCCGCAGCCTGTTTGGGGTTCATGTTGCCTGTCTCGGAGGAAAAAACGCATATTTTTTCGCTCCGGGCTTGCAGATTCAAATTTTTTGCTTACCTTTGCACCACGATAATACGGAAGGGATTTCCCGTCGGATTATTGCGATGGTGCCATAGCTCAGTTGGTAGAGCAAAGGACTGAAAATCCTTGTGTCCCCGGTTCGATTCCTGGTGGTACCACAGAACGAGAGTCGCAGCGATGTGGCTCTCGTTTTTGTATTGTGTGTGCGGCGTGTGCGGAGAAGGGTGTGTGAAAGGTTCCCTCCGCTGGATCGGGCCCGGACGAGGGCATGGTCCGCAGGGATGCTTTCGGAGTGGTGATCGGGCATGCACAACGGGTCGTGAATAACAACAAGTCGGAATATGAAAAAATTTTGGGTGGTGCTTCTGTCGGTGGCCGTTGTCGCACTGGCGCTGTTTGTCTATTTCCGCTTCTACTTCGTCTTCGGCGAGGGTGTGAAGAGCGGCGAACTGAATTATGTCGTCTACAAGGGGGTGCTGTTCAAAACCTATGAAGGGAAGTTGATCCAGTCGGGCATCCGCTCCAAGACGGCCGGATCGATTCAGTCCTATGAGTTCGAGTTCTCGGTGGACGACGAGGAGCTGGCCCGCGAGCTGATGCTCCAGAGCGGGCGCACGCTCGAGCTGCACTACCGGGAGTATTTCGGGGCGCTGCCGTGGCGCGGTTTCACGAAGTTTGTCGTCGACAGCATTGTCGCGGTACGGCCGCTTCCGGAGGAGCTCCCCTCCGGGATGTAGGCGTCCCGGATGCTGAAGCTCGGTCGGCTGCGGGGGCGGGTGGGGTTGTGGCCCTGTATGTACATTTCTGCTGTTTATGGTACAAATTGGGCGGATGTCGATCCGGTTTTGCCGTGAATCTGCGGTTCCCCGTGCGGGTAAAGGTGGCTTATTTTGGTATTTATGGGAAATAAACAGTGCAAAATAGCGTCTGAAATGTCCGAAATACCCCCCCGATACAAGAATGTAGTAAAATTTGATCTCATTATTGCAGTAATTTGCAATATGAAACGACAAAGGCGCAATGACTTGTTGGTGCAGCAGGTTGTAGAGAGATTGAAAGCCGTTCGCCGGGAGCGTGGCTTGACGCAGGAAAACGTGCGTTTTGATACTGATCTGAATATCGGGCGAATCGAGAGCGGTCGGCACAGCATCTCCCTTACGACGCTGGCTGATCTGTGTGACTATTACGGCATCCCGCTCGAAGAGTTCTTCAAGCATATCGTGACGCATTAGCGGCATGCGGATAGTGTATCCGGAATCACGGCGATTCCGGATTTCGTTTGTCGTGGAGCGGGTGTGCCGCTCTGCGAATACTGGTTGTCCGGTCCCTTCGCGGGGACCGGATTTTTTGTGCCGTATCCGCTCGTGCGGCCTCGTGGGGGTACATGCGGCCGCTTTTTCCCGAACCGGTCCGAGACGGGGCAGGGAGGGGGTGGTTTCGGGCGTTTGTATGCTCGGTCGTGTGCCGTGTCCTTACAATCTGCAAGCATGTGCCGACATGCCCGGACAAGGGTACCCGTCCGGCGGGGCGCCGGGCGCCGGAGCCTCTTCTCTTCCTGCGACTGACTCCACCTCTCTTTTTCAGCAGGCATCGCCGCCGGAAGCGGGGCTGCGGTTATCCTCTTTTGGAACTGCCGGTTCGCGGCCGGAGCTTCCGGCCTCCTTCGCGCCGCGTCTTCCGGCGTCCCTTACGCCGGGGAGGTCGGGTTCTCCCCGGCCAGGCTCCGGGGATATGGTCTCGTATGGCCGGGGTGTTAGCTCTCCGGGACAGGACGCTTCCGGGTCGCCCCAAGTAATCCCAAATAATATGTTGTAGTCGCACCTCCGGGCACGCCGTGCATCACGGTTT
>UMKK01023581.1_pt1 | contig 11591 bp, 9 predicted proteins | sample 1966281 | NCBI WGS metagenome assembly UMKK01 (sample SAMEA4836175, study PRJEB28245) | human gut metagenome | biome: gut microbiome; material: fecal sample | place: Denmark | collected 2008 | reverse complement strand
GAGAAAGCCAAAGAGAATCAATATGATATTATTCTCCTTGACGTAATGCTTCCAGGACTGACTGGATTTGAGGTTTGTCAGGCGATTCGTGAATTCTCTAGCGTTCCGATCATTATGTTGACGGCTAAGGGAGAAGATATGGATAAGATTCTTGGTCTTGAATATGGGGCAGATGATTATATCACAAAGCCATTTAATATTCTGGAAGTAAAGGCAAGGATCAAAGCAATCTTACGTCGAAGCGCACATCACGATGTGAAAGAAGAAGAATCAGCAAAGGTTGTAGAATGCAGAGGTTTAAAGATTGACTGCGAAAGCCGCAGAGTGCATATTCATGGCAAAGAAGTGAACCTGACAGCGAAAGAATTTGACTTGTTAGAGTTACTGGTATTTCATCCAAACAAAGTATACAGTAGAGAGGATTTGTTGAATACAGTATGGGGATATGATTATCCGGGGGATGCAAGAACGGTTGACGTGCATATCCGAAGATTGAGAGAGAAGATCGAAGTGAATCCGGGAGTACCGGACTATGTACATACAAAGTGGGGGGTAGGTTACTATTTTCAGTCCTAAGAAGAACAGATTTGCCTTTTTACATAGTATGCAGTTCTTTATTTTCTTGTCAGTTTTCCTTCTGACGACATTGATATCAGTTTTATTTAGTAAGTTGTTAAATGATGGATATCGTCAGAAAACATATGACCAGAAAGTGGATAGTGTGGTCAGTCAGTGTAGCTGGCTTGGTGATCAGGTAGTTGGAGTCGATTTTCATTTAGATGATGGCTCCAACTCTCTTTCTAATCAGATTGATGAACTTGCAGCAAGTATGAATGGGCGGATCATCGTAATTAAGAATAATTATAAGATCATCAAGGATACTCATACAGATTTTCAGTCTAGATTCTTTTTAAATGATAATGTATTGGATGTTATGGATGGAAAGAAGACAAGGATTGTATCAGAGAGTGGAAAGTATATCGAAGTGATGGTTCCGATCGTATCAAAAGCTGGAAAGCAGAATCATATCCTGGGAGCTGTGCAGGCGACTGTGCCATCTGAGGATATGATGGGAGCAGTTACGGAGATGGAGCATCGCAGGAATATGCTGCTGGTAGCATGTATCATCTGTGGATTATCAATGGCAATGATCATCAGTTATCTGCTGACGAGAGATTTAAAGAAGATTCAGAGAGATGTTGATTTTATTGCGGCTGGTCATGAAGATGAATCCATTGAAGAGACAGGATTTCTAGAAGTACGCAGTATTGTGCAGCGTTTTAATGAGATTCTTGGAAGAATGCAGACGTTGGAAGATTCAAGACAGGAGTTTGTATCGAATGTATCGCATGAGTTAAAGACACCAATGACATCGATGAAAGTTCTTGCAGATTCCTTAATTCAGCAGGGAGATCAGGTTCCGGCTGAATTATATCGAGAATTCATGCAGGATATCGTTGCTGAGATCGATCGTGAGAACGTGATCATTTCAGATCTGTTATCTCTGGTGAAACTAGACAAGAAAGCAGCGCAGCTTCAGATCACAACAGTAAGTATCAACGAATTGTTAGAGATTATCATGAAGCGTTTAAAACCATTGGCTCTGCAGCGTAATATCGAATTGATCTTTGAAAGTTTTCGTCCGGTAACAGCGGAGATTGATGAAGTGAAGTTGTCTTTAGGTCTTACGAATCTGATCGAGAATGGTATCAAGTATAACAAAGATGATGGGTGGATCCGCGTGACACTGAATGCAGATCATAAGTATTTTTATGTGAAAGTTGCAGATTCTGGTGTTGGAATTCCTGAGGATTGCCAGGATCAGGTATTTGATCGTTTTTATCGCGTGGATAAAGCAAGATCAAGAGATACTGGAGGTACAGGACTTGGATTAGCGATCACAAAGAGCGTTGTTTCTCTTCATAATGGAGAGATTAAGTTATACAGTAAGGTTGGTGAAGGAACAACATTTACACTTAGAATTCCATTAAAGTATAAAGGCTAGGAGGAAGAGATGAAGAAAAGAAAATTATGCATGATCTTTTTGCTTTGTCTGGCTTTGATGACTTTAGTGGCAGGATGCCGGTCAAAAAAAGAAACCAATGACCAAGGCAATCAAAAAGGAACAGCAATTTACTATACTAATAATGATGTTACGAAATTGATCATGAAGAAAGAAAATGTGGAGCTTGAAGGAAATCAGCAGCAGAAAGTGAAGATTTTATTAAAGAAACTTCAACAGACTCCAAAGAGTGATAAGATACGCTCAGTGATTCCAAAGAGAATTATGATCAATGGTGTATCAGTGAATACAAATATCGTTGAGATTGATTTTTCGACAGGGTATAAACGAATTTCAGAGAATAGAGATTTGATCTGCCGTGCTGGTATTGTATATACACTGACTCAGTTAAAAGATATCAATTATGTATCATTTTCAATTTCTGGAGAGCCAATGCTTGATACAGATGGTACAGCAATTGGTGCTCTTGGAAGAGATAGTTTTGTATTTGGTAAGTTGCCAATGAAATAATTTATGAAACAAAGACCGATGGTTCTTATATTTGCCGGAGTGTTATCCGGAACAGCCGTTGTATGGAATATTATGTCCATGACAGCGGCTTTTTATCTATTGACAGGTATTTGTCTGTTGGCGTCCTTGATTTTTAGTGATAGGCGTTATGGATGGGTTGTAGTTGGAATACTTGCAGGAATTTTATTATCGTTAGGTTTTAAGACTTCCATGAAACTTGATCTGATCCAGGTAAAGGAAAAGGCAACAGAATATACAATGGGAAGAGTTTTAGAAGTATCGAAAACAAAGAAGGGAAAGTTAGCAGTACTTTTAAAAAATAAAAATTTGGAGGGGAAGATCCTTTTATATACACCCGAGGATGAAAAGATCATTCCAGGAGATATTCTTCGGTTTCAAGGAGAATTAGAAGAATGGGAAGATACAGCTAACCCTGGCCAATTTTCAAGCAGACATTATTATTTCAGTAAAGGAATTTACTATCATGTATATTCGAAAAATATTGAGATCGAAGGACATCAAAATATATATTTTCAGGAAAAGATCTTGCAATGTAGAGAGTACATGAAACATCAGTTAGAAATTCAATACAAAAATGAGGTAAGTGATTTCTTAAAGGGGATGTTAATAGGTGATAAAAATGGACTGAGTGATGAGATTAAAGATGACTTTAAGGAAAGTGGATTAATTCATTTACTTGCGGTATCAGGACTTCATATATCGTTGGCAGGAAGAAGGGTATATAAATTGGTTCGCAAGTGGTGTGGAAATTTTGTAGTTGGTTCACTGGCAGGAATGACAGGTGCAGTGTTTTATTGTATTTTAACAGGTGGATCGGGATCGTCACTTCGTGCAGTGATGATGTTGGGTGTTTACTTCCTGTCAGAGATATTAGGAGAACACTATGATATGATGTCTGCAGGAGCTTTTGCAGGAATTGTCTTACTTATAATGTGTCCGTACAGAATCTATGATACGGGGTTTTTATATTCATTTACAGCAGTTTTTGTGATCGCAATCTATCAACTTGTTAAACCAAAGATGAAAGGTAAATATTATAAGTTGAAGGAATCTTTATCGTTTTGTATTTTTATCCAGATAGGGATGTTGCCATTGATCATATATTTTCAGTATGAAGCTCCAGCTTTTTCTTTTCTTGCGAATGTAGCAGCAGTACCACTGGCAACGTGTGCTTTTACTTTAGCTTTTCTTTTGATTTTTTTGCCGTATACCGTATTTCATGAAGCAATCTCATGGATGATCCAAGGGGTTTTGTGGATTTCCAGACAGTCTTATGGGATGTTGACGATCGGACATGTACCATTTTTATGGGTACTCTTATTTTATTTTATGACCGGATTGTTGATATGGAAGAAAAATGGACAAAATCGACATATCAGGATCAGTCTGGCTTATGTTATCATGATCATTTTGATATGGATTCCAATGGCAAGAAGAAAGAGTCTGGCATTTCTTGATGTTGGGCAGGGAGATTGTTTTGTAGCAGATACGAAGTCTGGGGCGATCATATTTGATGGTGGAAGCAGCAGTGAAGATCAGGTTGGAAGATATCGGATTCTTCCGTATATGAAATATCTGGGGTATCAGAAGATTCAGATTGCGGTGATCAGTCATATGGATATCGATCATTATTCTGGGATCAAGGAATTACTTGAGATGGGGAAAATTAAGTATCTTGGGCTTCCAGAGATTCCAAAAGATGAGACAATGAAAAAGATCATAGGTATAGCGAAGAAACGAGGAACAACTATTTTTTATCTTTCAAGAGGAAGGCAGATCACTACAAAAGATGGAAGTTTGAAAGTGTTGCATCCTCAAAAGAACAGTCAGATGGAAAAGAATGCGGCATCGTTGGTAATGCAGGGAAAAATACTTGGATATCGGGTGCTGTTAACGGGAGATGTGGAAAAAGAAGGCGAAGAAGAACTATTATCAGAAGAATTGGAAAGAGCAGATATATTAAAAGCAGCACATCATGGGTCAAAAAATTCCACGAGTAATGAATTTTTACAAAAGGTTCAGCCGAAACAGACGGTCATCTCTTGTGGAAAACAAAATAGATATGGACACCCACATTTAGAAACTATCCACAGACTACAGACATATCACACAAAGATTTATAGAACAGATCGAAGTGGTGCGATTATTTTTTTCAAAAGAAGAGATGGTTGAAAATCTTCCAAAAAAAAGGTATACTATCAAAAGCTATAGAAAGAGATGCAAAGAATATGAAGAAAATATTAGAAGATATCAAGACAAATACATACGAACGTTTTTATCTATTCTACGGGGAAGAAAAATATATGATCTCCCAGATGAAAAATCAGTTAAAAAAAGCATTAGTTTCAGAAGATGATACGATGAACTATTCTTATTTTGAAGGAAAAAGGGCTGATGCGATAGAGATTGTTGAACTTGCTAAAACACTGCCGTTTTTTAGTGATCATAGGTTTTTGATCTTGGATGAAACAGGACTTGGAAAGAAAAGTGATGATACGTTTATTGAAGGATTAAAGGAAGCCTCGGATACAAGTGTTGTGCTTTTTATAGAAGATAGTGTAGATAAGCGTTCAAAGATTTATAAATTTCTTTCGAAGGAAGGACATGCGGTATGTTTTGAATCTGCTGGAGATAAAGAATTATCCAGATGGCTGGCCTCATTGCTTAAGAAAGAAGGAAAACAGATGTCATCTGCAACGATGCGAAGTTTTTTATATCGCTGTGGATCTGATATGTATACTTTAAAAAATGAATTAGAGAAATTGATCTCCTATGTTGGAGAGAGAGAAGAAATTACGATCCGTGATCTGGAAGAGTTGACATCTTCTCAGACGACAAATCAGATCTTTGTGATGCTTGAGGCAATTGCGAGAAAGCAAAGAGAAAAAGTATTGACATTATATTATGATCTGATCGAGTTAAAGGAATCACCATTTGGAATTCTGGCATTGTTAGTCAGACAGTGTAATCAGCTGCTTCAGGTGAAAGATTTAGATTGTCTTGGAAAGAGCAATGGGATGATCGCAAAGCAGATGAAAGTTCCAGCATTTGTTGTAGGAAAGTTAAAAGATCAAGCGAAAATGTTTTCAATGGATACACTCAGAAATATGATCGAAGCATGTGCAAAAACTGATGAATCAATTAAAACAGGAAAGATCAGTGACAGAGTTGGGGTAGAACTATTGTTGATCCAGTTCAGTCAGAAATAAATCAATCAATTTAAGATAGAAGAAGTCTAGTATAATAAAAATGATGAAAAAAAAGAAGCCTGACGGTGGCTTCTTTTTTTCGGGTTAATTTTATTAAAATTCGTTTCTTGATATCTGATTAAGCAATAGCGTTAACGGCTTTAGATAAACGAGCAATCTTTCTAGAAGCTGTATTCTTGTGGAAGATTCCTTTAGAAGTAGCTTTGCTGATTTCAGAAATGCAAGCTGTTAAAGCTTCAGAAGCTGCTGCTTTATCGTTAGCTGCGATCGCTGCTTCTACTTTTTTGATATATGTTTTAACTTTAGTTTTGATTGCTTTATTTCTTTCTGTTTTTGTGTTGATAACTTTGATTCTTTTTTTTGCTGATTTAATATTTGCCAAAGTGGGCACCTCCAATATGATAACTTAAATTTCTTTCTTTTCTTGAATCTTGTCTATAGCGAGACACGGTTAGCTATACACAAAACATACTGTTATATCTTATAGAAAATGATTGAATTTGTCAATATCTTTGGGGAAAAAATGTAATATTTTTTTAAAAACAATCACATACTAGAGAAAAAAGGAGGCAAAATCAATGCAAAATCGTACAGATCTGGCACTGGAATTAAAAGAAGAGAAGAATATTGGTTCTGCACAGTCAGGAATTATCGTAAAGACAAGAATTGATACAACGAATCATATAAAAGAAACAAAGATCATCATCAAAAACAAAAAAGGGGAGGACTCTTTAGGAAAACCAAAGGGAACCTATATTACGATCGAAGCGAAAGATCTGTCAACAAACGATGGTAGTTTTCATAAAGAAATGAGTGAAGCATTGTTTTTAAATTTAAAGGAAATGTTAAACAAAAAGAAAAAAATACTGATCGCAGGACTTGGAAATGCTGATGTGACAGCGGATTCGTTAGGGCCTAAAGTTGTGAACAATCTATATATTACAAGACATTTGCAAAAAGAGGGGATTGGAAATTATCAATTTGAACTAAGTGCGATCGCACCGGGGGTTATGGCACAGACGGGAATTGAGACAAGTGAGATTTTAGAATCATTAGCAGACCGGATAAAACCAGATGTTGTTATCGTGATCGATGCTCTGGCGGCCAGAAGTTATAGCAGATTAAATAAAACGATTCAGATTAGCGATACGGGAATTGCACCGGGTTCAGGTGTTGGAAACCATAGAAATGAGATTACACAGCATACGATCGGTGTTCCAGTTCTTGCAATTGGTGTTCCAACGGTAATTTCTGTTCCAGCGATCATTCATGACGTTTTTGGAGAAAAATCTCTGGAAAATGTTTCTGAAAATATTGATGAAGAATTTATTTCCATGCATGTTACACCAAAAAATATTGATGAATCTATGAAACGGATCAGTTATACGATATCTGAAGGAATCAATCATTTACTGCATAATTAAAATATGAATGAATACAATGAAAGTATGGAGAAAAGAAAGAGATGGATATTGAGCATTATGATCGGTTGTTTTCTGATCATTTTTTTCAGTCAGAAGATCAATGTGCAGGGAATGGTTTTAGAATTCATGGATCATTATTATCATGGGATCATGACAGGATTTTTTCCGGCAGTATCTAAGAAGGAAGTGACATTTTCGGGAAATATTCTATCGGACATGGTCCGTATGTATTATCAGGAAACAGTACCAATCTTACAATATCGCACAGATTATAAGGATAAAAAAGAAGAAGATCTAGTACAGCAAGATTATTATTTTCAGGATGATGAAACAACGGATGAGGTGGTAGAGGAGGTAAAAAAAGAAGAAAAGTTGTTTCATGCAAAAAAATGGGAAAATTCAAAATATTTAAGAAAATATATTTATCAGATCGACAGTACGACAATGGCGACAGAGAATGAGTTAAATGGAAAAGTTTTATTAAACACGAACTTAAAATTAAGGAAATCTGATGAACCGCAGATTTTAATTTATCATACACATGGGAGTGAGGCATACCGTGGCAGCAGGAAAGGAAGAAAATCAGATACTGTGATCGGTGTTGGAGATGTTTTAACGAAGAGATTGGAGCAAAAAAATATCAAGGTTGTACATGATCGTAACATTTACGATGTAAAAAACGGAAAAGAGGAGCGATCCAAGGCTTATAATTATGCAGCAACTGCAATTGAAAAGAATCTAAAAAAATATCCATCCATTCAGGTTGTGATCGATCTGCACAGGGATGGAGTCAATGAATCGACAAAGCTTGTGACGAGACAAAATGGAAAGAGAATGGAGCAGATCATGTTTTTTAATGGAATGAGCCGTACAGCAACAAATGGAAATATCAAATATTTAAAGAATCCAAATAAGCAGACAAATCTTGCGTTCAGCCTGCAATTGCAAGCACAGGCTGCTTTGAAATACCCTGGATTTACACGAAAAATTTACGTAAAAGGATATCGTTATAATCTGCACTACAGAGGAAGAAGCTTGTTAGTGGAAGTTGGTGCGCAGAATAATACGTTATCAGAAGCAAAAGCGTCTATGAGTTTACTTGCTGAATTATTAAATAATGTGTTATACTAAAATGGAGTGTCTGAAAAGACATATGTACTTGAAATATAATTAGGAGGAACTTATGGCAATAGATCAGAGTAAAATACGAAATTTTTGTATTATCGCACATATAGATCACGGAAAATCAACATTAGCAGATCGAATCATTCAGATGACAGGAACATTAACGGATCGAGAGATGCAGGAGCAGGTTCTTGATAACATGGATCTTGAAAGAGAACGTGGGATTACGATCAAATCGCAGGCAGTACGAATTGTTTATAAAGCTGACGATGGGGAAGAATATATTTTTAACTTGATCGATACACCGGGACACGTGGACTTTAATTATGAAGTATCACGAAGTCTTGCAGCATGTGAGGGAGCAATCCTTGTTGTCGATGCTGCACAGGGAATAGAGGCACAGACATTGGCAAATGTTTATCTTGCGATTGATCACGACTTAGAAGTTATGCCGGTCATCAACAAGATCGATCTTCCGAGTGCAGATCCAGAGCGTGTTAAAGCAGAAATTGAAGATGTGATCGGAATCGATGCAGAAGATGCACCTCAGATTTCTGCAAAAAGCGGACTAAATGTAGAACAGGTATTAAAGCAGATCGTAGAGAAGATTCCATCACCAGAGGGCGATAAGAATGCACCATTACAAGGATTGATCTTTGACAGTATGTATGATGCATATAAAGGAGTTATCATCTTTACAAGGATCAAAGAAGGAACGATCAAAGTCGGAACAAAGATGAAGATGATGGCAACTGGAGAGAGTGCAGAAGTTGTAGAAGTTGGTACATTTGGGGCAGGAAGATTCAATCCATGTGATGAACTGACAGCAGGGATGGTTGGATATGTTACAGCCAGCCTTAAAAATGTACAGGGAACCAGAGTTGGTGATACGATTACAGATGCAGATGATCCATGTGCTGAACCACTTCCAGGATACAAAAAAGTAAATCCTATGGTATATTGTGGACTATATCCAACAGATGGAGCAAAATATCCGGATTTAAGAGATGCATTAGAAAAATTACAGTTAAATGATGCAGCACTACAATTTGAAGCAGAGACATCCGTTGCGTTAGGATTTGGATTTAGATGTGGATTTCTTGGATTATTGCATTTAGAGATCATTCAGGAACGTTTGGAGAGAGAATATAACTTGGATCTTGTAACAACAGCACCAGGCGTTATTTATCGCGTATATAAGACGGATGGAAGTATGATCGAATTAACGAATCCATCCAATCTTCCAGATCCATCCGAGATCGACCATATGGAAGAACCAATCGTAACAGCGGAGATCATGGTAACTTCTGAATTTGTTGGAGCGATCATGGGATTATGCCAGGAAAGACGAGGCGTATATCTTGGAATGGAGTATATGGAAGAGACAAGGGCATTACTTCGTTATGAACTTCCATTAAATGAAATCATTTATGATTTCTTTGATGCATTAAAATCACGTTCCAGAGGTTATGCATCCTTAGATTACGAAATGAAAGGATATCAGACATCAAGACTTGTAAAATTAGACATTTTGATCAACAAAGAAGAAGTTGATGCGCTTTCTTTTATTGTACATGAAGATACCGCGTATGAGCGAGGACGTAAGATGTGTACAAAATTAAAAGAAGAAATTCCAAGACATATGTTTGAAGTACCGATTCAGGCAGCGATTGGAAGTAAAGTCATTGCAAGAGAAACTGTCAAAGCAATGAGAAAAGACGTTCTTGCCAAATGTTACGGTGGAGATATCTCCCGTAAGAGAAAGCTGTTAGAGAAACAGAAGAAAGGAAAGAAACGAATGCGTCAGGTAGGAAATGTTGAAATTCCACAGGAAGCATTCATGAGTGTTCTGAAGTTAGATGAAGACTAATACGATCGAGCTTTATATTCATATTCCATTTTGTAAAAGTAAGTGCAGATATTGTGATTTCTGTTCCTTTCGGGCAGAGGAGGAAACAATCCATGCATACCTGGGGAAACTAAAAGAAGAACTGATTTTCTGGGGAAAGAAATTAGCAGCACGAGACGTTGTAACCGTCTTTATTGGAGGCGGAACGCCATCATATCTTAGAAGAGAAGATATTCAAATGATTTGTGAAACTATATTTGAACATTTTCATATTTGTGAGGATGCTGAGATTACGATTGAAGCGAATCCAGGAACAGTAGATTTAAAAAAACTATGTACATATAGGGAAAATGGGATCAACAGGATTAGTTTTGGATTGCAGTCAACAGTGAAAGAAGAGTTGGAGTATCTGGGAAGAATTCATACCTATGAAGAATTTTTACAAAGTTTCGACTGGGCAAGACAAGCTGGATTTTTGAACATCAATGTTGACTTGATGAGTGCGGTGCCGAAACAAACATTAACTTCTTATGAAGAGAATTTAAGAAAAATAGCTAAACTTTCTCCAGAACATATTTCTGCGTATAGTCTGATCATTGAAGAGGGAACACCTTTTTACGAAGATAATAAGTTAGAGGAACTTCTTCCATCAGAAGAAGATGAAGTTTTAATGTATCGAATGACAGAAAAGATTTTAAACGAATATGGTTACGACAAATATGAGATTTCAAATTATGCAAAGCCAGGTTTTGAAAGCAGACATAATCTTGGGTATTGGTCCCATATTCCGTATTTGGGAGTGGGGCTTAATGCCTCTTCGTATCTGGATGAGAAACGTTTTGAGAATCCCTCCGATATGAAAGACTATTTAGAGATTCAATCGTTCGGAGATGCATATGAAGGAGCCCGTTCGTTATCAGTTTATGAACAGATGGAAGAATTTATGTTTCTTGGACTTCGAAAGACGAAAGGCATTTCGAAGAAAGAGTTTATAGAACGTTTTGGTTGCTCCATGGATTCTGTCTATGGAAAGCCATTGATAGAATCCATGAAACAAGGCATGATGAAAGAAGAAGGAGACCGAGTTTTTCTGACGCAAGATGGTACCTTAGTCAGTAATCAGGTCTTATGTGAATTTTTATTTGACGAGGAAGTTTAAGGATACAAGTTTATCAAAGATCCATTAATTTTTTTAGATTGATCTGCCCCCAGCCCTGATGGTGTCTGGGGGTTTTTAATTTGTCGCAGTTTTTTCGCAGTTTCATTTTTATATCCTTATTGGTGTAAAAAGGATATTTTTCGAGCAGGAGAGCAAAAGAACCAGAGACGACAGGGGTTGCCATGGAAGTACCACTTTTGATAGTATAGCGGTTATTTAAGGAACACGAAAAAATATTTGTTCCAGGGGCAACAACATCCGGCTTCATAAC
>UMKK01015656.1_pt1 | contig 11814 bp, 7 predicted proteins | sample 1966281 | NCBI WGS metagenome assembly UMKK01 (sample SAMEA4836175, study PRJEB28245) | human gut metagenome | biome: gut microbiome; material: fecal sample | place: Denmark | collected 2008 | reverse complement strand
TGAACTTTATGGTTCGGAAGTTACTATTAAAGCTGATGGCACGGTAACGATTTATGGTGACGTAACGGCAACCGGCAATGCAAATGATAACAATACAACTGGCAATGTTACAATTAATGCCGGTGATGTAAATGTATACGGTACTTTAACCTCCGCAACAATAGGTAAGGATGTATCTATATCAGGTATAGCTAGTCAGGCGAATGGACAACTCAATTATACCGGTGTAAATAATCCTAAAGTTACTATGCCGCATATAGGAGATAGGTTTACATATACCACCCAAAATTCTACTGTTGATGGTAATATCATTATTAATGCAGGCACAAAATTTAACGATGAATGCGAAACCGTAACTATTGGCAGCGGTAATGTTAACCTTTACTACGGCAACAAACAGGAAGGCCTTATCACAGCTGGAGGCAATTTAGATGTAACTGGTACCGGAAATGTTTATGTAGACAGCGACCTTGATATTGGTGGCAATTTAACCCTTACCGGTAATGGGGAAAACAGCGAAGTTGTGCTTGACCTTACCAATATCGGGCAAGTGCAGGCTAAAAATGAACTTGCAGAAAATCCAAATAGTAATGTAACAGCTCTAGATAAATTCCATGATTTTATGCATGATTTTGGTTCTCAAATTGGTAATGACAATCGACAAATTATGCTTAATGCGAAAATTTCCGGAGATGCAAAACTGACCATTGATATGTGGGATAAAACACAAAATAATGGTCAAGGTGGATATAATCTTAATAAATATGATCAAAACACTGGACATGATTTAGTAACCGAACTTAATAATCTTAATATTAATGCTGATATAAAGACTAATAATGGTACTATAGGTAATGTAACTTCAGCTAAACCTATTACCTATATTTGGGTAAGTGATGGGGATCAACTTCAAGCAATTAACAATAATGGCGTTAATGGCTTAAGTTATAACTATGCTTTGAAAAATGACATCAACGCCAGTGATGTAGAAAATTATGTAGCTATTGGTACTGGTAGCGAATTTACCGGCACTTTTGACGGTCGCGGCAACCGCATTATTGGCCTTGATACTACTAAAAACGATAATGGCACTAATACCAATTTCATGGCTAACGCCGGTATTTTCAGTACTATTGGCGAAGGTGGTACTGTTAAAAACGTAAATATTTACAGCGGTAACTTTACTGGTACTGATACTGCCGGCGCAGTTGCAGGCGTAAATAAAGGACGTATTGAAAATGTAACCGGATTCGGTAACACTGTTGAAGTTATCGGTGCTGGCATTGCAGGTGGTATTGTTGGCAAAAATGAAGGTAAAGGTACTTTTGGTATTGAGGACGGTGCTTCAACTTTAACTGGCAATGGCATTTATGATGTTCAAAGTATTGGCAGCGTAATTACAGCGTCTGGTGTCGCAGGCGGTTTGGTAGGTATTAATGACGGTGCACTTGGTAACAGTTATAGCGATAGTGCTGTAACTTCAACTGCTGGCACTTCCAATGGACTTGGTGGCGTTGCAGGCGTTAATAAAGGCGATGTACAATTTGTTGACAGCCTTGGTGTAACCAATGGTGGTACTAATAGTGATAAAGTTGGCGGTATCATTGGCGTTAATAACGGCAATATGTATAGTGGCTATAACGAAAGTATCGTCAGCGGCAAAGATAATGTCGGCGGTATTATTGGTGTTAATACAAGTACTGTATCTAACATTGTTAATGCAACAGGTGTTGTCGGTACTAATAATATAGGTGGTCTTGTTGGCGATAATAGTAATAGCGTAACCAACGGACGCAACAACGGCACTATTACAGGTAATACGAACGTTGGTGGTCTTGTTGGCGATAACGGTAAAGATGCAGTTTTAACTGACCTTGTAAACGCAGAAGCTGCTGATATTATAGGTGTTACTAATGTAGGTGGTATTGCAGGCAGCAATGCTGGCACTATTACAACAGGTAAAGCCGATGATGAAGACGAAAAAGCTAACCTTATAAACCGCGGCAGTATTACAGGCCATACGTATGTTGGAGGCGTTGCAGGTACTAACAGTGGTATTATTACTAATGCTAACAACAATGTAGAACTTAACGCTGATACTACTGGAGCACAGTACTTTGGCGGTATTGCGGGCGAGAACACTGGTACTATTGAGAACGCTACTAATACAGCTAACGTAAATGCTGCTGGTGCAAACTATGTTGGCGGTATTGTTGGCTTAAACAAAGGTACGTTAAATGGTAGTAGTAACAAAGGATCTGTTACAGGGTTAAACTTTGTAGGCGGTGTAGCAGGTAAAAACGTAGCTGCGATTAAGGGTACACTCACTAATGGTGAATTAACAACTATCAAAAATGGTGGCATAGTTACTGCCGAAAGCGGTGGCGCAGGTGGTATTTTTGGTGTCAACGAAGGTGTCATAGATAGCATACACCTTGTTAGTGAAGGAATAGTAAAAGGTACGAACCCTAAAACTGGTGAAAGCGGTACTGGTGGTATTTTTGGTATAAATAAAGGCAAAATTACTAATTCGGTACTTGAAAATACTAAAGGTACTGTTAGCGGTGTTAGCAATACCGGTGGCTTGATTGGTATTAACAGTGGTGATATTTCTCAAACGTCACTGAAAAATGTTGCTGACATTAATATTGATAATGAAGATAAAGTTCTAAACATTGGCGGCTTAATCGGTAAAAATACCGGTAAAATTGAAGGTGGCCGTGACGCTGCCGATAGTTATTACAAATACCAGATTTACAACAACGGTACTATTACTGTAACCGGTGAAGGCGAAAATATTGGTGGTCTTATCGGCTATAACACTATAGCAAATGGTACTCCGGGCAGCTTAACCGCAGGCTACAATACCGGCGCAATTAAGGCAGAAAATAGTTCTAATGTTGGTGGCATCGTTGGTAAGAACGAAGGCATTGTTGACCAGGTATTTAACACCGTTATGACAGGCGTAGATGATAAAGGTAATACTGTATATGGTACTATTACTGGCAAGGATAATGTCGGCGGCTTGGTTGGCACCAATAGCGGAACGCTGAGCAATGCTTATAACACGACGGCGGTTAATGGTGCTGAAGGTTCTACTGGTAATGCAGTTGGTGTAAATGATGGAAACAATGCTAAAGTAAACTTTGTTTACGATGTTACTAATACGAATAATACGCTTATAGGTAAAAACACTAATAATGCAACCATAAGTAACTCTTATACATCTGCAGACGCAGAAAAAGGTGCTGTTGGTACTGTCGGAATCACCTACGTTTCTGCGGATAAAGCAAATGATAAAGATAGTTATGACAAATTTGCTGGTGATACTTGGAAATTCTATGATGGTAACAGCAATCCGTTGCTTAAAGTGTTCTTAACAAATCTGGTTATCAAAGATACCAATAATAAAGGGCAATCGCTTGAAGAATTTTTGAACCTTGTTTATAACGGCAAAGAACAAGATTTAAATATTAATGTCCTTATAGAGAAGGGCTTTATCGAAGTACCTGATGAGGAAGCACTTAAAGCTTATTATAATACGGTTATTGATAAAGAGTCAGGTGAAAGCCATTTGTTGCAAAATGCTGATGGCCAAGTAGATGCAAAAGGTTATTCTGATTGGTTATATTCCAATCAAATTGCTGCTAACACTGATGGTAAGCCGTTTAATCCTAATAACCTCGGTTATGATATTACTTACACAACCGAGGGAGGAACGATAGATATTGGTAAGTTATCAATAAATATTACGCTTGACGATATTTATCGTATTTACGGTAATGTAGGCAACATTTTTAGTGATTCTACAACTGAAAATAAAACTACGTATGAAGATTCTTATCACGTTAATACAGATGGATTAGATGATTCTTTAGTTAATTACATTATGGATAATCTTAAAGTAACTTTTGAAGATAAAGCTATTGATGGTGATAAGACCCAAAATGTTGGTAGTTACGATTGGAGTATGAATGTAATTATTGGCGGTGATGATGCATCTAACTATCAGATCAACAGTACTGGTTTACAAGAAACTATTATTAAAGGTGAAAACAAATCTCATGTTGAAAAAGCTGATTTGACCATTACACTTGACGATGTAGAACGTATTTATGGTAACATCGGTTTTGTTAATAATACAGGTTATGGAATAACTAATGTTAATGGATTAACAAATGGTGATGAAGATAATAAATTAAACTTATCTGATAATGCTAATATTACTGATGCTGCATTAATTAATGTTGCTGGAGAAGAAAGAACAAATGATGTAAAAGGTTCGCCTTATGATTGGACTGTTGCTGGTGATGCTTCTAACTTTACCGGTGTTGACAATTTGGGAACTAATTACAATATTACTGTTGTTGCCGGTAATTCTAAAGTTACGCCTAAGACTGTAACAATTAAAGATTTACTTGCTACTATTGTTTATGGTAATCAGGATAATAAAGGATTACAGATTAATACAGGTGCAAGTCTCGCCGATGGAAGTATAGTATATGGTGATGATGTTACTCTTGTGACCGATAACGCTAACTATATAACTGGCGGCAAGTATGATGAAAACAGAGGTAATCGTGTAACGGCAGACGCTGGTACATATACTGATAGTCTGTATGTAAATGGTTTAAGTTTAAACGGCAATAAAACCGAAAACTATGTTCTTGATACAACAAGTGCAGTGGGTGATATTACCGTAACCAAAGCTGATCTGTCAATTACTATTAATGGTGTTGGTACTACTTACGGTACAGCGTTTGATGAAAGCCAATATGGTTATACGCTTGATAAACTTGTTAATGGTGATGGTGATAACAATAGTGTTATTAATGCTATTGAAAACGCTATTAATAACGCCTCCGGCGGTTATCATAATACTGGTGCAGCCGATGGTACTAATGGCAAAGTTACGCAAGATGCTGAAGGCGATTATTCGCTGAGCTTCAAGAATGATATTACTCAAAAAGATGTGTTGACAAACTATAACATTACCGTTGTAAAAGATGGCGATGTTAATGTTTCCAAAAAACAAATCCACATCGGTGCAAACACTGAAGAAATTCATCTTGGTGAAAGACCTGATTATACCGGTACGGACATTAACGGTGAATTGGTGAATGGCGATAAGTTGAACGGTAATTATCATTATGGCGTAGAAGACAGTGCTGATGAAAAAGTAGTTGGCGACCATTCGATTGGTGTATGGATTGGCAATACGTTCTATGATCTTTCTGCAACGGTTGATTGGACAAAAGTAGATGGCTTCTTTAGTAACTATGAAGTTATATATAAACCCGGTACTTTAACCGTAACAGAACAAGTAATGCCTGACCTGCCCGATAACTGGCCTAACAACCGTTGGGATTATCTGTTTGGCGACAATCCGTTTGACCGCAACGAAAACTTCCGCGAACGCAAGGCAGAAGTAAACTTTGTTGACGGTGCTATGGAGATTTAAACAGCATAACTTTTACAACTTAATAATCGCGTTAGCCTGAATTTGGCAAACCAAAAACAAAACGCCTGCGGAAAACTCCGCAGGCGTTTGTGCGTTGTAATGTTTAAACTTTCTTGTATATTTACCAAAATCATGTTAAAATATGATTGTAAATCATAAAGAGCGGATTACAAAAGAAAGGGGGCAAAAATGCCGGAGGCTTATCAAATTTATTTTTTTGAAACAGCTAATGGTAACCGTCCTGTTGAAGATTATTTGGAACGCTTGCGTATTTCCAAAAATCCCAAGGACAGGACTTTATTTGCGGATATACTTGCGTTTATTAATGCGTTGGCACAGCGTGGCAATGCTTTGGGCATGCCCTATGTACGTAAATTAAAGGGTACTGATTTATGGGAATTAAGGCCTAAAAGCGAAAGAATAATATATTGCGTTATACATGGCAACAAGGTTTATTTACTGCACGCTTTTACGAAAGATTCGCAAAAAACTCGATTGAAAGAAATAAGGACTGCTGTGCAAAGATATAAGCTGTTGTTATCAGAGGATTTGTAAGTTATGTTTGCAGGAAAGGATGAACGCATTATGGAAAACAGGGAGGCTAAAGTAAACCATAAATATGTTGGGCGCAGTTTTGATGATTATTTAAACGAAACATTGACGCAAGATGAACTGAAATTGATTAAAGCTAAAACAGATTTTTTGTTGCAGTTGATTGATTTAAGAAAAGAAGCCAATTTAACTCAAAGCGAGTTAGGTAAAATGGTTGGATTAAAGCAATCGACAATTGCCAAAATTGAAAAAGGAGTAATATCGACCAGTTTTGACAATTTGTTTAAAATGCTGGCAGTAATGGGTAAAACCATTAAAATTACTCCGTTGTAAAAGTAAAAAACGCCTGCGGATTTTTCCGCAGGCGTTTGTGCGTTGTAAGTTGTAATGTATTATTTATTTTTGTCAATTTCTTTTATACTTTCAGCAGGTGTAGGCAGGTTTTCAGGCATGGTACCGCCGAGTTCTTTAATGGTTTGGCGCACGGTACGTGCAACTGTATAATGTGCTTTGTTGGCTTCTTCTTTAGTGGTTATGCCCTCACGGCGCAGTTTGGCTTCGGTTTGCGTAATGCGGAACAGATTAGCGCCAAGTTCTTCGCTGCTCATGTTGTCTAAAATTTCCTGATTGCCTTTTAAACCTTTGCGGCGTTTAATATCACCGGCAGTTTCGCCGCCGTATAAACCCATGTAACCGCTGTTTTGAAATAGCGCAAAGTCGAGGCTTGTTTTAACGCCTGCTGCAAAAGCTGCGTCGGCAAGGGCTATGTTTTGTTGCTTTACATCTTTGCGGGCAGAAAGGCGTGCGTCAATTTCTTTATTAAGCGCTTCGACTGCTTCGATATCGTGGATGCGGTCAGCACCGAGCTGTGCCAGCCATTGCTTAAATGGTTCTGCCTTGGGCGAGGGTATCGATTGGATAATACGCAGTATGCCTTCTGTATCGGCAACGTCAGTAAGGCGCATTTTGCCGTCACTGGCTTTTAGTTTCAAACGTACGATTTTTTCGTACGTTTCATTTGCACCTTCAGATTTTAGTTTACGCTTTAAATCGCTCCAATAGCGTTTTGCGTTGCTTGCTTCGCTTAACGCACCTACTACATCCACAACAGAAAAATACCATTGTTGTTCTTTATCGTTCCATACGGAGCGTATTTGACTGGTTTGAAATTCTTTAATGCTTTTCATACATATCTCCTTATCATAAATAAGCAGTTTGCAAAGGTTGTTTACAAACTGCTTATGGAGTGGTTGTGTTTAGTTGCTGAAAATATACTTCCTCAATACGACCTGTCGCCCATTACGGGGTGCTTGCCGGGGGCAAGATGCAGGCGTTTGGCAAGTTCCACTGCTTCTTCAAGCGGCAGGTCGCCGGCGCGCTCACCGTTTTTTTCAAATACGCAGTGCGGGTCTTCGCTGCCAACTTCGCCGCCGGGCAGGTAAATGTATTCTCTGTTGTCGTTGTCGGCAAGTATAATGCCTGCAAGTAACTGTTCCGCTAAAATTTTGCTCATTGCTGCTCCTTAAAACATGCGGCGTTTCCACAGCCAGTAGCCGGTAACCCCGGCAACCAGAAGCGAGGTGCCGCCTATTACAAGAAATCCGTACGGGCTGTCGGAAAGCGGCACGGGCACGTTCATGCCCCATAAGCCGCCGATGGTGGTTGGTATGGCCAGTATAATCGTTACGGACGCCAAAAACTTCATTACAAGGTTCAGGTTGTTGCTGATGATGGAGGCGAACACTTCCATCATGCTGTTTAAAATGTGGCTGTACATTTCAACCATTTCAATAGCCTGCTTGTATTCGATGATAACGTCCTCCAGCAAATCCTCGTCTTCTTCATACAGTTTGATGAGGTGTGCGCTCTGGTTGGTGGAGCGCAGGCGCAGCAGTTTTTCGGTTACAATGTAGTTGCTGCGCAGGGAGGTTGTAAAGTATGTTAAGGATTTCTGCAAATCCAGCATGTTAAAAAGCTCGCTGTTTTCCATGGACTGGCGCAGGTGCTGTTCCAGTTCGTCAGTGCGTTTGATAATAATGCGGATGTATTTCAGATATAAGGTTGCCGATTTATAGAGTATCTGAAAGAGAAAGCGCGTCTTTTTAAAGGTGCTGAACATTTTATAGTTGTAGGAAGAAAAATCGGCGATAACGGCGTTAGGTTCCAGGCAGACGGTAACGATGTAATCTGCCGATACGATAATGCCGAGCGGCAGGGTGTCGTAATCCTTGTTGCTGCGCAGGACAGGGATGTCGATAAGGGTGAGTATCTGGTCGTCTTCGGTTTCGATACGGGATTTTTCTTCATCGTCAAGCGCGGCGCTTAAAAAGTCCATCTGAATGCCGGTGGCGTCCGCCACTTCGTGCAGTTCTTCGGGTGAGGGACTGACGATGTCTATCCAGCAGCCTTTTTCCAGGCTGTCCAGTTCCAGTTCGTCCATGCCGTTATTGGTGCTTTTCATAATTCTGTACATTGGCGGTCCCTCCTTCCGTTTGCAATGTGAATTAAAGCCGCAGCGCGGGGCTGTAAATTTAATTCACTCTGCAATCTTTTAAATATTCGGCACAAAAGCGCAAAATCCTTGTTAAAGGCGCGTTTTAGTTAAATTTTTTACAAAATTTTAAACTGCAGGGGCAGAGTTTTTACTTTTCTTTAATAAAAATTGTTGATATAATATAACTAATTTTAAAAGTAGGAGGGTAGTATTGTAGCTTAGAGCGGATTTTTTGTGAAGAAAGGTAGTGCAGCAGGATGAATGTTCAGTTGATTATTGTTGTTGTGTATATTGCGCTTTTGTTCGCAATAAGTTTTTACGTTAAAAGCAGGGCGGATAAAGGCTCTGCGGAGTATCTTTTTGCAGGGCGCAAACTTGGCCCGGTGCTGATTGCCGTTAATATTACGGGGCTTGCCGTTGGTGCGGCTTCTACCGTTGGCGTTGCCGAAAACGCTTACAAGGTTGGCATGGCGGCAGGCTGGTACAACGCGGCGTGGAGCGCGGGCGCCATTATTATGGGCCTTGTGGCGGCAGGCAAGCTGCGTGCCATGAAGGTTTCCACCATTCCGGAATTTTTTGAAAAATATTACGATACCAAAGGCCGCGTTATCAGCGCGGTTGGGCTTGTAATTATCATGTCCGTTATTACGGCGCTTCAGTATCTCGCCGGCGGCGCGATTCTGGCTTCGCTTCTGCCCGAATATTTCTCGTTCCGCGGCGGCATGATTGTAAGCGCGGTGGTATTTATCGGCATTACGCTCATCGGCGGTTTGTGGTCGAGCGGTTTGTCCAATATCGTCAGCGTTGTTTTAATTTACGCGGGCATTTTATATTCCTGCGTGGCAGCGGTAGACCACAGCGGCGGGCTTGATGCCATTGCGGCGCAGCTGCCGGCCGGGCTTGACTGGTTTGACCCGTTTGCGGGCATTCCTCTTGCCGTTATTATCGGCTGGTTTATTGTTATGATTACGCAGGCCATTACGGCGCAGGGCCCTGTGCAGATTGCCTGCGGCGCGCGTGACGCCAAAACCGCGCGCAACGGCTTTATTCTTGGCGGTCTTTTAATTTTCCCGGTAGGCTTTTTGTGCGCGCTTCTGGGCATTATCGGCAAGGTGCAGTTCCCGGAAATTTCGGCAACGCTTGCTTTGCCTAAAGTTGTTATGGCGCTTGACCCAATTGCCTCTGGCACTACGCTTGCGGCGCTGTGGGCAGCGGACGTATCTACCGCCTGCACAATTCTTCTGGGTGCAGGTACGCTGTTCAGCCAGGATATTTACAAACGCTTTATTAATCCGTCCGTAACGGACGACCGCTTTGTTAAAATTAATCGCCTGACGATTCTGGCGGTTGGCATTATAACCTTATGGTTTGCTTTTAATGCTGCCGGCATTTTAAAAACCATGGTGGCAGGGCTTTCGATGACGACGGCGTTGACCTGCGTATTTTTGTTTACGGTGTTTGCGCCCGGTTTGTGCCGCCGCAGCAGCGCGTTCTGGACTACGCTTGCCGGGCTTTTGGGCCTTGTGGTATGGGAGTTTGTACCGGCGCTGCATGTTTTGCAGCATGTAATTTATTTTGAATGGCTGCTGTGCATTATCGTGTTCCTCATTGTAGCCGTGTTTGATAAAACACCTATTAAAAAACCGGAAATGGTGGAGGAAGACTGACCATGGCAGAACAGAAACTGACGAGCATTGAAATAGGGCGTGCTGCACTGCGCATTGCCGTTACCGAAAACCGTGCGGAGGAGCAGCGCATTAAAGAGCAGCTGGCGGCAAAGGGCATCCGCAGCACGGCGGTAGATTTTGGCGGCGAGTTTATGCCGAGCGTTGTTAAAATTGTGGAGCGTGCTGTTGTTGCGGCGCAGCGTCAGGGCATTGTTACGGAAACCCACGTCGGTGCGGGCGCGGTTGCAGGCGCTGCCCACGCTGCTTTGGAGCAGCTTGTGACGAAGGCGGCAGGATTTAACGTGGGCGGCAAAATTGGCATTGCCCGCAGCGGCGAGCATTTGTGCGTTGCCATATATATGGCGGTGGGCGTGCTGAACCTTGACGAATTGTGCGTGGCTTTGGGGCACCGCTCACTGGCAAGTGAAGAATAAAGGAGCAGTATGAATATTATAGATATTATCGGGCCTGTTATGATTGGCCCTTCAAGTTCGCATACGGCGGGCGCGGTAAGGCTGGGGCTTTTGGCTGCCGGCATTCTGGGCGCGCCGCCCGTTAAAGCACAGATTGATTTGCACGGCAGCTTTGCGCATACCTACCGCGGGCACGGCACGGATGTGGCGCTTTTGGCCGGGCTTATGGGCTGGCTGCCTGATGACGCGCGTATTCCGCAGGCGCGTAAATATGCCGCGGAAGCAGGGCTGGAATATAATTTTGCCAAAGTAAACCTTGGTGATTTAACCCACCCCAATACAGCGCGCTTTACGCTGACTGCAAAAGACGGCAAAAGCTGCGAGGTTATCGGTTCCTCCATCGGCGGCGGGCAGGTTAAGGTATCTGCCATTGACGGTGCGGAGGTTGAATTGGACGGCAAGCTGCCTGCGCTGTTGGTATCGCATACCGACAAGCCCGGCGTGATTGCACTTGTAAGCAGCACGCTTGCAAGTGCGTCCGTAAATATCGCAACCATGCGCGTGTTCCGCAAAAATAAAGGCGGGCTGGCAACCATGGTGCTTGAGTGCGACCAGAAAGTGCAGCCTGCGATAGTGCAGCTGCTGGCGGCGCTGCCGCCTATTGACACGGTGCGCTTTGTAGACAGCGTGCTTTGAGGTGAAAGATGGCAAACGACAAAATTTCATTAAACGCATTAATAGAAGAAGCAGAAGCGGCAAAACTGAGCCTGAACGCTTATTTGCTGCCGCAGAGCGCTGCTGAACTGGAAATTACGGAGGAAGAACTGCTTGCCAAAATGGCGCAGATGCTGAAAGTAATGGAAGAAGCCGCAGCTTACGGGCTGGCAGGCGTGCGCTCGCACAGCGGCTTAACCGGCGGCACTGCGCTTAAACTGCAAAACGCGGCAGCGCAGCCCGGCTTTAATAAACTTTTGGGCGGCCTTGCAACGGATGCCGTAACTTATGCCCTTGCCGTAAGCGAATGCAACGCTGCCATGGGCAGAATTGTGGCGGCTCCCACGGCAGGTGCGGCAGGCGTGCTTCCCGGCGTGCTGCTGGCTTTAAAAAAGCACTGCAATTTAACGGAAGAACAGCTGGCACGCGCGCTTGTTGTGGCAGGGCAAATCGGGCTTGTAATTGCAGCCCGTGCCTCGCTTGCGGGTGCGGTTGGCGGCTGCCAGGCAGAAT
>UMKK01017934.1_pt1 | contig 11840 bp, 10 predicted proteins | sample 1966281 | NCBI WGS metagenome assembly UMKK01 (sample SAMEA4836175, study PRJEB28245) | human gut metagenome | biome: gut microbiome; material: fecal sample | place: Denmark | collected 2008 | reverse complement strand
GCGTAGCCCCAAGCGGGGTGAGGGCGGCAGCCCCATATTCAGCCCCTTTCCGGGGGAAAGGGGTTTGGGGATAGGGATTGAGGATAAGCACTTTTGTTTAAAAAACATACTTTTTCTACAAACTGCGGCGGAAAAGCTTTTGCTTTTCCGCCGTATTTCAATATCTGAATCCTCCGATGAACGAAAGCGTTTGTGCGGCTGTCTGCGAGCCTTTACTCATAGCCGTTTCTATGTTCCCGTCAGCAAGATAGCTTGCTATAAAGCCTGCCTGATAGCTGTCGCCGCAGCCGGTGGTATCTGTTACTTCGGATACCTCAGCGGCGGCACAATGATAAGCCGTGCCTTTTGAAAAGGCGGTGCTTCCGTTTTCTCCGAGCGTTACGATAAAGACCGTATTGGGATATTTTGCGGAAAGCCGTTTCGCTTTTTCAAGCGTAGGTTCATCTCCGCTTATAAACAAAAGCGATATGCAGTCAAGGTATTTTTCTATCGTGTCAAAATCCCTGCAAATATCAAAATCAACGCTCAGCGGAAAACGCTTTTCACGGCAGCAGTCTATTACATCGTTGAAATTCGGTCCGGAAAAGGTGGTATGCACCATATCCGACGAATGCAATAATTCCCTGTCAGACGCAGACAGGGCAAAGCTTGAGAACACTCCGCCGTTCCACGAATCGTCTTTATAATAACGGTCGCCGTCAGGGGTAAGGTAGGTGCGGTTCGAGGCGGTATCTCCGTTTTCCGTTCTGATATGGGTTTTATCAATGTTAAAATCTTTTATGCTGTCAAGGACGGTTTTACCGTAGCTGTCATTTCCAACAGCGCCGATTATATAGACCTTCGCATCTGTAAGCCGTGATATTGTTGCGGCGAAATTAAGCGATTCGCCTCCGGGCATTATCGTATTGTCGAATATGTCGACGCACATACAGGTAAGAGTTGTTATTATCATAATGATCGCTCCTTGTCGGTTATGAGTATATAATACTGCTAAATCGGTTTGCAGTCAAGTATTTATAAGAAATTTTCAGATTTTACTTGACAAAGCGGCTCTCTTTGTGTATAATATATTAGGTGGCTGTAAACCAAAACAGCATTACACCGCTTGAAACGGCACAACAAAAAGGTTTGCGGGATTTACGGCTTGTAAGTCGGCAGTGAATCGCTTAAGTCAGTATGACTGTTAACGGAAATACGGACGGACGAAGGAGCGGCAAAATGTCAAAGAATATCGAAAACGCAATACTGCTCGATACCTACGGCAGTATGCTTACCGAAAAGCAATATGATACGCTCAGCCTTTACTATGACGAGGATCTGTCACTTTCCGAGATTGCCGAGAATATGGGTATCACAAGACAGGGCGTTCACAAGTGCATACGCACAGCGGAGGAATATCTCACTCAGCTTGAGGAAACACTCGGATTTGCGCAAAAGTACCGCAATGTCTGCGATTTATGCGATAAGCTGACAGCTCTTACAGATGAGAATGTCGGCAGTGCCGATGAAAAAGAGAAAATGAAATCCATTATAGAAGATATAAAGAATGCGATATAAAGAGGAGGTTGGCTGATGGCATTTGAAGGACTTTCGGACAAGCTCGGAAAAGTATTCAGCAAGCTGAAAAATCACGGTAAGCTGAATGAAAAAGATGTAAAGGAAGCTATGCGTGAGGTCAAGATGGCATTGCTTGAAGCGGATGTCAGCTTCCCTGTAGTAAAGGACTTCGTTGCAAAGGTAAGTGAACGTGCTGTAGGCAGTGAGGTAATGAACAGCCTTACTCCCGCACAGCAGGTAATAGATATAGTACACGATGAGCTGATAAAGCTTATGGGTACGGATACGGCAAGGATTGATTTCCCCTCAAAGCCTCCGTGCGTTATTATGATGTGCGGTCTGCAGGGTGCAGGTAAAACAACTCATACCGCAAAGCTTGCAAAGTATCTTAAAAAGCAGAACAGAAGACCGCTTCTCGTAGCCTGCGATATTTACCGTCCTGCCGCTATCGATCAGTTGAAGGTAGTCGGCGCTTCGGTTGACGCTCATGTATTTGAGATGGGACAGACAAATCCCGTGAAGATAGCGAAAGAGTCAATAAAATACGCTAAGGACAACGGTTTTGACGTTGTTATCCTTGATACTGCAGGCCGTCTGCATATAGATGAAGACCTGATGAAAGAGCTTAAGGATATAAAGGCTGAGGTTCAGCCGAATGAGATATTGCTCGTTGTTGACTCTATGACCGGTCAGGACGCTGTAAACGTTGCAAAATCGTTCAACGATATGCTCGACATTACAGGCGTTATCCTTACAAAGCTGGACGGCGATACACGAGGCGGTGCGGCTCTGTCGGTTCTCTCGGTTACAGGCAAGCCGATAAAGTTTGCAGGTGTCGGTGAGAAGACAGACGACCTTGAGCAGTTCCACCCCAACCGTATGGCTGACAGAATACTCGGTATGGGCGATGTGCTTTCACTCATCGAAAAGGCCAAGATAAATGTTGATGAGAAGGAACAGGAAAAGCTGGCAAAGCGTCTGCAGGAAAACAAGTTCGATATGAACGACCTGTACGCACAGTTTGAACAGATTGAGAAGATGGGCAGCATCTCATCTCTTATAAAGATGATTCCCGGAGTTGCGGGAAAGGTCAAGGAAGAAGATATAGACGAGCGCAGAATGTATCGCACAAAGGCTATTATCTCATCAATGACCAAAAAAGAGCGTGAAAAGCCCTCTATTATTGACGCAAAGCGTAAGCGCAGAATTGCGGCGGGCAGCGGCACAAAGGTCGAAGATGTAAATCAGCTTCTCAAACAATTTGACGGTATGCAGAAGATGATGAAGCAGATGGGACTTAAGGGCGGCAAAAAACGCAAGTTCCCGAAGTTCCCCATGGGCGGAATGGGCGGAATGAACGGCATGGGCGGTTTCCCGATGTAAGCCGTTCAGGATTACAGGTAATTCATAGTGGTTGACAATTAATGCTTGACAATACACTTTGATTATAAAAACTAAAACTTAAATTTTTTATGAGGTGAACAAAATGGTAAAGATCAGATTAAGACGTATGGGCGCTAAGAAGGCTCCTTTCTACAGAGTTGTAGTTGCAGATTCACGTTATCCCAGAGACGGACGTTTCATTGAGGAAATCGGTTACTACGATCCTACAAAGGAACCCTCTGTTGTATCTATCGACAAGGAAAAGGCTGACAAGTGGCTCGCTAACGGCGCTCAGCCCACAGATACAGTTAAGAAGCTCCTTAAGGTTGCTGCTGAAAAGTAATCGCTGTTTCTGAAAGGAAAATAAAATGGAAAAATTGCTTATCGCTATGGTGGAAGACCTTGTAGATGACAAGTCCGCCATCCGGGTAACAGTTGACGAGCCTAAAGAGGACGGAACTGTTGTTTATCATCTGCACGTTGCTCCCGATGATATGGGACGTGTAATAGGCAAGCAGGGAAGAATAGCTAAGGCTATCCGTACCATTATGCGTGCAGGAGCAGTAAGATACAACCAGAAGGTTATGGTTGAGATCGACTGACGCACATCTGAATTGAACGTAAAACCCCGACTTTTGAAAGGTCGGGGTTTCGTTTATTAACTGAATGTTAACTTTACTGATTTTTTGTTCCTGAGGGTTATCCGCATTCGACAGTTTTCACAAAAAATCTATTCACTTCGGCAAACGGCAATTTATTTAATTGACTTTAATTAACAGATATTATATAATAAAATCGGAGTATAGGATATTGTGGCGGAAAATGCAATATCCCAAGACAGAATTTTAAACAGAACAGCATCATAATATTGATTATAAATCGGAGAATAATATGGAACATTTCGGAATTGAATATTGGTTATTTACGTTCTGTATATATTGTATGGCAGGCTGGGTGCAGGAATCGACTATCGAGTCGCTGTATCACAGACGACCGATAAACAGAGGCTTCCTCAGAGGTCCCTATATTCCTATATACGGTGTCGGCGGACTGCTCCTTCTGTTTATCTGTCATCCGTTCAGAGATAACGGATTTCAGGTTTTCTTTGTGGCTCTTATTGCCTGCACGGCGCTTGAATACTTCACGGGCTGGCTTATGGAAACCATGTTCGGCAAGCAGTTCTGGGATTACAGTATGTTCAGGATAACCTATAAAAACAGAATATCACTGGTGTCCTCGCTTTTCTGGGGAGTAATGGGATTGTTCGTTACATACGTTGTTTCGGACATTACATTGTATATGCTTAACAATCTGCCGTATCGGTTTATATGTATTGCAGGTACGGTCATATCGCTGGTTATGGCGATTGATTTTATCGGCACGGTAAGAAAGCAGATTGATGTCGATAAGCTGAGAGGCACATTCAGTATAAGCAACATAAGCACTCATATTATGCGCTTTGATGTGATTGCGTCACGCATTCCGGGCATAAAAGCAAGAACCGGTGAAAAAAAAGAAGAGGATTCTGCCGAGTATAACGGCGATGATGAGAATGATGACAGATAAGAACACGTTTGTGCTTACAGACGATGACCGCAGATTTATAAAAACAGCAAGAAAGATACTTGCAAACGAAAAGGTACAGCAGATGAAGCAGTATGTTCAGCACGGCGATGTTTCCACCTATGAGCATTGCCTTATGGTCTGCCTGTATGCTTATATGTATGCAAAGAAGCTTAAGCTGAAGATAAATATCGAGGCGCTTGTAAAAGGTGCGCTTCTGCACGATTTTTTCCTTTATGACTGGCACAAGGGCGCATTCACAAGGGACGGTCTGCACGGATTCTCACATCCCGTGACCGCCGAGCGCAATGCAAGGAACACATTCCCTCTGACGCTAAAAGAGCGAGGAATAATAATTAATCATATGTGGCCGCTGACACTTACAAGACTTCCGAGAAGTAAGGAAGCGTGGCTGGTATGCTGGGCGGATAAGTATTGCTCGCTTAAAGAAACATTGCTTAAAAAGCCGTATTGAAACGAATATTAAAGCCTGCACGGAATGATTTTTGTTCGTGCAGGCTTGTGTTTTATACGATTTATTTCACGGTAAAATATTTCTGCGTGTGGCTCCGTTTGGATTTCGGTTCTGTCAGGGCAAGTGCACCGTCTTCGACCAGAGGGTCTACATAACGTTTTATACAATAAGATACAGATGCCATTCCGAGATATTCGGCAATTTCCTTTTTTGATCTTGGTGTAACGCAGAAATTAAGCAGCCCGGATGCCGCAACGTTTTTATTATCTTCTTTGATTACTGCATTACGCAGACACACTGTAAATTCTCCGTGTAATGCAGTAAATTCGGGTTCGGGATGATGTGCCTGCTTCATTTCACGCCTTATGGTAGGTATGCCCGAATAGCGATTTTCGGTAATTCTGAGTACCTCAAGTGCGTTTGCCAGAACAGGATTACGGGTATCCGGCTGAGCGTTTCCGAGCATATCAATGCTTAATCTTCCGTAAAGTCCGCCGGGATTACTGATTTCAAGTCGGTCGGAAAAAATTCTGAGTTGTATCGGCATTCCTTCGGTGTGAATGCTGTAGTCACGGTGGACAAGCGCATTAAGCACTGTCTCTCTTACAGCTATCATAGGATAGTCGGGTATGTCGTTACGCTTACCGTCATCGCCTATCACAGTACGGATTCTGGTATTTGCACGGACAAAGCTGAGAGCGGAGTCAAGCATTTCCGGTATTGTGCCTTCAATGCGTTTGTTATCAGAAAAGCGTGCGCCGTCCGACTGCGGTTCACAATATTCTGTTCCTTGTGTTGCCGTTGCAATTATTCCGAGTTGCTGATAAAATGCCTGAGGATAAATACCGAACAGCATTTCTGCGGACAGAGTGGGCTTTCCTTCACGGGTAATGCACATAAGCTCCATAATCTGTGAATCGGAAAGCTGAGAAAGATTCGGCTTGTTTTCCTTCAATCTGAGCAGATAACCGCCCAGCTTATTGTTGTCAAGCGAAGACATATCGGCACGCTCGGTGATCCTTATATCGTCCTGATATTTCTTTCTGTATGCCTCATAGCTGTATATTTCATATTCCGTCATCGGAATATCGGCATCTCCTACACGGACATAGGAGCTGTTTATTCTTCCTCTCGCTTTATTGAAGCAAGGACGTTCTGATATGTCAATCGGAGGTATTTCAGCAGAGACTACATATTTACCATCAATTTCAACACAGGTGAAAACCGCACGGACGGGAGGTTCCATCTGATTGCACTGCTCCATTACTTTTTTCTGGAGTGCTTGAACATCGGAAACTCCTGTTATGCTGAAATTTTCTTTTTCATATAGCCCGAAAACGATTGTGCCGCCCGCATTCTGATTTGAAAAAGACGAAAGAGTATCATACAGTTTATCGGGAGCGGCTGTCTGCGCACGTTTGACTTCAACTGTCTGAAATTCGGCTTTTGATTCACGGATTGTTGATATAAGATTTAAAAGTTCTGTATCAGTCATTTTAAAATTCACCCCTTTGCTTAAATTGTAACACGAAAAATTAAAAAGTCAACGATAATTATCAAAATAATTTTAAAATTATGTCGAAAAATTAAAATTGTATCGCAAAACTTAAAATTACGCCTTAAAAATTAAAAAAATAATGCAAAAAGTTAAAATTCAAGCCTGCACATTTCAAATCTGTGCAGGCTTCAGTTTGTAGAAAAAGTATGTTTTTTCAAAAAAAGTGCTTGATCTCTATCCCTATAAGAACGCTTTGTGGGCTTTGCGTCCTGCAAAGCCTTTGGGCGTTCTATCTCGGCATCCTTGCCGAAACCCCAAACCCCTTTCCCCGGGAAAGGGGCTATATTACTGGGGCTACCGCCCCTAGACCCTGTCGGGGGCTACGCCTCTGCGACCCCATTTTTATATAATCAAGAGGTTTATCGACAGTCTGAAGCCTGCACATTTCAAATCTGTGCAGGCTTTTTTTCACATTTCGTCTATAACTTCCGCAATCTCCGGCTCGGTGATCTGCTTAGCGTAATCATTATCGCCAAAGCACATAACATCTCCGATTTCCTTCTGGAATACCATTCTGAGCTTGCCGTCACGGACCTTCTTATCCGTATACAGCTTTCTGACCAGTGCGGCTTTGTCAATGTAATCGGGAATCGCAACTGGGAGCTTTGCACGTTCACACAGCTTTATTACACGGCTGACATTTTCGGGAGAAATATAACCGTACTTCTCACCGAGCTTCGCCTGTGCGATAAGCCCTATTGATACCGCCTCGCCGTGCAGCAGCTTGTAGTCGCTGACCGTTTCTATCGCTCTGCCGACAGTGTGACCGAGGTTAAGCACCTCACGCAGTCCCGATTCACGCTCGTCCTTCATTACGACTTTATACTTCACAGCGCAGTTATGCTCCGCTATATATTCGCAGGCGTCCTTATCGTTCACAAGTATCTTTTCAATGTTCTTTTCAAGATAATCGAACATTTCGCCGTCTGCAAGGCAGGCGTGTTTTATTGTTTCGGCAAGTCCGCTTGAAAGTTGTCTTTCGGGCAGTGTTTTCCACGTTTCAATATCAAGATATACCTTTTCGGGCTGGTTGAACAGACCTATCAGGTTAGTAGCCAGAGGAGTATCGACCGCTGTCTTTCCTCCGACCGATGCGTCTGCGGCGGCAAGCAGAGTAGTGGCATAGTTGATAAAAGGTACGCCTCTGCCGAATGTACCTGCAACAAAGCCTGCAAGGTCGCTTACAACACCGCCTCCGACCGCAATTACACAACAGTCACGGCGATAGCCCTTTTCAAGCATAGAGTCCTCGACAAACTCTTTCATTGCTCTGGTTTTCGACTTTTCTCCTTCGGGTATCACGAACATATCGGCACTGTAGCCCGCCGAAATGAGTTTTTCGTATATCCCTTTTGCATAAAGCGGCTCAACAATGCTGTCGGTAACAACGGCAAACTTCTTTATCCTGCCGCAAAGCCCGTTTTTAATATCGCTTATCAGCGTGTCTGAAAGACTTCTGCCGATTTCAATATCGTATGAGTCGTCTACTGTCTTTTTAAGTTCACAGAAAAATTTCATTGTTATTCCTCTAAGGTACCTTGTGTTCGCCTGATATTCTGTCACTTCTGAGCTGTCCGCAGGCGGCGGATAGCTCTGTGCCGAATTCTTTTCTTCGGGTAACGTTTATCCTGTTTTTTTTAAGCTCGTCATAAAATGCCGTGATGTTTTCCTCACTGCTCCTTTTAAACTCGCTGTCGGGGGACGGATTGTACGGTATAAGATTTACAAACAGCCGTGCATTTCCGATAAGTGCCGCTAACTGACGTGCGTTCTCTCTGCTGTCGTTTATTCCGTCAAGCAGTATATATTCAAGCAGAACCTTGCGGTTTGTACGTTCAACATAGTATTTAGCCGATTCTATGACTTGTGAGATACTATACCTGCGGTTTACCGGCATAAGCCTGTTTCTTATCTCGTCATCCGGAGCGTGCAGACTTACCGCAAGATTACACGGCTCTTTTCGCTCTGCAAATAATTTCATCTTGTTGCACAGTCCACAGGTCGATACGGTAATATGCTTTGTTCCTGTTTCGATTCCACCCGGAACAGTTACTATATCGAGAAAATCGCAAAGTGCGTCATAGTTGTCAAACGGCTCGCCTATACCCATCACGGTTATATTACTAATCGTTATATTCTGATGTTTTTCGACAGCGAGTATCTGACTTACCATTTCTCCGGCGGTAAGGTCACGCTGTTTTCTGAGCCTTCCGCTGCAACAGAATTTGCAGCCCATATTGCATCCGCTCTGCGTTGAGATACAGATACTGTTGCCGAACTTCTGCCGCATCAGCACTGTTTCGACTCTGCATCCGTCCGACAACTCAAAAAGATACTTAGAAGTATCTACAGATTGTAATATTTCGTCGATTTTACACTTTCCGAAGAAATATTTGTCGGATAGAAGTGCTTTTATATCGGCTGATGTAAGCGTCATTTCGTCGAAACCTGCCGCTCTGCGCTTATATATGTCACGGAAAATGTTGACGCACTGAGTAGCCCTGAAGCCGTTTTCGGTCAGCAGTTTCTCCGCTTGTTCATAAGTCAGCGAATATATGTCCGTCATTGGCTGTCGCCTGTATCGGCTTCTTCCGCAAGCGATTCCTGCTCGATGTCCTCGATTATTTCACGGATTTCTTCCACACCCTCGCCGTTCATAGCGGAAAATTCTATCATATGAATGTCCTCGGCACAGGGTATCTCGTTCATAAGCGATTCTCTGCGTGCGGCACGTTCCTTCTTTGACAGCTTATCAGCTTTCGTCAGCACGACAACAAACGGTATCCCGTTGTCGATAAGGAAGTTTATCATCATTACATCGTCCGCTGTGGGAGGATGTCGGAAATCGACAAGCTGGAACACGAGCGTCAGGTTTCTGTCATCGGCAAGGTAGCCCTCGACAAGCCCTGCCCAGCGCTGTTTTTCGGATTTTGATACCTTAGCGTAGCCATAGCCAGGCAGATCCGCAAAATAGATATTGTCAACCGAATAGAAGTTGATAGTCACCGTCTTGCCCGGCATTGAGCTTACACGGGCAAGCGACTTTCTGTTCAGTATCTTGTTTATAAGGGAGGATTTTCCTACGTTGCTCCTGCCCGAAAAGGCAATTTCGGCTTTTTCCGATTTCGGAATCTGGCTGAAAAGTCCGTAGGACGTATAAAATTCTGCCTTGTTAAAATTCATGTTATATTTCCTTTACGGCATTCTGGTCCGGCTTTCTTGAAGCACGGGGCTTTGCTGACGGGAGCTTTTCATTGCTTTTCTTTGCGGCGGTAACATTCGGCTTTACAAGCGCTGTGTTAAGCACCGTGTCAATGTTTTCCGCAAGCACAAAGCTCATATTGCTCAGTATAACGTCATCAAGCTCTTTCATATCGGCCTTGTTCTCATCGGGTATGACTACCGTCTTGATACCTGCGGAATATGCCGCCATAGTCTTTTCACGCAGACCGCCTATAGGAAGCACCTTGCCGCGAAGCGTTATTTCGCCTGTCATCGCAACATCTCTGCGTACAGGGATACCCGACAGAGCGGATACCAGAGCGGTTGTCATAGTAACACCCGCAGAAGGTCCGTCCTTTGGAACAGCACCCTCGGGAGCGTGAATATGAATGTCCTTGTTCTTATAGAAATCGGGGTCGATTTCATACTTGCGGGAGAGCGATCGTGTAAGGCTGACCGCAATTTTAGCGGATTCCTTCATTACATCGCCCAGTGAGCCTGTAAGCTCAATCTTGCCCGTACCCTCCATTACAAGCACCTCAAGCGGTAAAAGAGTACCGCCGACAGAAGTCCATGCAAGACCGTTCACAGCACCGATTTCATCCTGCTTTGAAATAGTTTCGCCCGTATATTTTCTTGCACCGAGATAGCCTTCAATGTCCTTAGCCTTGATATTTATTTTATCAGCCTCGCCCGATGCGAGCTTTTTAAGCGTCATACGGCAGATTTTAGCTATGTTTCTTTCCAGCTTTCTTACGCCTGCCTCTTTGGTGTAAAAGTCGATTATCGAGTATATCGCATCATTTGCAAAACGAACCTGCGGCTTTATGCCGTGCTTTTTAAGCTGTTTAGGAACAAGATGCTCCTTTGCAATATGGAACTTTTCTTCTCTTGTATAGCTGCCAAGCTCGATAACATCCATTCTGTCGAGCAGGGGAGCGGGAATAGTATCAAGCGTGTTTGCGGTTGTGATGAAAAGCACATTGCTTAAATCTATCGGTATTTCAAGATAGTGATCCCTGAACGCTACATTCTGCTCGCTGTCAAGAACCTCAAGCATAGCGCTTGCAGGGTCGCCCTTATAGTCAGTACCCATCTTATCTATCTCATCAAACAGGATAACTGGGTTCATCGACTTTGCCTGCTTCAACGCATTGACAATTCTGCCGGGCATCGCACCTATGTATGTCTTTCTGTGACCTCTTATATCAGCCTCGTCACGCACACCGCCGAGCGAAACTCTTGCATATTTTCTGCCGAGAGCCGTTGCAATTGATTTAGCGACAGAAGTCTTACCTACTCCGGGAGGGCCGACAAGGCAGATTATCTGACCCTTCTTGTCTGCGTCCTTCCACTGATTGAGCGCAACTATTTCAAGTATACGTTCCTTTACCTTTTTCATGCCGTAATGGTCGTGATCAAGCTGTTTTTCGGCTTTTGCAATATCCGTCTTACCGTGTGTGTAAATATTCCACGGCATATCAAGCACTGTGTCAAGATATGTTCTGACAACAGCCGCCTCCTGTGAACCGGGAGAAAGGTGCATCAGCTTTTCGCACTCTTTTATCAGCTTTTCTTCGGTATCCTCGTCAAAACCGCATTCTTCAATCTTGTCCATATATTCAAACGCTTCAGACTGCGGATCGTCAAATTCGCCGAGCTGACGGGAAATAGCCCTCATCTGCTCACGCAGATAAAAATCACGCTGGTTCTTGTCAAGTGCTTCCTTGACTTCCTCGTTGATATCCTGTTCAAGACGTACAATGTCAACCTCTTTTGCAAGGAACTTCACAAGCAGTTCGGCACGCTTGCGCAATGACAGGCAGGATAAAAGCGCCTGCTTATCCTCAACTCTTAAATATACGTTGAAAACTATCAGGTCGATAAGTTTTGAAAGTTCCTTTTCAGCGAGTATGCCTCTGTAAAGCTCAATGGGCATTCTGGGCGACATTTCGCTGTACTGCTTGAATTCGGTGTGGATAGTGCGGATAAAAGCCGTTTTTTCGGCGGCACTCAGTGTGTCGCTGAGCGCAGGCATAGGAGTGATGTCCGATACAAGAAACGGATCATCCTGAGATATGC
>UMKK01007532.1_pt1 | contig 12052 bp, 11 predicted proteins | sample 1966281 | NCBI WGS metagenome assembly UMKK01 (sample SAMEA4836175, study PRJEB28245) | human gut metagenome | biome: gut microbiome; material: fecal sample | place: Denmark | collected 2008 | reverse complement strand
TCGTTCTTCTTGCCCCAGCGTTTGCGGTCGATCCATATTCCGGAACCGATACGCAGCCGAATGTCCCGCGAGACATAAAGCCGCAGATTGATCTCCGACTCTCCCGCGCTGTTGGTTGTTCCGCCGATGTAATAGTTGGTCTGTGCCATACCTTGAAGCTCTGTGTTTCAAAGGTAGGTAATTCCATCGAGACACGCAACTTTTCGTGTCCGCATTTTGTCCGCATTTTCAAAAAACGATAGAAATAGCATCCATCAGAATCCAAACAAATACGTTCCTTATATATTGATATACAAATTATTATGATTTATTTCCGATTCTATTGATTTGCGATATTTTTGACTGTTCAAAACCGGCTCCGGGTACGGAAAATGATTCCGGACAGCCTCTGGCTGTCCGGAATCATTGCGTATATGGCAGTTGGTGAGCGCGGCGCCAATGCCGATCCGGTTCCTGCTGCCGGCCAGATCCGGTTCCCGTTGGCGATTCCGATTCGGGTTTCGCGGACGATCTTGTTTCTGTTTCAGCTGCCGGTCACGATCCTGTTCTCGCCGCCGGTTGCGGTCCGGCTTTCGGGATCGGTTGCGGTCCGGCCTTCGGGGCCGGGACGAGCAGCCGGATGAAGCGCTCCTCGGCCGAGTCGACCCACTCGCGGACCCCCGCGACGGGAGGATGCCTGTGGCCGAGGTAGTCGGTGAAGCGCCCCAGATCGAAGCGTCCGGCCACGATACCGGCTCCGGCCGCAACCGCGTCGGCGGCGTTGATGCGCTGTTCGATGTGGGCGGGGATAAGCATCATGGGTTTGCCGAGGTACATCGCCTCGCAGACGGATTCAAATCCGGCCGTTGTCACATACCCGCGGCAGCGGTGCATGCGGTCGAGGAACTCCGCGTCGTCGAGCCGGTGAAACACCAGCCCGCCCTCGGCCGGGAGCGTCTGCGGGGCACCGAATCGGTCCCAGAAGAGGTGGACGCTCCATTGCGGGTGCCCGGCGCACCATTGCCGCAGCTCGGCGGCGAATCCGTTGTTGACCATGTATCCGAGGACGAAGCCCTCGTCGGAGACGCTGCCGCTCAGGGCGTCGCGCCGCAGCAGGGGCGGAACGACGCGGATGTGCCGGCGCGTGTCATCGTCCATCGGTCGGAACGAGAGCCCGAGCAGCTGCGCGCATCCGCAGGCCGTCATCCGGGCGTGGAGCCGCAGCAGAAATCCCTCCACGCCCGTGTTGCGGGCGTAGGGGTAGGCGCGGTGCCCGAGCAGGAACTGGTGGGCGATGCCCGTCATCGGGATGCGGATGCCGTACAGCCGGACGGTCAGGCTGGAGAGCAGCTCGTAGAAGTTGACGATCCGGTCGGGATGCTGCGCGGCGATCTGCTCGCGGATGATCCGCGCGCTGCGCCGGAAGCGGGCGAGGCTTCCCGGACGGAGGTTTCCCAGCAGGGTCCGCAGCATGCTGACGCTCCGGTTGCTGCGGTCGAAGGCGAAGCGGGGAGCCTCGAATTCGACGACCGGGGCGCCGATCCGCGCCCGGAAGAAGTCGGGAAGCACGCGCTGCGGACTGCGGCCCACCAGCACGCCCGTGATCTCGTGGCCGTGGCGCCGCAACATTGCCGCCAGCGACAGGGCCTGCGTGAGGTGGCCGCGCCCCTCGCCCTGCACGATGAAGAGAAACCGCATCACCCGTTCGTTTTTTCCGCCTCGTAGCGGAGAATCTCCCAGTTGCCGTCGTAGTCCTCGGCGAGGGCCGTCAGCGATTCGACCCAGTCGCCCGAGTTCAGGTAGAGGATGTCGCCGATCATGCGCTTGTCGGCCTGATGGATGTGCCCGCAGATGACCCCCGAGCAGCCCTTCTGCGCGGCGACCTGCACCAGGTGCTGCTCGAAGTCGCTGATGTAGGAGACCGAGGCCTTGACCTTCTGCTTGATCCGCTGCGAGATCGAGTAGTAGGGCAGCCCGCGGCGGAGCCTTCGCCGGTTGTAGAGGCGGTTGAACCACATGAGCGCCGAGTAGCCCACGTCGCCCACCTTGGCGAGCCACCTCATCGACGAGGTGACGTGGTCGAAGACGTCGCCGTGCAGCACGTAGTAGCGTTTGTCGCCGCTCGTGTAGACGTACTCCTTCAGGACGCTGACGTTGGCGAACTGCAGGGGCAGGATGCGGTCCAGAAAGTCGTCGTGGTTGCCGCGCAGGTAGATGATGTGCGTGTCGTGCTGGATGTCGAGCAGGCGGCTGATGAAGTTCGTGTGGCGGCGTTTCCACTTCTCGCGGCGCCCGCGGACGAGCTCCCAGCCGTCGATGACGTCGCCGCAGAGAATCAGCGTGTCGCAGGTATGGCTTCTCAGGAAACGGTTGGCCTCCTTGGCCTTTGACCACTTCGATCCGAGGTGGATGTCGGACATGACGATGGTCTTGAAATGTCGGGTTGGTGTCATTTGACTCTGTTTGACACCGCAAAGAAATGCCCGATGCCTTTCATTGCTGCGACAGCCGTGTGACATTGCTGCGACGGATCGAGGCGGATTGCAGCAGATTGCGGCGGATTGAGGTGCCGGGGTACGCCGGAAGCGAATCGGCTCTGTCGGTGCGCACGGGCCTTTGAACACGGGGCCTTTTCCGGGTGCGGAGGCCTCCCTGCGGCACAGGTAACCGTCCCGCTTCATGCGTTCGGAGGCAGGCCGTTCGTTGATGGCGTGGAGCACGCGCCAGGGGACTCCGGTCGAGCGGATGAGTAGCGTGCCGTTCACGCATACCGTCTCAACGTCCGCATAACAGGCGGGCGGGTAGGTCGATCGGAGGCCGGAATCTGTTAACATGTTGGTCTCAAACACCAATGGCAGCAAAGCTGTGTTGGTTCGCCCCTGTCTCCGGTACCGGTTAGATTGCTAATGATGGTGATTAAGCCCTTCCCCTCAAGTGTTGCTCAAGGGTTGATTACAGACACAAATAATCTGCTATAGGATGCCTTAATTGTGTGGTATATGAGAATCTATCACATGGAATGTGGGTCTGTAACCATCCATGTGGTGTTGACGTCGATGATGACAAACTCTGCGAAGAGCTGGGGCTCTTTATGCCTGCCTCTTCTGAATTTTGATCGGTTTATTCGCTCTTTTTCTTCCGTGTAATGCCCATGTAAGAATTATTTTTCATAAAATGTTGATACACAATGTTAAACATTGCAAAATGTAAGGCGCTTTTACCTCGGAAAATTGAAATGAATACGCTATCTTTGAGTGAAGCAACCAGTAGCAGAATTCATGAGAAGGATTATTCTTGGAACAACCGCAATCTCCCTGCTTCTTGTCGGCTACGGATTCTTGACTTTAACGGCTCTTGGCCAGTCCGGCAATCCGGCGACTGCTTGGCAGGTCGTGGAATCCCGCAGCCGTTACTATGAGCAGGCCTGTCAGGAGATCTCCGGCATGCTTGACGGGAAGTCCCCCGTAAGTATCCGCCGTGCCGTGTTTCTTGCGGAGTGGGCCTATCTGGATGGCAACCTCGATTTTGGGGATTTCTGTCGAGGAATAGACACCGCAGTCGCCTATTTATATCGATTTCTGTCTGTAAATGAACTGGGGCGCTACAAAACCGGAAAGAACCTGGCTCTTACTGAATATTTCTTCCGGCCCTATTCGGGAAACGGATATCGGCCGTTTACCTACGACTTTCAGGATACGGGAGGAGAGACCGATTTTACCAAGCAATTCGTATCCAAGGTCATGCGGACGCATACGGGGCAGTGCCGTTCCTTGCCGATGTACTACAAGGTGCTTGCAGAGACCTTCGGAGCCGAGGCCAGTATCGCCTATGCCCCGGCCCATGTCTTTATCCGGTATCGGAATGAGGATCATCTGTATCCGGAAGAGTGGGTGAACGTAGAGCTTACGACCCATCAGATCGTTCCGGAATCCTGGTACCGGGAGTATTTCGAGATCAGTGACGCCGCTATAGAAAGTAAGGTCTATCTGTCACCGCTGACGGATCGGGAGACCGTAGCGGCTCAGCTTGCCGATCTTGCACTCGGCTATTTGAACAAATACGGGGTTTACGACGACTTTATCCGCATCTGTGCCGAGAAGTCGCTGGAGTATTACCCCCAAAACCCAAAAGCATGTGTTTTGTTGGGCAAATCCCTCGATGCCGCCCTTCTGAAACATTTGCAGGGTAACGGATACCGGGAGGATGACTATGTGCGGCAGATAACGGCTCGCTCGAAGGCCCTTTTCGAGCGTCTGAAATCATTGGGCTGGCAGGAGATGGACGAGCAGCTGCAGAAGAAGCTCGAAGCGGGTAATGAACAGGGGCGGCGCCAGCAGGAGAAGAGCGCAACCCCACCGACGATACCAAACCTTTAAAAACATACTATTATGAAACCGAAACTTTTGACTGTGGCAACTTGCATGATTGCCTTATTTTCAGTAAATTTGGCGTACGGGTATCATCCGTTTTCGCCGTATGCCTACTGCATGGGGAATCCTATCAAATTTGTGGATCCGGACGGACTAGAAATAAAGGGAGTAACGAATCAAGATGCACAAAATTTCAAAAATGATATTTATAACATATTGTCAGCTAATAAGTTTGCAGATCTAAGGGCATTGATTGGTATAACAGGGAAAACTTTTAAAAGCATCGATGTTGAAGCACTGAATTCGGCATTAGAAGATGTTGTTTTAACCGAAGATGAAAGCACATATATTTCTATGATGACAAACGCTATTAACTCGAAAAATATTTATAAAATTGAGTACATAAATGGAGATTATACTTCTATGGAAGGAGCCCAAGCATTTGTCAATTATATGAATAATACGTTAGGAAATGATATGGGCGACAAAATGATAACACCTGACGGTAAATTAAGTACCGCATGGATTCGAAATTCAGGCAATGGCTTAAACGTGCCAACAAAAAGAGGTTCCCATTCTTTTATCGGAAGCAATCTGCAAAAGACTGAAAGAGCTGTTGTTTCTGGTCATGAAGTTTTTGGACATGGAATTCCAGCCGCACGGGAAATGACGCCCGCAGCTAATAATGCCAATGCTATACGTACTGAGAATCTTATAAGAAGAATATTAAACTTACCACAGGTAGATGGTAGTGATCACGGAGGCTATCAGCAAGGGCATATCACAGATCCTTATAATTTACCAATTATACAGTAAATACAATGATAAGAATTATCATCCTTTATTTCGCTCTTGTAACAGCAAGCTCCTGTTTCGCTCAATATGGGGGAACTACGAAGTTATCCTATTCGCTGAATGAAAGTCGGGCTAAAGCGGATATTGTATTGTCCGGGTTCGGGACCATTCCAGGAAGAAAAATGGTATACTCACTCAAGAACGAGCATTACTATATTGTCATTCATTCGGACAGTGCTTGCAATGAATATGTCGTATCAATCGACAGTGCCTGCCATGTTGTCGGTATGAAAAAAATCGACCACGATTCAATCATCGATCAGCTGAAGCGAAAGAGACACATATCCCGAAAACAAAGAAATGAGTTGAAAAGGGCGGAAACGGACCGGCAAATGCTGAAAGAGGCATTTGATCTGAAACAATATCATACGGAGCCGATAACGAATCTCCCCGATGCAACCTGTATGGCTGGAGTTCCCTCCTATTTCGTTATAAAAGACGAGTATGATAACCGGTATGGGGAATATTGTCTGCCATCGATAACCGCTCCGTGCCCCATCAATCCGGATTTGTGGGTATACCTGATTCGGGAGTTGATGGAAAACATCAAATAATCCATCACGCGAAGATTTAAAGCAGGAAGGCTCTTGATTAAGGGCCTTCCTGCATAATGGGAGCATGCAAAATTGCTGCCGAAGCATTGACCGACGATATGATATTTATATGCCGGGAATGATTATCCCCGATCTGCGGATTCCGTTTCTGGGGATTACGACTACGCGCGACAGAGGTCGTCTTATGAAACCGAGATTTTTGATTGCGGCAACTTGCATGATTGCCTTATTTTCAGTAAATTTGGCGTACGGGTATCATCCGTTTTCGCCGTATGCCTACTGCATGGGAAATCCCATCAAGTTTGTTGATCCGGACGGGAACAAATTAAGAGTTGCAAATAATGCGTCTGGAGTTATGTATAATCTGGGGAAGATTGTTGCTACACATAAAGGTAGAATGGTTGTAGATCGAATGATCACCTCTGCCAAAACATACACCCTTGATGGGACCTTTTGGACGATGAGTTCTTCTTACGATTATAAAAGCCGAACAATTTCATATGTCAGGAATCCGTGGCGTTCAAAGGTAGATGGAGGTTCACTTTCAAGCGCAATAGCAATGGGTCATGAACTGTTTCATGGTTTTCAGGATGATATCGGTAAGATAAGACGATATAATGGTGTAATAAAAGGAGTTATTTTTCTTGAAGAAGCAGCTGTGCTTTGCCAATTATTTACGCTCATCCTGGGACGAAGGTCCAATAAGATCCAAATACGGTGGCCTCTCTAATTTTACTCCCTTCTTTTTCCCTGATGATGCAAAAATATCCGGGTTCACAAAAATAGATTCCAGTCAAGACGGGAACAAAGCTGGATTTAGTTATGTCAGCACCTCGGGTGATATATCAGCAACATTTTACATAGAAGTTTATATTGATAAAGATCAAAATATTCATTATAGACATTTCGACAATGAGGAAGACTACCGAAATGCAGTGTCTGACTGGTAGGAAGACATGTATCTTTATCCGATGCGTCATTGTGCTGTCCTGTGTGTATATACTGGCAGATCCGATTGACCGCTATTTTCAGGAAGGTGTTTTGGGTCTGGTCGGTTATAAATCGTATCTATACTCGGCACAGGATCTGTTTTTTGCGCTGTGCGCCGTTGTCGGATTGTCGAATCTTGCACGGTATCCCTTGTTGGGATGGATCCTGGCAAATATTGCAGCGGCAGGATTTCTGCTGTTCCCGGTCTATTGTCTTATTGCGGGTGTGATGTTCCGGTCCAATGTTCTGGATTTATCATGCATCATGCCTGTTGTCTTCTTTATCCTTTTGTTTGTCATCAACAAAAAGGAGCGCCGGCCGGAGAGGTGGTATGTTTATCTGCCATTCATCTTCCTGCTGATTCTGGGCGAAATCCTGTGTGTCGTATATGCCGTTCGGAACTTTCTTCCGATCGGTTGATTGGGCATACGGGTATTATCCGTTTTCGCCGTATGCCTGCTGCATGGGAAATCCCATCAAGTTCGTTGCCCCGAACGGGAGAGAAGGTGCCCCTCCCCGACAATAAAAGGTGCGGGAGCTACAATTAGGTCGCATGAAAATGGAGGAAAGGAAATATCTGCCCAAATGCTTGGTGCTACACATGACGTTAGGACTGTTGAGGGTACGGCCCATGAATTGATGCATTGTGTGCAGTATGAATATGGACAAGGCGGCCAAACAATTTTCAATGAGGTCGAGGCTTATGTTTTTGGATATGGGGTTGCTTCGAACTATGCATCAAGCAGAGGAGAAGGTTTCGGTTCGATGACTGATATGGGCATTGATGGTTCTGCTGCGGCAGTTGCCTGGCAGACATCTTTTACTGATTTGGTTAATAATGGCTATTCGAAAGCAGCAATGGTTGATGCTGTTTGTAATTTTAAAGCAGGGGCACAAGTGAATCAAAGCGGGACATATAGTACATATCCTCTGATAAAGATAAACCCGACTCACTCGATATTATTCGACTTTTGGACGGGTATAAAAAATAAATAAAAGCATATGAAACGAATTTTGCTATTAGGGGCCATATTGGGATGGACGTTGCAGGTGTCTGGACAGGAGGTAACTCCTCTTTTGACACCGCTTTTAGAGGATCAGGAGTTTACTCCCATCGAGATCGAAGCAGACTGTATTTGTGATACGATAAATGTTCTTTATAGAGCAGCAATTTACTTCGACAAGAAATTCGGAGAGAACATTCGGGTTGATGAAGCCGGCAGACTTCGCATGCATTCTATACATTATCGAGATGCGAAAGACGCAGGTGAATGGAAGTATATATCTTATTATGATAATGAACCCAGATCGGAATTAGAAAACTGTATTTATGAAACCTGCACCCGAAAGTTTCTGGTATGGTTAAAACGGCAACCGTATAGTGATATGCCTCATGTGAAAAGATTTTATGGTCACACTGCGTTTGCCTGGACGTATAGAGTCCGACTGGTGCCCAGGAATACGAATCGAGCGGTCGACTGCCTGGATTCCGGGGCGGTTAATGAGAATCCCGCCTCGTCTGTACAGAAAGACCCCACTCTTTTGGCACCGCTTTCATCGGGCCACACGTACACACCCGTAGAGATCGAAGCAGATTGTATCCGTGATACGATAAAGGCGTATTATATGGCAGCTGTTCTATTCGGAGATGACGCCCGGATTGACGAAGCCAGCGTCGTCCGCTCGCAGTCGATATACTATGAGGATACAGGTGAATGGAAGTCCCAGTTCGAGAATGAGACCGTATCGGAATTGGAAAACCGTATTTATGAAGCCTGCTCCCGAAAATATCGGGAATGGTCAAAACAACTGTCGTGTAGAGACAGGGATGATGTGACAAGATTTGGAGGCTATGGGATCATTTGGGGGTGTGATGTTTGGTTGGTTCCCAAGAAGACGAACTGAAGTCGTGCCGTCCGGAATCCGGAACAGGTGATGAGAATCGAACCTCGGCGCTGAAACAGGTCCTACTGTTATGAGCCCGACAGGTTTGATTGCGGCGATTTGCCAGATTGCCTTATTTTCAGTAGATTTGGCGTACGGGTATCATCCGTTTTCGCCGTATGCCTGCTGTGGTAATAATCCCATTCGATTCGTGGATCCAGACGGGATGAAATGGAAGGAAAGAGAAGATAAGGAAATTGCCCAACAGATGCAAACTGCAATTGCTTTTAAACAAAATCGGTTGCGAAGGAAAGAAGTAAAAATAAATAAAAAAATAGAGAAGATAGAACGGAATACAAAGTTTGATAATGCAAAGAAGACAGCTCAAATTGCTGAATATGAAAAGCAGCTAATTGCTATTTCAATAGAGCAAAATAATTTATCTGATTTGAGCGCAGGTATCGACGAAATTGGAGCATCCGACGCCATGTTCACATTCAAAACAGAAACGGTTAATGGTGCAGGCTATGTCGGGACAGAGGTAAAATGTTCGATGGTTAAAAGGATTGCAAGGTGAGGATAACACCTTTTGGTATAGATGATATGGCCAATTATCGATTTTTATTATTATTTGCACTCCTGTTCTGCTCCTCCTGTTCGATGTCCAGAAGTGTCATTGGGCGCTACGAGGCTCATAGCCCATTGGCTTCGATCGGTTTGACGATTGCTGCCGACAGCTCGTTTGACTACAAATTCACGGGTGAAGGAACCGGCCGTAAGAGATGGTCCTGCGGAGCATGGAGACCTGCGGGGACCAACAAGCTGTTTTTGTCCTCCATCCATCACAACCGGCTGCCGATCCATATAGAAGAGCAGACGGCTGCCGGGGAGGGAATTGTCATTCACCTTCCCCAGGATGCTGCCTGGGAGACAAATGCGATTATACGAATCAACGATTGTTCGTTTGCAATTCCCAAAGATCGGACGACGTTTTCGCTGCCATTCTTCCGGAAAGTCGAAACCATTTCGATAGCCGTTTACCTCGATGATCGAATCCTCCGTGAGCAGGCCTCTTATACCTGTATCGAGACGGAATCCTATCCAGTGAAGGATCCGTCCAGCAATGTCTTTCACATCACGTTCCCCATGAAACAATCGGCAGACCTGTTTCGTTGCTTCGACCTGGCGGAATTCAATGATACGGTTACTGTCAGGCGCAATAAACTGAAGATGGGTCAAACCGTATTGAAACGGGTGAAATGACTTTCATTGACGGGACCGGCCTGACCCTTTTGGAGAACCATTCGGCTCCGGGTACATGGCAAAGAGCGGGTTATCCGGCATTCAAACAGCCCTCTCCTTTTTCTTGTTTTGATTGTTCCCGATTTGTTCCCGGCAAATCTGTGCAATCCCGTACTGCGGTTCCGCGCGACAACTTCGCAGGAGCCATCGGTTGCCCTTTACCTCGTAGCCGGGTTTGTCGCGCGACCAATCGGGCAACCTGGCAAATCCGGCAGGCCTGCCTCCGCCGGTTTCAAAAGTCGGTGGACGAAGGATAACGGAACGGATAAATTTATAATTTTGCGCCGTTTGAAATACGTTATCGCATCTATGGCTGACACGCACAAAATCAATCGGGTCGAGGTCCGCAACCTCCAGATGGAAGATTACGCGCAGCTGGCGCAGTCGTTTACCCGCGTCTACGCGGACAAGGATGTCTTCTGGACCCGCGAGCAGATTCACAAGCTGGTCGAGATCTTCCCCGAGGGGCAAATCGTCACGGTCGTCGACGACCGGATCGTCGGATGCGCCCTCTCGATCATCGTCGACTACGACATGGTCAAGGGCGACCACACCTATGCGAAGGTGACCGGCAACGAGACCTTCTCGACGCACAATCCCGCCGGCAACATCCTCTACGGCATCGAGGTCTTCATCCACCCCGACTACCGCGGCCTGCGGCTGGCCCGACGCATGTACGACTACCGCAAGGAGCTGTGCGAGAAGCTCAACCTGAAGGCCATCATGTTCGGCGGGCGCATCCCGAACTACCACAAGTATGCCGACCGCATGCGTCCGAAGGAGTATATCGAGAAGGTGCGTTCGCGCGAAATCTACGATCCGGTGCTGACCTTCCAGCTCTCGAACGACTTTCACGTGCGGCGCGTGATGCCCAACTACCTGCCCAACGACGAGGAGTCGTGCCACTGCGCGACGCTGCTGCAGTGGGACAACATCTACTACCAGCCGCCCACGCAGGAGTATGTCGACAAGAAGACCACCGTGCGTGTCGGACTGGTGCAGTGGCAGATGCGCACCTACAAGACGCTCGATGACCTGTTCGAGCAGGTCGAGTTCTTCGTCGACGCCGTGTCGGACTACAAGAGCGACTTCGTGCTCTTCCCCGAATACTTCAACGCCCCGCTCATGGCGCGTTTCAACAACCTTGGCGAGGCGCAGTCGATCCGCGGCCTGGCACAGTACACGGAGGAGATCCGCGACCGCTTCGTCGAGCTGGCCATCAGCTACAACATCAACATCATCACCGGCAGCATGCCCTACATCAAGAGCGACGGCGCGCTCTACAACGTGGGCTTCCTCTGCCGCCGCGACGGTACCTACGACATGTACGAGAAGGTGCACGTCACGCCCGACGAGGTGAAGAGCTGGGGCTTGAGCGGCGGACGCCTGGTGCAGACCTTCGATACGGACTGCGCGCGCATCGGCGTGCTGATCTGTTACGACGTGGAGTTCCCCGAGCTGTCGCGCATCATGGCCGACCAGGGGATGCAGATTCTCTTCGTCCCCTTCCTGACCGACACGCAGAACGGCTATTCGCGCGTGCGGGTCTGCGCCCAGGCCCGGGCCATCGAGAACGAGTGCTTCGTGGCGATCGCCGGCAGCGTGGGCAACCTGCCGAGGGTCCACAACATGGATATCCAGTATGCGCAGTCGGGCGTCTTCACGCCGTGCGACTTCGCCTTCCCGACCGACGGCAAGCGGGCCGAGGCTACGCCCAATACGGAGATGATCCTCATCTCGGATGTCGACCTGAACCTGCTCAGCGAGCTGCACACTTACGGCAGTGTCCGCAACCTGCGCGATCGTCGGAACGACCTCTACGAGTTGCGGATCAAGAAGTAAACCGACGGCGAGCGGCGGGGACCGCCTTCCGGCGAGCGGCGGCGTGCAGAAGTCCGTCCGCCGGGGCGTCGTTTGTGTGCGTCGGGGTCGATGCGGCTCCTTCGGCGGCGACCCTTCGGCGTGCGGCGCGTGCGAGGCGCAGCAATACAAGCAGCAATACGGACAACAGCATGGTGCTCTTCGTCGGCTTCGTTTCGGACGGCCGACGGAGCGGCGTACTCTTCCTTGCGGCGGATCATAGCGTCAGGCGCAGCCGGATTTCGGTATAGACACTCC
>UMKK01010275.1_pt1 | contig 12384 bp, 12 predicted proteins | sample 1966281 | NCBI WGS metagenome assembly UMKK01 (sample SAMEA4836175, study PRJEB28245) | human gut metagenome | biome: gut microbiome; material: fecal sample | place: Denmark | collected 2008 | reverse complement strand
AGGTCATGTAGCACTCGTGCGGCTCTTCCACGCCATACACGCCGCTGGTCGTCCCCCGGCGGATGAACACTTCGCGGAAGAAGCTGCGCCCATCCTTGTTCTCCAAGCGGTTGATGGTAAATATCTTCTTGCAATCCACCTCGGTCAGACCAAGAATCTTTCGGATTTCGTCAAAGCGTTCCTTGAACTTGCTTTGATCCAGCAGCATCACCACGTCCGAGTTGTTGATGATGGCCTCCTTCACGATTTCGCTGCCGATGATGTCCTGTATCTCCTGCGTCACCACGCCAACAGAAGCCCAAAATTTACGGGCGGTCTTGTACATGAACTTGATGTATTCCGCCATGAGCGGGCTGGCAATGGCCTTCCACGCTTCCTCGATGACAAGGACTTTACGGTTCTTCTTGATGCGCATTTTCTGCAGGAACACGTCCATGATAATCAGTGTGACAATGGGAAACAGTTTCTTATTTTCCTTGATTGCATCCACTTCAAAGACAATGAATGTCTCGTCAAACAGTGCCGAATCCACTGTCTCGTTGAGAATTTTCTCATACGCACCGCCCTTGTAGAACGGCTGCAGCATGGTCGAATAGGTCGAGTAGCTGATTGTCGTGATGTCGTTTTCGGTGCAGATCTGCTCCAGACGGTCGAATGAGTAGTCAAAGAATGAGTTGAAACTCAGCTCCGTCACTTTGAGGGCCGCCCGCCGTGCCTCAAGCACCTCTATCTGTTTGCGCACCATCTCATCCACCTCTCTGGGTGGTTTGTTTGGGTTCTTTCGGCTGGCCGCCGCAAACAGGTTTTTCAGCAGTACCTCCCGTTGCTCGTCGGTGTATCTTGTAAATCCGTTGAAATAGGCATCATAGTAGTCTATGATTATCTGCTCGACAATGCGGAACTCAATTTCGGGGATTTGGCTGTCCGACCCTTTCCAAATCATCAGGATAAGGTTCTTGAGGAAGTCTATCTTCTCGATGTTGTATTCCTCCCGGTTGATGCGAAACGGATTCATCGTGATAGGCCGTTCTTCGGTATAGCTGATATACTTGCCGCCCAGATACTCGCACAGTCCCTCGTATGAGTTTCCCGTATCGACCATGACCACATCCGTTCCCTGCTCATGGAGCTGGCGCACGACCGAGTTGATATGAAAGCTCTTGCCACTCCCAGAAGGCCCCAGACAAAAGAAATTCGAGTTGTCCGTCAGCTTGTTCTTTCCCTCTTTTCCCGTGATGTCAATAGCCACCGGCACACCCTGACGGTCGGTGTAGTAAATCTTCAGCGGTGTTTCCTCGCTGTGCAGCACGCGCTCCTTGTACATCAGGCACATCGCCGCATCGGAAAGGGTCAGGAAACGGTCGTATTCCTCATTGAGCGTGTAGCAGTTGCCCGGAAACGAACCGACGAACAGTTCCAGTTGGTTGTACGCCCGCTTGCTGATATGGATGCCCATGCGCCCGAATGCGTTTTCCAAGTGGTTCGTACACTTTTGCAGGTCTGCACCGGCAGATACGGCTACCACCATGTTGAAGTGCGTATATACCAGTTGCTTGCTTTCACGGGCAATGACCTCCTGCACACGCTTGATGTCCTCGACCGCCATCTGGTTGTTCGGGTTCGGAATACTCGCGTGGCGGTTCTTCTTTTTGTCGAGCATCGCCAGTTCCCGTTTTTGGTTGGGTAGGAAGATGACTTGGTTATAGACCACCGTCTCGGCGTCCGGTATGTTGTCCACCACCGAAGCCAGATCGACCGGCATTTCCGTGTTGTTCACCTCGATGTTCGTGTACGGACGTATCATCGAGGGCAGTGCGGCACAGTCCACGTCCACAAGGCTGTACACCTTGCAGCGTTTGTCGCCCATCGACACCGTTTCATCGTCCGCCTTGAAGTTCGTCATCGACACGGTGCGGTCTTTGAAGTTCATGGCGAAGTAGCGGTCGACATACTCGCTCGCCTCGGCTTTGTTCAGGAACCTGGCCTGTACGCCGCTGTCATGCAGTTGGTCATGCACCTTGCGGATTTTCACGAGGAAATCGCGCCACTTCTTGTTGTCGAACGAGAACAGGCGGCTCTTTTTCGCCTCCTGCGTGATGGTCAGGTAGCAAAGGCTGTCCGTGTAGGGACGCCCTTTGAAGTAGCGGAAATACGACGCCGACAGGAACTCCTGCCCGTCAGCCGGTTCGCTTGCAAACTGTTTCCTGACGAAGATATCCTGCTTGTGGATGGCGTACCCTTCGCCTAAGGTCTGCGCAAGGGCGGTGAACAGGTGCGTGAAGTCGTAGTAGCTATCTATGTCCGCCGAATATTTCTGTACCGGATTCTCTATCTTAAGTACGGCGGAATATTCGCCGGTCTTGGTGTACAGCACACCCACACCGTCCGTTTCCTCCGCTGAGAAATAGATGTCCTGAAAGATTCGCTTGCGCTTGCCGCCCGTACCGAACGCATAGACCGACAAGGCCATACCCGCGCACAAAGCGACAAAACATAAAATGATGTATAGGGTCATTTCGATATACGTGTAATTAAATAGGGGCAGGTTCGCCTTGCTTCAAGACAAACCCGCCCGCGTTCAACAATCAATAAAGCCATGCACATTGCCGTGATGGTTTTTCTTTCGTCAGATCTTGCGCGAGTGGGCATACACATACACACCCGGAGCGACCTTCTTGCTATGCAGTCCTTTCCGCTGTTTGAGAAGGATGAGCACGATACCGACCGATACGACGGTAGCCAGCACGACAAGCCCGGCAATGAAACCGAGCAGGCAGTAGGCGGCGACAAAGCCGACAATGGCTCCGCACGTCGTCACCGCCGCCCAATATATGTACCGGCCTTGGATGCCCAAAAACTCAAGAGGCCGTTGCAGTCCCTTGAACAGCGGATAGTCCGGATAGCGTTCGTCCTTGCTTTTCATACTTATCCTTGATGTTTAAGCGGCAATACCGAAGAACAGAGGCAACGCCTTGGCCGCCGCAATGAGGAAGATACATGCTCCCACGACCATCATAATCTTCTTCTTGACGTCCTGCTCCTCGTTGTTCATGGCGATATATACCGAGATTGCACCCACGATGGCCACAACGCCGGCAATGGCGTAGCACAATTTCACCATAATAGGCACATACTTGGCAATCTCATCGGCGACAGTGGATAATGCGCTCGTACCGGCGGAATAGTCGCCTGCGGAGTTCTGCGCTTTCGCCACCATGCCGGACAGCAGCATGAAGGAGAACATCATTACTTTGGTAGGGATTCCGTTGACGAATCCGAATGCCTTGCGGCACAGCTGTTTGGTTTTCTGAAACATACGTTTACTTTTTTAGTGAATATTTTATTTGTCTGCGACCTGATACAAGTAAGGTTATATGCGGTAGCCGAAGAAAGCCGGGAAAACATAGAATGCCCCGATCAGGAACAGGCACGCGCCGACAAGCGTCATTATCGACTTGGTGATGCCGTCCTCGCCCGTGTTCATCTTGATGTATATCTGACAAACGGACACGATGACGTAAACCCCGGCTATGGTGCAACAGATATACTGGACATAGAGCATCATCGTCACCACGAAGTCGTGCATCGTGGCCAACGCGTCCGCTCCCCAGCTATAGTTCACGCTGCCGCTTTTGGCAAAAGCCGTGTAGGGGAACGGGAGGCACAGCGCACATAGAATCTTTTTAGCTTTCGACATCTCACAACCGGTCTTGAATTGGGTTCCACTTTATTTCCGGTCGGTTGTCTAACCGTCCCTTGGAAATCATAGCCTTGTACATCTCCTCCGACGTGCGTGCGTCCGACAGGTAAGGCGTGGTCTCTTCCATCTGTTCCTCCGCCTCGGCCTTCAGCCGTTCCAGTTTCTCCTGCGCCGTTCCCGGTTTGTCCTTGATGTCCTCCTCAGGGGATGTTTCGGAAGAGGTAGCCGTACTTTCCGTCTCGTAGTTCTCGCTACCGATACTGAAGCCGCTCTCGCTTTCCGTGACAGCCACACTCTCTTCCTCTTCCGGTGCGCCGAGGTCGAAAACTTCCTCGTCCGGTTTGTCCGTCCCCTTTTTCCCGTAGAGGTCATGCGCTATGATGACGGCGTAGTAAATGATGTAGGCAACCGTCAGGACAATGGCAAAAATGAAATATGAGTTCATGTATTTAGTATGAATATTAAAAATTCGTATTAGTATGATTTTGCAAAGAAACGCACGAAATATAAAACCATAAAATAATTGAGCATTAAACATCTGTTTCGTTAATGAGATTTGTGTAAGTTTCAAAAATCGAACTATTAAATCGTACTATATTGCAGTCTCTATGGTGGGAAATGGAGAAATCGGGGCATAAAAAAAGCTCTCGTGGTGGAGAGCTTTAGGTGGCAAAAGAGAACATTGAATATCAGCGTTTCTTTCCGCGCAGGTAGTCGTTCAGGTCTTTGTATTCCGCATAGTGGCAAGATTCATCGCTGACACGTCCGCCATACATCCCGGCAATGGTCTCTGTGGTTCTCTGCCCGGCAAGGTCATTGTCGAGATAACAGTGAATGTCCGAATACTCCTGTAAACGTGCCAGCGTCTTTTTCAAATTGTTTACCGAGTTCATCACGAGGTAGTCGCATGGTATGGCAAGACAGACCGTCCGGTCGCCTGCCAGTTTCAGTGTCATATAAGAAAGAAAATCCATGAATCCCTCGAAGACACAGACGTTTTCCTGTGTCTCTTCTGTCAGATGTCTTATCAATGAGATGTCCTTGTTATTCAGGCATCCCTTGTAATAGGCGTTTCGCACCTCGTAACCGCCTGATATATTGCCGAATGCGAGAGCGAAGTAATGACGGCCTCGCAGTTCGTAATGCACCTCCTTGCAATACATACGGCTGATGTCCGCGTCGATAAGCCGGGATTGGAGGTAAGAGAACAGGGCGTGATGACGGAGTGGAATCACGATCACGTCTTTCATTTCAGCCTCCACCGGTCGGGGTGGAGCGGTCAGCATACGGGTTCTCGGTAGTGATGCGCCATTCACAAGCCTCTCTATATACGCCAGGGCCTCGCTCACGCAGTCCGTCCGGCAAATGTATTTTGCCAGTTCCACCAGGTCGCCACCGGTCGCCTCGCGTAGGCTCGGTACAAGACGCCTTGCCGCCTTTCGGCAGTAGGTTTCCTCATACCTGCCCCCAAACCGTACTTGCATGTCTCCACGCATACGGCTCTCCATTGATAACATGACTTTATCCTGCATGGCTCTGTATTTTTGCATTACAACTTGTGCATACGACCAAAGTCTTTCGATGTTTTGCGAGCATCAGTTTTTCCCATTCCGTATCTCCTTTCAGATGATTCAGATTTCTTGCATGATGCATTACAACAGGACCGACTTTCCCACACAACTCACACACCTCGGATTTTAACCTTTCAACCAGCGTTGGTTGTGGTACTGTGATTATATATGGGATATTGTCCACATCTGCGAAAGACGATGGCAGTTTGCGTTTGAAACCTTCATTGTAGAATACTCTGTAACGTAGTTTACCTTTTGCATCGTGATACGGAACAATGATGTCATTTCCTTTTTTGTATTTGTCAATGACCTTACTGATTGAACTGTTTGTTTTTGCTGCAATGGTATGATACATACTGTATTCCATAATGTAGCCAAATTTAGAAGCTGCATACGAGACGTTATTGGCTATACTGTAATAGTTGTAGAATCCTCTGATTTCAGAGTTGTACCGTGCTACTATGTCTTCTATTTTCTTTTTCATCAGTTTGCCCCTCAATTTAGGAAACCACGTTTGAACCCCGTTTTCCATCTTATATTTAATGGCTTCATAGTGTTCCAATCTGTTTTTTACAGTTTCTGTGGCTACCTTGAGGACAACTGTACCATTGAAACTTCGGACTGGTACATTAAACTTGTTACGTTTGGTTACGTCAGTTTTACGGACTAAGACTTCATATCCGAGAAATTTTGCAGGCTTTTGAGCGTTTGTTATCAAAGTCTTTTCTTGCGACATTTCCAAATGCAGACATTCTTGCATATATTGAGTTATGTCAGACTTGATTTTGATACAGTCCGCCTTGCTACCAATAACACCGATTAAAAAATCATCGGCGTATCTCGTGTATTTCAGTCTTTTATAGGTGTCGTCCATATAATCCCTACATGTAACCTTTAGCCGTTCACGTCTAAGTTTCTCATATTTGTCTTTAAGTTGTTTCGCACTTTCGGCATCTTTCGCACTTTCAATCTCAGCTTTCAGTTTGTATATCTGTTCGCTGAGTCTTGAATACTCCTTTGTTAGATGTCTTTCTTTTCCCTTGTTGAAATTACGGGTATATTCTTCCATGTACTTATCGAAACAGTCAAGATAGATATTTGCCAATATAGGACTTATTATACCTCCTTGCGGTGTTCCCGAAAAGGTGTTATGGTATTCCCAATTTTCAATGTAACCAGCATTCAAGAACTTACGGATGAGTCTGAGAAATCTTTCGTCAGAGATTCTTTTCCTCAGAATTCCTATCAATACATTGTGGTCGATGTTGTCGAAGAATCCTTTGATGTCTCCCTCTATGAACCACTTTGTACTTTTGAATGTTTTTTGTATGCGGGTTAAGGCGGTATGGCAGCTTCTGTTAGGTCTAAATCCATGTGAAGAATCTTCAAACACTTCTTCATAAATAGCTTCGAGAATTGTCCGTACTACCTCCTGCACAAGCTTATCCTCAAAGGAGGGTATGCCAAGCGGTCTTTTCTTGCCGTTTTTCTTGGGTATATACTTTCTCCTTGCCGGATCCGGTTTGTAAGATTCATCCTTTAGGGATGCGATGATGCGGCTTATTCTTTGAGTGCTCATTTGGTCTATTGTTTTACCGTCAGAGCCGGGTGTCATATTTCCCGGCTTTGCATAGATGCGTTGGTAAGCCATATAGAACATTTCCACGTTGTACAAAATGCGATACAATCTTTCGAACTTGTAATCCGAAACTTTGCCATGCTTGTTTAAAGCTTTTAATACTTGCTCTGGACTTCTCATAATGTCTCACACATTTTCCGTTGTTTGTATTAAGTTATCTAACTGCTTCCCTTCGCCATGTACAAGGCTTTCCCTTGCTCGGACTACTACGGAAGCTCCGTTCCCATGTCAGATATTCAGAGCCTATGCTCATAGCTTTTCAGCATTCTGATTTAGGGAATCCCCATTTGCTTTCACAATAACTATTTGGCGTGACTGACTGTCGGATGCGACTTACGTTCTGTATCCGCTTATTGCGGTTGCTCAGAAGCCAGTTCTTGCCCTGTTGTAATTTCGGTTTACATAGGGTGCTTCTGCCCGACATTTCAATTACCTTACGTCGGGGCTGGTACAGGTGCCGCAGAACTATCGTTCAACCAATCAGGCTTCATCCTTGTGTCTGTCTTTTCCTCTTGCCATACAGTCGCAGCGTGGTAATTGGCTGACTAATGACTTTACTGACATGCTTCTGTCACCTTTGGGTTTCCCCTCCAGCTAAGTCGTTGAGGATAGGCCTATTTGAACTCTAACCTAATCTCTTGCCAAAGAGATATTTATTGTGTAGCCTATATGGGCGCATCGAAATCGTACCATTCATTGATGCGGTCATTCACTTTGAACGACGGGGTACGCTCGTTCCGTAACGGTGAGAGATACCAGTATTGTCCCGATTTTATGTGCTGCGTATGGTGACCGAGACGTGCCAGAAAATCCACGATACGCACTTGTTTTGCTTCTGCTATGGTCATGTCTTTTTTCTTTCACTTGGTTTCACGAAAATGGTTTAGTTTAGTTTTTTCCTATATATATAAATACTAAAGTAAACTAAATCATACAGGCCCGCGCCCGGCATCATTCTTCATCAAAAAGCATGGCCTCGGTAGGCGTCATGTCATAATAGAACAGCTTGTCCCGTTTGATGATGAGCTTGAGGTTGTCTATCAGGTATTGCATCAGTTTTATCATGACGCTCCGACCACGTTTGAACCCGATTGCCTCATAGGAGACCATCAGGCTTTGCAACAGGTTGTCGAATCCCCGGATAGGCTTTTCCCCGAAAGCGGCGGAGAGGGCTTCCCGGTGCTGTTCGATGCTCAGCTCCGTGAACCCCGTCCGAGCCTTGGGCTTCGGGGGCTCTCCGAACGAGTGTCCTTCCGCAATGACGGGCAGCCCAGTCTCGTTGATGGTGAACGCAAACGGCTTGAACTCCTTTTCCCGGATATGGAGCGCATGGACTTCGCTGATACCGGGATTCTCGTTGCTCTTGCTGATGACAAGCACGGTTTCCGCCTTGTTGCTCATTTCCGTACCAATGTGTCCCCGCACATTATTATCCCCTTTGTTCAAATGGAGTACACAATGGATATGCAGGTCGTACCTTGAAGACCATTCCATCATCCGGTTGATGACTTCCACCGATTCACCGGTGCTGTTGATGTCAAGCATCAGGTCGCGGATGCCGTCAATGATGACCAGCCCATAGCCTTTGTTCTGACGCAGCGCATAGTCGATGACCTCGACACGCACCGACGGCGAATATTCACGCAGGCAGAAGAAGTCGAGATTCTCCGGGTCGGTTGTCGTGGGCAGCCCGGCCAGCCGCAATATGCGCTCCAATACCGAGCGGCAATGGAAACGGCTCTGTTCCGTATCGACGTACAGAATCCGCTGTTTGCCTTCGGGCAGATGCGCACGGTAGTTCAACACTTGTTTCCCGGCCAATGAAGCGGCGACAAGCGCAGAGACATTAAACGTCTTCTTCGACTTTGCCTTTCCTGTCGATGCACTGAAATTGCCGAGCGTGGCAATCGTCGAGTTGTCTATCCAGATGATTTGCGGCGGGGTCTCATAAATGTCCGTTGCCTTGATTTGCGAGGCCAGAAGGATGTCCGACAGGCGGTGTTCATCCATTCCCATATCGGCTGAGCGGTCAGTCTTTCTTTCGTTTTCCATTGCGTCTCTTATTAAGGAACGGTTCTGTGGCGGCGGCTTCCGTCGCCATGCGCACGGCCTCGTTCACTGTAGGTTCATAATTCTGCAACAGCCATTCGTCCAATTCCTCCTTGGCGAAATAGACCATTTTACCGCGCGGTTTGTAGTGCGGTATCTCCTTGCTCGATGTGAGCTTGTACAGCATACTTTCAGAAACCCCGATATACATACAGGCTTCCTGAAACGTGAACACTCTCTTGGTCGTGAAGATGGTATTTTCCAGCAACGTGATACGCTCCAAGAGACTTTCGACCGGTTCCAATTTCTTTAGTACCGATTCGATGGCGGCGAGCCGTCCGCTCATCCGCTCCATGAATGTCATTCTATTCGGCATAATAACATGGTTTGATTTTTGACAATGGAGATGCAACCTCCGTTATGCAGCGCGCTAACGGAGGTCAAAGGTATGTCCGGTAAACGAAGATGCCGTGATTTGGGGAATGATACTATGCGCGTATCATTGCAACTCTCATGCTTTTACCTTTCACATACTTCGCTTCTTGTCACTTCCTGTCATTCTTTCAGCCGGTCAATGGTCTTTCGGATGCCGTATGCGACCGATGTCATGTTGTTCTTGATGGATGACAGCGCGGAAGACAGGGTCGATACCGAAACGGAACGTGTCCCGTCCTTGGACTGCAGGAATGCACCCTTGCCGAGAACATTCTGCCACCGGGACTGGATAAGCGAGTTTTCAAGAAGCGCGTCGAACAGGATTACCACACGGCGGATATTGTTCACTCGGATGGAAAAGCCTTTCTTACAGGCGAAAAGAGCCTCCATGTCTTCAATGCGTACAGAAACACAGAACAGATGATAAGTATTGGCACAAGCCACAATACTTTCCATCTGTTCCGGGGTAAAATCACAGCCAAAAGAAAGGGAGAGATCTGCCGGTCGGTCAATGTGGGGCGGACCGAGCGGAGGCAACGATTCCGAGGTATCATACATCCGTTTCAGCTTCATGCACTCGTCAAACGTGAAATTCGGCGTAGCAAAGCAAATCTGGACGAAACGGGCGTACTCGGTCAGCAGCCCCTTGACGATGTGGATGTTCATTTCGTGGCAGTTCCGGCAGGCCGCATGGTCGCAGTCTATGTACCGGTGTCCGTTTACGAAATCGTCCACATAACGGTGGTACTGTTTACCACCCGACACAACATCGTGGAGATAAACTGTTTTTGCTTCGGTTAGCAGGGCGAAAAGTTCATTCGCCACATCCTTCTCCGCAGCGAAGTGCTGCAGGTGTTGGCTCCCTCCAAAAAGAGAGAAGGCCGTCTTCAGGTCTTTTCATGTCGATTTACCTTTTTGAGTTTATAATATGTGATGAAAGCATTAACTTCGGTTGCGTTCACAACCGGAGCAATGCCATAAATTGATGTTTGTAAATTAGACATGAACCACATAGTGCCGTCAATTAGTGAAACAAACCGTTTACAAGATTCACTGCCTCGTCCTTCTTCTTGTTGATAATCTTGGCATACACCTGTGTCATTTTTACGTCGGCATGACCGAGCAACTTCGAGACGGTATATAAATCCGCGCCGAGCGTCAGCATCATGGTGGCGAATGTATGCCGGCTGGTGTGATAGGAGAACCGCTTGGAGATTCCGGCTGCTTTCGCCCAAGGTTTGAGCTGCATCCTGATTGTATTGGCGGACGGCAGGTCGAACACATTATCTTCCGATGATTTTCCCCCACGTTCCGGCATCCACTTCAACGCTTCAGGAGAGAGGGGCAGGTAAATAGGCTCTTTGGTCTTTTTCATGGACACGGCCAAACGGTACTGTCCCCGGTCAACGAACACGTCTTTCCATTTCAACTTGATTATATCGCTGATGCGCAATCCGCAGAAGCAGGAGAACAGATACGCGCATTTTACTATCTCGTATTCCTCGTGGGGCATAGGAGTGTCAATCAACGCCTGTACCTCTTCGATGGTCATGTACGACCGCATACTCTCCGGCTTACGGATTTTCTCCGACTTCTCAAGCTCGTTGAAAGGGTTGGCCTTCATCTTTTTCTTCCTGACGGCAGAGTTCAACGCACCGTTCAACGCACGGTAATAATTGTGAAGCGTGTAGTTTGATATGTCCTTGCCTTTCGGATGATATTCCGTCAACAGATAAGTGATGTAGCCCCGGCAGAAGTCCCCGTCAATCTGATCCAGTGTGACCATTTCTCCGGCATAGTCTTTCAGTATGCGCATGGCAATCTTGATTTGGTTGCCGTCTTTCTTGCCCGCACTCTCTTGGGCTTCCATGTAAACCTTCATCCAGTCCAACAGATAAGTCTTGTCCTTACGGAATACGATTCCTGCCTCATTGCTGGTCAGTTCGATAATACGTTTCGACTTGATGGCATTGGCGGCATCCATTGTCGCCTGATTCTGCCTACGGGCATTATTATCCGTCTCCGGGATAATATACATCTTGAGGTATTCATACGTCCGCTTTCCATCGCGGTATATATCCAGATATAGACTCTTGCTGCCATCGCTCAACGGCTTCATCCGAAGACGAATCGGCTCTTTGACTTTTGTATGATTCTTAACTCGTGCCATAGGGATTCCTTTCTCATTTTTCCTATTGCAAATATACGGATAAGTATCGAGATTAAGAAACAAATAAGAAACAAAATTGCACCAAATAAGAGCCAATTCACTGAAAGTACTGAAAACAACTGAAAATAAAAATAGGCTTATAAAACACTGATTTATAGCTTATTTATTATCACTTTATTGGGTGTTGTTTGCATTTTGTATATATACTGCGTAAATCTGGAAAATTTCAAATTGTGGCAAAAGAAGTGAAGTTGATGCTCACGTCTATGGCGTGGGCTTTACTTTCATTGCTGCCACAAGGTATTCCAGAACCTCGATATGCGACAATAAAGTTTTGTCCCACGTTTTTTATATGCCTGTTCAAAATCACCAGCCGAAGGGACACAGCATATATTTTCATTCAGCAAATGAAACGGATTATTTTCATTCTATGCACATCTTTCCTGATGAGTTCCTGCGCAACCATTTTCTGTGGATCTAAAGCAAAAGTAACTTTCGACAGCGATATCCGAGAACCAGCCACATTGACCATCGACGGAAGAAAACACACAAACATCACCTTCCCGTATACGACAAAAATCACGCGTGGCTTCGACGAAACAGTCGTAAAGGCAGAAATGAAAGGCCACACAGCCGAGCCGGTCATTGTCAACAAGAGTTTCAATGCTGTCTCTGTCATCAACTTGTTCGATATCCTCGGTTGGGGCATCGATGCTGCTACCGGAGCCATTACCAAGCCGGAATTCAAATTCTATCAAATAGATTTTCAACCGACAGCCGAATCCGAGAATCAAGATCAGGAAAAAGAATAGGGGAGTTC
>UMKK01042611.1_pt1 | contig 12460 bp, 8 predicted proteins | sample 1966281 | NCBI WGS metagenome assembly UMKK01 (sample SAMEA4836175, study PRJEB28245) | human gut metagenome | biome: gut microbiome; material: fecal sample | place: Denmark | collected 2008 | reverse complement strand
TGAGTTTTCCTTGCTATAATGTTCATTTTTTTGACAAAACTCAAAAGTTTTGAACATTATCAGAAACTCAACCAAACCGCTTAGATACGCAGGAAAGTGATTTTGTTTACTGATGTGCGATTTTGAACATTAAACATTATTTTGTTTTGGATAATGTTTATGGAAATCATATGAGGTGTGTTACATTTCATCTGAGAATAATGTTCATAAACCAAGTGAGATCTGGACAAATAATAATGTTCACTTTTTTGCTGTGTGTAACAATAAATATAGTCAAACAAATATGTTTAGGGACAGCTCATAATGTAATGGAGCGGAGCGAAATGGAATTATGAGCTGTCCCTAGGCTGTGTTTGTCAAACCGCAAGTTTTTCATGCAAGTTCTTTTTTGATAAATGATATTGGCTTATTATCTAATGGTTTTCTATCTCTTCAAATAATTGTCTAATGATTCATCAATCAAATTTGCCAATTTTACAATTTCTGAACTATTGTGTTTGGTATATGTGTCTATGATGTAACGAGTATCCATTAATATTCCTAACACATAATCATAATTTTTATCAGATTCTGCTGGCTTCCAATCTGCAGTTCCAACGCTAACAAATTTATATGGTTCTTCGCATTTCCATTGTCTGGCATTAAAAGGCATGATGAAAGCATTATATATGTGTTTATCATCAAATTCAAACATATCGTTTTCGTCAATATATTCACCATATACAATTTGCTTTTCAATGGAAGATGAGGAAGGCAAATGATTTGCAGATCTAGTTATACCATACTTATAATACTTTGCATCCAAAATATAGCAGCTACCATCGTTAAGCATTATGGTATCAGGTTCTAGCGCACTACTTTCAACATTATAGCCTTTTTCAGTAACGATATGCCATTTTGCATGTGGAAAGTAAATATCCTTGGAATCTTCGCCGAAAACGTGATCAATCATATGTTCCCATACATATTCAAATCGATTAACGCCAAAAACAGCGTTGATTTTTTTATCAGTTGTTTCATTTGCGTTGTTTACTATATTAATCATAGCTTGAAACAATTGCCTTTTACTGTCGTTAAAAGTATTACCCAATTCTTCTTTAAGAACAGATAAAAACATACGCTTATTAAATTTTATCGTTGGTTTTTTAGGCTTTGCATCCTTTTCAAAAAACAACCAACCGATTTTATCAAAGCTCTCATGAACACAATATTCATGAATCTTTGTTATGAGGTTATTGTCATTTATTTGATTTGTTTTAGTAATGAATTTTAAATATACGACATTACTATTATTTGTTTGAGGTTGCACTTTCTGTATTGTTCGCTTCCAGTTAATTTTACCATGAGCATTTTCAACATAATGCACTTCTTTTTCAGTATAGTAACCATGAGCTATAAAGTCATAAATTACGTATTGATAAGAAGTGATAGGCATTGATAAATCATTTTCGCCAATTTTATTTTTTATGCTTTCTCCCTCATAATGACCGCTAAACTTTTGAATTGTTGCAATCAGTTTTATGATATCTTTTCTGATTTGCTTTTCGTCATTAGCTAATTCATAACCACGTGGAAAGATAACAGTTGGTAAACCATCAACAAACTTTAAACCTACAAAACCAACATCGGAATTTTCGCTAACTTTAATGATTTCACTTAACATTTTATTGTTCCTGTTTTAATTAATCATATGACTCAAGGATCATTTTTACAATTTCAACTATCAGTTGGACTGGCTTTTTCGACTAAAGAATTATCAAAATTTAAATTATCAACGAAGACATCAAATGCATCTTTTTTAAAAGCTGTAATAAGCTCTTCTAGTGACCTATACTTGTTTTTGAATATCTTTTCTCTGTCAAATTTAAATGCATCATTCCAAAGATACATGAGCACTTTTTCTGCAAAAGCAGAAGAATCATTAAGTTCATTTGCCTTAACAAAATATCCACCTAATCTAGTATCTTCAGAACTTAAATTGCCATCACCATATTCAAGTATTCTATCATTAATTTTTGTCGCAAATTCTGCCCAACTTACATTTCTATCACAAATGTTATTATTGGCATGTTTACAGTCAGCTATATTATTTGGAATACTTTTCATTTTCCAACGACGTTTAAAAGCGGTATCAAGCGTAAATACATTTTGGTCAGCAGTATTCATTGTAGCAATGATAAATAGGTTGGCAGGAATCGTAACAGGGTGCTCATCATCACCATACACTTCTTTTGCAATATCGGCATTATTAATACTATAGGCACTCTCACCGATATTGATGGTTGGATTATCCTCTTTATCAGCCTCATCGTACCTATCTAATAATTGGAATATATCACCGAATATTGCTGGGGCATTACCTCTGTTAATTTCTTCTATGATCAAGTAGTACGAATGGCTTTTATCACTATTTGCAGCTTTAAGTATACGGGTAAATGGTCCAGGAGTAAAAATATACGAAATTGCATCATTACCATGTTCATCTTTTTTTGTTTTCGGCAATATTTGTCCTACAAAATCTGAATATGTGTAGTCTGGATGAAATACAGTTCGTTCCATATATTTGCTGTCTTTACAATAGTCCTCTTTTATTGTGTGACTTTTTCCACAACCGGGTACACCATAAAGTAGAATATTATTTGCAGGTGGTAATTTGAGTTCATTGACTTCTTCTGCGTTATAGTGTTCATCCCAAGAGGCATGCAAATCAGAAGAATCAGAGTATTCTTTTGATGCGTTTTGATTAACAATTACTGCCTTAAAAAACAATTTATCTTGATCTTTTATATCAAGATGTGAAACAAACCAACATGCATCATCGCTAAGCCCTAATTGGTGCCTAGCTAAATTGAGAAAATCACTATTCTTAAATGTATTTTCCTCATCAATTATATACGTGTTATCAGGTCCATATTTGAGCCTAAGTCGCCCATTATGTGATTTACTAGTGTCTTTAGAAATAAGAAGTATGAATTTCCCGTTTTCTATAAGACTATCATTAATATATACTTTGTCAAACACTGAGGCAATAACAAGAGGCGAATCGGCTGAATCGCCTGTAACAAAAGCTCCGCCCTTTCCGTTCTTGAATTTTATATTTGAAGGTTTTACAGCTTTATAAATCATTCCTTTTAATAGCTCATTAACATCATCGGAAGGATTAATTTTATAACCAGCACTCTGTCCAAGAGCTGTAGCCCAGTTTGGCGTTCCGCCACCTACACGAATTGAGTATCCGAAAGCCAGTGATGCGAAATCTAATTTCATAATAATTGCCCCCAAATATGATTAAGTAATATTCCAACTAAATTAACATCCCATCCATTAGCAGCTCTTTTTGATAACTGAGTATAGGACTGTCCCGCAAAATTGATCTCACCATCTTTAAATCCCATGAGTCTGAATTGTTCAGCTACAGAGTATTTTCTTACTACCTCTGTGCCATCAGGCAATGTCGGTTCAACCATTCTCATTTTGTTATGTTCAGGAGATAGTATGGTAATACTAATTCCATCGTTTCTAATATTTTTATTATACAAATCAAAGCATGAGTATTCTGATACAACAAATGATGGAATGCCATAGAAATCTTTTATTCTTTGAATCTGTTGTTGAGATAAATATAATGACTTGTCTGGTTTTTTATCTACAAAATCAGAAAGTCGAAGCCCATTATCAATATGTGGTGGTACCATAGAAAAATTTTCTGGCAAACCACCTAGTCGTGCAAACATCCATAAACGCTCTCTGTTTTGAGGAATGCCGTAATCTTTTGTGTTTAAAATCGCATAATGAAGATCTCCATATCCCATGTCTTTTAGAGCTTGTTTTAATGTATTAAAAGTGTTCTCAAATCTTTTGGTTGCTAAACCTTTAACGTTTTCCAAAAAAATATATTTTGGTTTTTTGATTTCGCAAATACGCAAAATGTCATACATTAATGTTCCTCTGCCATATCTGTCTTTTTCGCCTTGTTGTAGTCCAACCTGTGAAAAAGGTTGGCAAGGAAAACCTCCTGTAAACAGGTCAAAATTAGGTAGTTTTCTTGGATCGATTTTTGTTATGTCACCCCAGTTTTTTATTGGGTTACCATATTTATCTTTATGATTTTCATCGTATAATGCGGAGGCAAATTTATCAAATTCAGAATATCCCACAACATCAAAATTAATGCCAGCTCTCTGCAATCCAAATGTAGCTCCGCCGTATCCAGCAAAGCCTTCAAAAACTCTAATTTTTTTATGCCTTTTTAACTTAACCATTTTTTAATATTCCTCTGTACATATAATATTAAAAATATTATAACATATAAATGCAAGTAATAAAAGTATTATTTGCATTATGATTTTTTTAAATTTTCTTTAATTCATTTTCAATGAATGGAGTATGTTTTAATGTAATATTTTGAGTCTGAACTAAGGCAGTTGATGCACAGCAAGGTCGGATGTTCAACTAGATTTTTGCAATTGAAATTATGCTGTGCAGCCATTTCTTCTTGTTTTTTCATTTAGTATACTTTATTTATTGACACTTGACGTAAAATATCAGAACTCTATCAAACCCAAAACGATCTCACACACCTTCTCCCTCGACACTGAGGGCAGGCAACATGACCACGCTTTTGTTTCATCAATCTATCCTTTACAGACATAAAATACTTTCTTTTGCAGATTGGACACTTCCACCATGCTTTGCCTTGATATGATTCAAGAATTTGATCTGGATAAACTCCGATCAGTATATTTTCTGGGTAACACCATTCTCGCTCTACAAGTTCAGGCTGCATATCTAGTAGTGAATTAAGTCCCGCCAGAGCTTTCTTGTTCCGACAATAAGGACAGGAGTCATCACCGACTTTTCTGTCACGAATAGCTGCGTAGTATTCACCACGGCAAGTTGGACATACCCATTTAACACGAGAACTTGAAGTAGGAAGCACCTCATCAGCCTTCATATCATTACTATTAGACCATTCTTTTGCTAACTCAGGATTCTTATACTGTAGCGAATTAAATCCAGGCAGAACTTTATCATTTTTACAATAAGGACAGGCGTCATCACCGACTTTTCTGTCACGAATAATTGCAGAGTACTCGCCTTTGCAATTTGGGCATATCCACTGGACACGATTGAATGATTTTGAAAGCACTTCGTTCGCTTTTTTATTGTTATTTGGTGACCATTCTTTGGCTAACTCAGGGTCTGTGTCCAGCAGTGAATTCTTTCCCGCCAGAATTTTCTTGTTTCGGCAATACGGACAGTTGAATAAAATTGGCTCGCCACTATTGGCTTCAATAGCAAAAGCGTCCGTTATTCTGCGATAAGATTTTGCTCCACACTGAGGACAAATAAAATGCATTCGTTTGCCAGAGTATATGGTGAATTCCTCAGGAAGTGCTTTGCCGTTCTCCTCATAATCCCACCACTCTTTTATTTGAGGGTATTGCTTAACAAGGTTATTATCGCTTTCCATTAATCGGAATTTGAGACATTTTCCTTTGTGCCGTATATGCAGGTTCCCATTTTCATCACTTTTCATAAGTGAATGAATGCCTGTATATAAGTGCATTTCGCAATCTGGGCATATGAAATGTGCTTTGAACTGAGATCCTTTGCTAAACTGTTCTGGCCGATATGGAGAATTAGCTTCGTAATCCCACCATTGCTCGATCTCAGGACAGAGTTTCAATATGTTATCTTTAGGATCTCCCTTAGTGGAATATCCGCATTCTGGACAGGCGACAGGCAATAGTCTGCCGTCCCTTTTTACATTTACAAATGAGTGTATTTGCCGTGTGAAACTGCTATGACAGGCAGGGCATTTCAGTTGTGCTTCGTAGTGAGAACCCCTTGTGATATTTTTAAACTCTATAGTGTTGTTTTCAGCGTCCCACCATTCCTCTATTTCGGGACATTTGTCAATAAGAGCACCGCTTTGATTTAATCCTCGTATTTTGCCCGCTTTTTGAGTCGCACATTTATGACAATCAAGAAGCATATATAATCCTGTTTGATCATCTCTCCTAAATGAATTTAATGCTTTCCTCTTGACTACCTTGTCGCAAGTGGGACAGTGTATAAATATTATTTCTTGCGAATTAAGCGCTATTTCGTCAGGATTAGATGCATTACTATCGTCCCAATATTTATCTATATCAGGATAATTTTTAGCGATAGAGCCTATTACATTCCTTTTTGGAGAACATTCAATGCATTGCGTAAGTTCATATCGGTCATTTCTTTTGACAATGAGATCGCATATGGCAATATATCTTTCTTCCCCGCAGCTAGGACAACTGGTATATACTTTCTTGCCGGAAGAAATAGAATAGTATTCTGGGTCGTGTTCGTTCTTCTCATATATCCAATGTTTTTTGATGTCAGGAAATAGAACAACGAGAGAATTATTGTTGTTTCGCTTGCCACAGGTTCGGCAGTGTATAACGTGTCCTACACCATTCTTATCTTTTTCCCATGTGTATCTAATGTTTCTTTTTACCGAAGTTCCGCATATAGGACATTTTGTCCAGACTTTTTCACTTGAGGACGCTCCAAAATCAGAGGGCTTCTTACCCTCGTTTGCTTCATAGTCCCAGTACTTTTCGATATCAGGCACTGCGTCAGTTAATATTACCTTATTCATCAAAACCACCTAGAATTGAATTGACCAAATCATATTTTGACAACTTCTTGTCAGGAACTTCGTTGATATCAGTATTGGCAGACACTGTTTTTGATTCAATGACATCTTCTGGTACAAGACTGTTGGCTACTTCAAGAATACCCTCTTTCTTAAGAATGGCATTTGCGGCGTCAGGATAGACATAATCATCAAGAACGTTTTTTAGCTTTCTGATAGTTTCATTTTTCTTTTTAAGCTCCTCTGAGGTATTCTTTGCTTTTATATCTTCAAGCTTTGTGTTTAATTCACTTACAAGGGCTTCAAGCTCGCTGATACGGGCTTCTAGCTCTTGTGCCTTTTTATCACTTGCTCTTTTTGCCTTTATTGCATCTGCCGCCCTAGCCGCAATGTTGGCATAATAACGATCTCGTGTTGTCAATGCTTCTTTTAATTTACTTCGTGAATTGTTTTTGGCAAGAAACGCATCTGCGTCGAGCGTCCTATATGTCACAACTCCATTGAGAAGCCTGTTTTCATCATCTTCATTGACCTTGTTCAGATAGGCTCTGAACTCATCATCACGGCGAAGAGTGTGATCCTCAATAGCATATCCCTTGCCCCTGATATACTCTCCGAACTTCGGGATAGTTACCTTTGCACCGGAGTTTTCAAATCTATATTCATTAAGAAGCTTGATTATTTCATCGATCTTGTAGGTCTTAACTCTTGCCATTTTCCTTTTCCTCCATTTTTTCCATAAGGTATTGCTGATAAGAATAATCAGCGTCACGAAGCCTTAGGACTACCTGAATGATATCTTCAATGTCACCTTTTTCTTTACGAACCTTTTTCACTATCTCGTCCAGCAATCGGCATTCATTTTCTATCTTATTTACATACAAATCTTTTTGGTCTGAAAATGTGTTTGAATCGTCCTTATAGTACTCACAGTTTTTGCAGAATCCCACTTCTCCGCCAGGCCCCATTACCTTGTAGCAATTCGTATAGTTGCCTTTAGCCACATCTTCGGAAAAACACCTGCCGCCATTGTCAAGTGGAATACTCATCTTGACAGGCAGCTTCGGAGTCGGTCTGCTGAGGGAATATGATTGCTTTCCCTTGATAAGCTTTTTAAATTGCCGATAAGTCCTGCATTCGATAAGCTGTGCTATGTTTGAGTAATAGTGTGCAGACATTTCGGGGTTATCGTGCCCTGCAAGCATCATTGCCACTACTGGCGTCGCACCCTCAGCAATGAGATTGATGAGTGCGATATGTCTTGTGTCGCCAAGGTGCAGGTATTCTATGCTTTTCTCATCAGAAAGCCCACTGTTGTTGGCCTCATAAATTATCTTGTAACCATAACGTTCCTGAATGATAAGCTCGAAGAAATAGCGCAGGCAGGTGCGCAGATTTATGTATGAAAAATATCTGCTTGTGTATGGAGTACATCTTTCCCATTTTGCATAGTGCGTTTCTGTTACAAACAGAGTATGAGTATCTGCTTCTGTACAGCCTTTGGTCTTGTCAAGATACCATTCTATCTCTTTTGCAAGCTTTTCGGGAATAGCGTATCTGTTTATGTCATAGTCAGTATCTATCTTGTATGACTTTACCTTGCCTGAGCCTTTGATGCGGTTTCTGCGAACTGCGATAGTATGCTTGCCGTTGATAGTGCTTAGGCAGTTCCTTGGGGTCACAACAAATTCACATGGTCTTAGGGGCAGAACACCTGATATGTTCCACCACATCCAGATAGGGAAGAAGAACAGCTTTTCATCATCGTCTTGTGATTCAGACCAAAATCTTTTGATTATATCATCAAAACGAAAATAGCTTTCAAATGACGCAAGAGAACGTCTTGAGCCGTCTTTGCCGATACGAACTCGTTCGTCAGCATCATCGAATAGGGTCAGCCAATCCAAAAGCTCTTTTTCTCGTCCTGCTGCTGGTATCATTGAAAAGAATTCGGTTATTCTGCCTATCCAGTTGCCATTGTTGCTCTCTAAAAAGGCATCAAGATCCTCAGCCCTGTTATATACTATCCTCTTGGTACAATAGATAATAGATCGCAGAGAGCCAAGTTCCAGCTCGCCCATTTGGCATACTATAAAAGTTTTAAGGTAGGTCTTAAAATTTTCGCAGGTAATTTTCAGATCATCACCGAACTGTTTGAATTTATTTTTGTCGATCTGAAAATTGAAATGAAATCCTGTAGTTTCATTATTAAGTGTCCACCTGTCATCGTCAAAATTACTGTTAGATATTATTCCTTTTTCTTTGTAAGCCAAGAAAAGCCGCCTTGCTTCATTTATTGTTATATCGTCTATTTCTGGTATCGCAAGTATAGCTGTATGTTTATCCATTGTTCGCCTGCCTTATTATTTCCTCCAACGTCACTACAGCTTCAGAGCCGTAGGTTTCTTCCATTACTTTGAGCATTTCCTCAATTCGTGGTGCAACGATATCCGTAGCTATCGCTTTGCAACGACCTTTTTCTATCATATTATTTGTAGCTTTGTATATCCCCTGCAATCGTTTGACTTCACGGACCATAAGAAACATAGTCGTCTTGGTGCTTAGTTCATATTCGCAGGAAGGGCAGTTGGAATGACCAGGGTACGGACATACCTTTCCCATTGCAGTTACAAGACACATACAAGAATTTGTTTTTGACACCGCTTCGCCATTTCCTATGCGGTGCAGTATTTTTAAGATATCCTCTTTTGAATGGTCTTTGTAAATGGACTTGACGATCTCGGTGGAATGATTGATATTCTTTTGCATAGCAGATATGGTGGATTCGACTTCAAGGGGAGACATATTTAATGCTTGTATCATCTTTGTCTGACCCTTTACAGACAGCTTCTTGTATTCATCTCCTGCCACCATTTTAAGAAGCATCGACGGAATAACGGATAATACACCTCGCTCAAAAAGCTCTTTAGCGACAAATTCAGGGGTGTATCCGCTCATTTTGGCGTCTTTAAGATATGTACTTGTGGTCTGTGCGAACTCGCCATATGTGCCTTTGTGAGAACGTGCAAGTGCCGCCAGCATATATCCCTTTACTTTAAATTCGTCATTAGCGTTAAGGATATCGTCTGTAAGAATATATATCATCTGCATATATGACTTGTTAGCCGCCCTTGCTCGGAAATCGGATTCGAGAAATAGCTCTCCGATTTCTTCTCCCATATATCTGTTGATCTCACCGTATGTTGTTATCACCTTGATAAGCGGCTTGTTAGGATCGCTTTTAGATAGCTGAAAGTGTGCTTCAGCTAAGGCAAAAAGTGTGCCTATATGCGTTTCAACGCTCTCCGGGATATGCAGTTTAATTGAAGCAACACCGCTTGTACCCTGCGTTTTGTGTGGGGTAGGTCTGAAAGCCTCAAGTTCATACAGTACTGAATATATGGTGGCTCTTGCATCTGCCTCTGAGAATGTTCCGCTTTCCACCTGCTCCAAGATATCTTTTGGGGCAAGTGTAAGCCTAGGGTGAGGTATCCTTACGAGGTCAGTATTTCTTAATGCACAGAGAAAGTGCATTGAGAGGAAGAGCCATGTATCCGTATATTTCTTTGAGCCTGCCGCATGGGCATACATATCGTTGCCTTCGATATATTTCTTGTTATACAGATGATAGAGTATCTTAAGATAATTGTCTGGATCATAAGCTGAGTTTTTATCGCTGTTGTCTGTATAGTTGTTCATGTAGTATCTATTCTTATAGATAGTCTTTGTGTTGTCATGAACATAGTTTATGAATTCAGCCAAAATATCTCCGACACCATGCTGTAATTCATCAAAGGCACTGTCAACTAAGCTGGCTATTTCTTGGTCTGTGGACTCGTGGAGTTCACCTGCGAGAAAGAATAATATGAAATCCAGAAGCTGTAGAGTGATATCACTGTCAATTCCGAAGCTTTTGGTATATTTTTTAAAAAAGAAAGCTGTTTTAGGAAAGATCTCATTGAGAGTTTTAAGTAGATACTCAGCTTTTTCTTCTGCAGTCTTATTGTAGTTCCTGCAGAATATGTCAAGCCTCTTGTCGAATACACTAATTGCTGACTTATCTATGAATATTTCGTTGTCTTTGATAATGAATGACTGACCGAAGTTGTTGTTGCTTACGAAAAGCTTTGAGACTTTTATATTAAAGTTGGGGTCGTGGATTTTGTAGGATCGCTTTTTGCCGTCAAGATATTCTTTAAAGTTGATCTGTTCCATGTTGCTTTTCTGCCTTCCACAGTGAGTAGTTGAATATTTCATCGCTTACGATCTCATATTCCTTTTCCAGCTCGCTCTTATCCATTAAATATGTTAGCGCAGATTCAGGTGATTTGTCGCCACGCCAGTTCATAAGACCAGCTGCGTCCTCACCGTATAGCGTCAGCTTGACGGAAAACCAGTGCCTGAATATGTGAGGACTTATATTGTTTTCTTGAAGCAGATGCCCATAATTAACTACCTTTTGATCGCTGTCGTTGAGCATTATTGGTATGCAGTCTTTTATGACCTTTTTGAACTCCATGTAATACGAGTCATATGTATACGCCTTGCCTGTTGATGAGTTGGTCAAAGCACCATATTCTTTCTCATAGGGTCTGCCTGTGATATATTCCATATACATATCATAACAGCTCATGAAAGCTTCGATAAAGGCAGGGTATACCTTTTGAACACGCTCTTTTTTGATCCCGCCAACGCTGATAAGGTCTGACCTGAGATTTTTCTCTTCCGTTAGATCAATAAGTACGTTTGTAACTTCGCCGTCAACAGTTTCAAACATGATGCCTGCACCAAGGGCAGAGTCTGCACGGCGGACGTTACAGCATTCAGAAGGTCTTAGGCCTGCAAATGCCCCCAACGCCGCAAGCATAAGAACATTCCTGTGGTTAGCGACGATTTCATTCATTATTATCTGAAAAGAACCCTCGGGAAGATCTCGGAATATCTTCTTGTATTGCGGCTTGAAATTCACCTCAAATACGGGAACTCTTCTTTTGATATATTTTCGTTTTGTCTTGCTGAACACACTTTCTGTCCTATACAGGTCAGCGATCTTTAGCTTCGTTTTGGGATTATCCTCGATCATAAGCTCAAGAAAATCCATAATAACATTGATACATGAATTAACAGTATTCTGGCTTCTGTGAGTATCTTCATTGTCGCCTGGAAGCCTGCACAGCCCATAATCGTTGAGAAAATCTTTGACCATACTAGCTGTGACATCTGTGAGCTTATTGATATGATATTTTTCAAAGAAGATATAGTTGAGGAAAATGCAGACCGTTACACACCTCTTGTCATTTCCACTGAAAACGCTTCTGGAAGCGGTTTTCTTTCCGCTTCGTGCATATTTGTGAAAATCTGTCCACTTTTCGATAATGCCGTCTTTGTTCTTCAAGACGATCAATTGTCTTTGCAAAAGCTTATCTTCGTCATAGACTAGCTTATGGGTGTAAGTACAAAATCTTAGTTCATTCACAATGATCCTCCTAACCATATGTAGGCTCTATTTCTTATATTAAAGTGGCTCATATGTTCGTTTGGTTGGCTAAAAAAAGAGACCATGCGCAACGCATGATCTCTCGTTACTGTCGCACTATTCAATGAATTGGTTATTATTTTTCTACGTTTCATTGTGGCTTAATAGTTTTAACTAATTATATCAAATGGTGCACAAAAATATGTTAATTTTTCTTGTTTGTTTTGTGAAATTTTATAGTTGATTTAAAATTCCTCGCTGTTCACCCAAACCCCGTCTTTTTTATGAAGTATCCTCTGATTTTCAGACCCTCTGAATTTCAGTGAGATGTTTTTCTTTTCGAG
>UMKK01002475.1_pt1 | contig 12591 bp, 18 predicted proteins | sample 1966281 | NCBI WGS metagenome assembly UMKK01 (sample SAMEA4836175, study PRJEB28245) | human gut metagenome | biome: gut microbiome; material: fecal sample | place: Denmark | collected 2008 | reverse complement strand
TTTGCTGAAACTGTCTTTTTCGACAGACTGAGGCAGCATATAATATGCTGCCTTTGTTTGTGTATGCAAAAACTCCCGCACGTAATGTACGGGAGTTTTTTGATACTTTTATTCTTCCCTTTTAGCAAGGCTTACAAACTTGGTAAATTGCTTGTGGAAGAACAGGTTTACCGTGCCAACCGGGCCGTTGCGGTGCTTGGCGACGATAAGTTCCGTTATGTTTTTATTTTCGGTTTCGGGGTTATAGTAGTCTTCGCGGTACAGGAACATTACAATATCGGCGTCCTGCTCCAAAGAGCCCGATTCTCGCAGGTCAGAAAGCATCGGGCGTTTAACCTGGCGTGATTCCACGCTGCGGCTGAGCTGCGACAGTGCGATAATCGGCACATTCAGCTCACGCGCCAGTGCTTTCAGCGAACGGGAAATTTCGGAAACCTCCTGCTGGCGGTCGCCGCTTAAATTACGCTTGCCGCTGCCCTGCATTAACTGCAAGTAGTCGACAACAATTAAATCGAGCCCGTGTTCAGCTTTTAAACGGCGCGCACGGCTGCGCATTTCCATAGCCGTTATGCCTGCCGTATCGTCGATATAAATCTGCGCGGCGCTTAAAGAATCGGCTGTCTGTATCAGCTGAATCCAGTCTTCGTCACGCAGTTCACCGATACGCAGACGCTGCGAATCGATATTTGCTTCGGCGCAGAGCATACGCTGTACAAGCTGCTCCTTACTCATTTCCAAACTAAAAAAGGCAACTACTTTCGGCTTGCCGTCCGTCTGCTTGCCGCTGCGGATAGCAACGTTCTGCACAATATTCAGCGAAAGCGCCGTTTTACCCATGGAAGGACGTGCTGCCAGAATAATAAAGTCACTGCCGTGCAGGCCGCTGGTAAGGTTGTCAAAATCTACAAAACCTGTCGGCAGGCCTGTTAAGCCGTTCTTGTTATTCATTAATGCTTCCAAATCCTTAAAGGAATCCATAACAATGTTGTTAATCGGAACAAAGTCGGTATCCTTTTTGCGGTTGGAAATATCAAGTATTTTCTTTTCGGCGCTGTCAATAATGTCGCTTACGTCTTCGCTGCCTTCGTATCCAAGTTCCGCAATTTCCGTAGCGGAACGCACCAGCTGGCGCAGAATGGATTTTTCTTCGACAATACCGGCGTGATAAACCACATTGGCGGCCGTCGGAACGGAATTGGCCAGCGAAGTGACATAGGCAATGCCGCCAACGTCTTCCAGCTTGCCGTTCTTTTTTAAAACCTCGGTTACCGTTACCAAATCGACTGCTTCATTGCGGTTATAAAGTTCCAGCATGGCGTTAAAAATAACCTTATGCGCCTCGCGGTAAAAATCTTCGGAGCGCAGTTTTTCCATTACTTTGGCAATGGCTTCCCTTTCAAGCAGCATTGCGCCCAAAACAGCCTGTTCCGCCTCTATGTTCTGCGGTGGTACTCTGTCAATCATGGCAAACGCCTTATTCTGCCGCTACGGTTACGGCAAACTCGGCAGAAATTTCCGGATGCAGTTTGGCAACAGCGGTGTATTCGCCAATGCCTTTTACAGCGCCCTTCAGTTCTACCTTGCGGCGGTCAATATCAAGTTTGGTCTGTTCAATTAAGGCTTCGGCAACATCTTTACTGGTTACGCTGCCAAACATTTTGCCGTTTTCGCCCACGCGCACTTTAACAACTACGTGTACTTTTTTCAGCTGGGCAGCAAGCATTACAGCTTCATCCTTGCGCTGCGCTGCACGGTGCGCCTGCGTTGCCTGGTCTTTTTTAGCCTGGTTTAAGTTGGCTGCGTTGGCCTCCTTTGCCATTTTGCGCGGCAGCAGATAGTTGCGGCCATAGCCTTCCGCGGTTTCTACAATATCACCTTTTTTGCCTAAATTTTTAACGTCCTGCAGCAGAATCACTTTCATTATTATCATTCTCCTCTAACCAATTTTATTTTTTGACTTTCAAAACATCAGTAAACAAGCGGCTTTTCAGCTTTTGTTTTTTGTTTAAACTTGCGTTTTTTGTATGTTTTGAGTTTTTTTAGTACGTTTTTAGTACGCTTACTTATGCATAATTTTAAACTATAAAAAGCATATAAAATAACGTCCGATAATGTGCATTATGTCAAATTATGCTTTTTTCAGCCGTTTTTTATGGGGTTTTTATAGGGTTTTTATGGGGTTTCAAACTGTAATAATATTATACTTTACCGCCGAAAATAAAACAAGGGACTGCCCTATATACAGCCCCCTGTTTTTGTATTCTTAACTTTTCTTAACAGTTTTTAACAGCATTTCAAAAAACCTGCCGGGCTCGCCCTCCATTATTGCCATTATCTCGCTGCCGCTCTTATCTTCCAAAGCGTCAGCAAACTTCCGCAGGCACTCTGCGCCGCCGTATACAGCAAGCGCCTTGCCGTCCTTCTCGTTCTCCATCAGTACCAAAAGCCCTTTTACATCTTTTGCTTTAAAACCCATTGTTTTTCCTCCTGTCAAAATAACTGTTGTGTGCTTGTCAGATAAGGCGTTATATCCTCAACACTCCGACAAACTATATACTGCGCCCCATGCGCTTCTATATCGTGTTTAAACTGCTTTTGCCAGTCACTCAGCCGCCCCGTGGGCGTTTTTATCTCGACATAGATAGTCTTACCATCCTTCACCGCCGTTAAGTCTGCAAAGCCTTTATATGCGCCTAATCCCTGCTGATGTCTTATTACCATCCAACCGTCTTTCCGCAACTCGTTTCTAACTGCGTTCTGTATTTCTGTTTCCGGGTTTTTGCGTCCTGCCGCCGCTTTTTTAAAGAACACCGCAAAACCTCCCTTCCTTTCCTGTGTTTAGTCTGCCGGTTCTGTATGTGCCAGTATTTTTAATGCTTCAAGCGGCATGGCTTCTAAAAGTTCCTGCGTGCCCTCTTTCTTGCCCTGCTCGCGCGCTTCTGCTATACGCTTTTCAATCTCTGCCGCGTTTACCTCGTACCGCTCAACAAACATACCCAAATGCTTGCCCAACAACTCCAAAGCCTTTAATTTATCGACCGCACGCACGCCTTTTATTTCTGCGCGTGCTACCGCCGCCAATTCCTGTATAACACTGTCCTGTGTCATTTCCGTACGTTTTGCACGTTCTGCCTTTAATTCCGTTATTTTTTCTTGAATACTAAGTTTTGCTAATAACTGCGCCCCCTGCTCGTTTGCTGTTTTCTCCGAATAACCGGCGCGGATAGCCGCCTGCGTTGCGTTAAGGTCAATTAAGTATTCCTCACAAAAGCGCGCTTGCCTGTCTGTTAATTCCTGCGTTGTTATCATTTGTTAACACCTCCGTTATTTTCTGCCTGCCGTTTCCGCTGTAATTCTTTAAGCGCCCTCTGCGCTGCTGCGTTCTCGAATACATCCGGCGTGCCGCCATAGTACACCGCCGTTTCACCGTCAGCCACCAAAGCTACTGCATTGTCAAAACAATCTGCTATGTTTCCCTCGCTGCCATACACTACAGCCGCGCGTGCCCCGTCCATTTCAAACAAGGCAATTATGTGTGTTGTTCTTCCTTCCATGTTTCCACGCTCCTTTTTTCGCTTAATCTGCTTTTTATATGTTTCGGAGAAAGTACTAACTTTTGAGTTTTACGCTCTATGTAGTAACTACTACTTACGTAGGTTATTGTTAGTATATACTCTTTATATAGTGTGTTATTTTTTAACACAACGTGTTGTGTCAATTTTTAGTACAACGTGCAAAGCCCGTGTTTATGCGTTTGTAGCGTTGTACTAATTTTTAACACAACGTAAATTGTATTATATAGCCGCTTCCGCTAACGCCTTTCGCCTAATATAATCCGGCAACAAATACTCACTGTCACCGCTTATTAGATTAGCTATGTGTTTTATATCATCATCAGCAGCAGGCTTTTTTACCTCGCTGCCAAACCTCTTAACCCATTTTAACAGTATCGCTTTTTTAGGCTCTCCAAACACCCCCTCATTAGCACCGATGTTATAAATGTGCTGTTCCCGCCGTTTTATAGCTGCCTGTATATCAGCATTTTTATATATTGGCTTCTGTGCAGGCGTAGGTATTGGCGACATCAGCGGCATTTCCTGCACAACCTGCGGCGGTTCTGTTACTTGTGGCGGCTCCTGCATTACTTCCGGCACGGTTTCCTGCGCTGCTTCGTTTATCTCATCAGCCGAAAATTCAGCAGTAATAGATGCGCCCGGCTTCAACATCTGCGGCTCTTGCAACTCACCTTTTAACGCACTATGTATTATATATATTCTGCGGTTATTAGATACCGTCCGCCCGTCCTGCGTCTTTACCGAATTTGTGCCGCCATCCGTTTCCTTTTCAAGTTTTGTTTCCAGCAGCCCCATTTTCTCTAACTTTTTTAAAGCCTTGCGCGCTGTTGATATACTGCAATTCAAAACTGTACTTAAACTTCTAACGTTTAAATCAAATTCACTGCTAGCCCTACGCCATATAGCCATATAACAGTTTAAAAGCATTCTTTGCTTCTCTAATTCGGCAACAACATTATTTTGAATTATCATAAATTCCCGGCGCTTGCCGAATTTGTTTACTGCGTCATCAACTCTTTTAATATTCCCGTTCAATCTATCACCGCCTTAAAAAAGCCCTGCAATCAATACAGGGCTATAAAATTTTTCGGTTTTCAATTAGCGTGTAACGTTCTTTTTACTTGTAAAGCGCTTAATCAGAATACGAAAGCAGCGTGGTAATAATTCACGGTTATGCAGCACTATTTCAGCTTCGTTGGCTTCAATGTCATAAGCAATATAGTTTTTCATGGTTTCGCCGGAATAAGGCGCTCTAATATTTTTTATCAGCATTGCACTCCCTCCTGTACTGTCCGCCGCCGTCTACCGTCCCAACACGTACGGTTTAACCGCTCAAAAAAATATTCTGTAATGTGTTGGTAGTCTGCAAAGCTGTACTGCCGTTCTGCCTTTAACAAGCCCCTGTAAAGCAGCTTGCTAAACTCCGGCAAACAGTAATAAAACTGCCGTTCATTCCTTGCGTCTGCCATGGTGTATGGCGGTTCTCCATTCCTGTAATCGCGTTGTATTTGTATTACGCTGCCCAACACTCCAACGCCCTGCATATTGCCTGTAATACGGTTTAAAACAAACCTGCCATCAGTCAGTCGTATTGCCGCAAGTTCGCCTTGTGCCGGTTTTATTGCCGGGTTTACTATTGCTGTGTCATAAGGGTTCAGCCTTACAAAAATTTTTGATACATTACTCATCTTTGTGTCCTCCCTTTCTTTTCAGAAGGGCAAAAACCTGTTATAATAACAGTACCGCAAAAAGCCTGTTCCATTGCTTTTATGCGCCTGCCGTTGGTGTATCGCTATTACATCAGCGGCTTTTATTTTTACCCTTTTAGCCATTTTACAATCCTTCAACATCAAGTAATTTCATCAAGTACCGCCGGTTAACTCGCCCTCTTATGGTCAGCTTTCCGGCGGCTTTTAATTTTTCGTTGGTATCGCGTATTACTTTATACGCTCTGTATTCACTGCACCCCAACAATGCCATAACTTCCTGCGCGTTTAAAAGTGCTTTTTCCTGCTCCATTGCTTCACCTCCTTTATTGCTCATCAGCCAATAAGCTTTCGACTGATACACCTAAAGCCTGCGCCAACTTGCCCGCTGTTAAAGCATTTACATTTTTACCGTTTTTTACTCTGTGCAATATTACACTACTGCAATTCGCTTTATTTATCGCCTGTGTAACATTCATATTTGCATTAGCGCAGGCTATAAATAATTTACGATAATCAATTTTCATCCTCAACACCTCTCGTAACTTTTTAGCTTATATTTTGATTTTAATAACAAATAAGTATATTGTCAAGCTTTTTTGTTATTAAATCTTTTCTTTATATCTTTTTTGTTGTATAATTATTGACAGGGTGATTTTATGATGATGTTTAGAGATTGTTTAAAAAAAGCACGTGAAAATGCAAAACTATCGCAAAAAGAATTAGCAGGCCTTTTGGGCGTACCTGCATCTATGATTAGTCGCTACGAAAGCACTGATACCGAACCGCGCATAAGTTTTGTGCAAAAAGTTATGGAAGTTTTAAAAATATCACCAGATACTTTTTTTAATTATGAATATCCAAAACCATATGAAATTGAATTTGCACAACTACTTCAAGAATACAGACAAATACACGATTTATCTTGTGATGTAATGTCCACGATTTTAAATATACCGACAGAAGAATATTTGTTTTATGAAAATGGCAAAAAATTACCTGATTTAGAGTTAGCAGACCAAATATTAAAACTTACTTTTGAGTGCGACTTATACGAAATGCTTGATGAATTCCGACATTACCTGCCCCAAATATATATTATTTTAATGGACTTAAACAAAACATTTAAAAACCGTGATATTAGTTTTGATATTTATGACAACCATATAATTTTTTGCTATCCTGCATTAGACATTAAAGTAAAATTTCCAATATCTCACTTTGAAGAATTTAAAAGAATAATGGATTATGCAGAAGGTCAATCTTATTATCTTCTTGAAGAAACACAAAAAGACTTATTTGCATTAGAATTTGCCGAACGAATTATAAAATATCAAAAGAAACAAAATAAAACACCGCCGGAACAATCAGAACAAAACGCCCCAAAATAGGGCACTGCCGCCAGTTTCCCTTTCTTGGTAATGTGGTTTTAAAATGATACCCCAAAACAAGGTATCATCACCAGGCATATACGCTAAAATGTTAGGTTTTGTTAGGTTTTAAGAGGGTTTTATTATGCTTGCTAAACTAATACGGATTGCCGGTTATATCGGTTACGGCTTATTCTTTGCCCTGTTCGGCGGCTATCTGCTTGCGGCGGTTATATGCCTTTTCCTTGCGTGGCTTTTAGAGCTTATCGGCTTTAACATTACAAGCAGCGATATTATAAGCAGCACTTTCGGTTTTATTTTGCTGTTGGCCTGCATGATTTTTACCGGACTTGTCGGCGTTGGTTTCGGCATTTCATTTTCAGCGTGGATTAACAAACTATTCGGCGGCGGAAAATAGTTCCATTTCCCAACGTCAAGTTTGCATTTATCCTGTCAATACTGCCTGTTGGTTAAATACTAACAGGTATATTTTTTAATCTGTTTTAAGAACATACGTACCAACATTCAGAAAATTTGTTTATATATATGCCTTTATTATGCGCTCATGTTTGTTTTAAGGAGTTTTTAACGCCTTGCCCTTATAAGTTTATGCATCGAAGTAAAAAACGGCTTAAAACAGCAAAAGCGGCGGCGTAAATAGATTTTCAAGCCGTCAGTTTATGAAATATGCCTGTACTTTATAACGGTTTCAGGTTTTTACAGGTTTTAGGCAATAAAAAAACAGGAGAGCGTTCAAACTCTCCTGCTGTCATTTTACAAGCAGCGTTTTACCATATCCGGGTTATTTATTGCAAGGTCTAAAAGCCTGCTCATAAACCCTGTATAGCCTTTGCCGGTTGCTTTTGCTTTTTCAAGTGTTGCAGGCGATACTCGCAAAGTAATAACCGGGCGGCGGCGTTCTGCTCTCTGCTGTTTTGCAAGCACTGCCATTTGCTTTAACTGCTCCGGCGTAAGTTCCGGGCAATCATCATCAGCAATAACCGGGCGTCCGTCTAATGCGTCAAGTTCTTTTATCTGCTCCGGCGTAAGCTGTTCACCTTCATACATCATTTTGCGGATAATTGCCATAGTACACCTCCGTTTCTGCTTTCGTAGCTTTGCGTGCTGAAATAATTCTTGTGGCGTCGCCCCTGTCCGTATAAACCACAAACAGCACTTTACGCACTAACCCCAAAACAATATACCTGTCCTCCTCCGTGCTGTGTGCTTCATCGTAAAACTCAATGCGGTTTATATCCTCGAAAACATGAGCAGCCGTTTCAAAACTTATTCCGTGTTTTTCTCTGTTGATTTTGTTTTTGCGGTCGTCCCATTCCATAGGGCGGCCACTAATTAGCCTTTTCATATTTTAAGTATAACATTTTGTAATACTTTAGGCAATACACTTTAGGAGGTTTAATATGCCAACCTACTACAACGAAAAAACAAAGAAATATTACTGCAAGTTTTATTATACCGATTGGCAGGGCATACGCCGCCAAAAGAAAAAAGAGGGCTTCACCCTTGCGCGCGATGCTAAAGCCTATGAACAGGACTTTTTAAACAAAGCCGCCGGGGACTGCTCCATGAAGTTTTCCGCCCTGTATGAAAATTACATAGAGGACTACAAGGCACGCCGAAAACCTACAAGCGTTTACTGCCGCGAATATGCTTTCAAAAAGCATTTCCTGCCTGTTTTCGGTAATATGCCGCTAACCGCTATTACTCCTGTAACAATCCGCAAATGGCAAAACGATATAATAAGTGCCGGTTATTCTGCTACATATCAACACGCACTAAATGCTTATCTTTCGGCAGCTTTTAATTATGCCGTTAAGTATTACAAGCTGAAAGAAAACCCTGTAAAACAAGCCGGAGCAATAGGCAAAAGCCACGCAGGGCGTATTGATTTTTGGACTTTAGCCGAATTTAACAGCTTTATTAATACCCTGCAAAAAAGCGGCTCACCGTTTCCCAAAGCAAATATAAACACTGATATTTTAATTTTTGCGTTTACCGTTTTATTTTATACAGGCTTACGCATTGGTGAGTTTTTAGCCCTTACCGTACAGGACTACAACCCGGCAGCGCAAACCCTAAATATAAACAAAACCCTTGCTGTGCTTAACCGTGAAGTTATAATACAGCCGCCAAAAACGCCAAAAAGCAAGCGTGTTATAAACCTGCCTGCCAAACTATGTGCCATGTTTGATAATTACATAGCGGCAATGTACGAACCACAACCACAAGAGCGCCTTTTCCCTATGCTGAATAAATTAAACCTGTCCAAAGCGCTTAAACACATTGCAGGACTTGCCCATATAAAACCAATCCGCCTGCATGACCTACGGCACTCTCACGCCAGTATGCTTATTGAATTAAATGTGTCGCCGCTTGCTATCAGCGAGCGCCTTGGGCATGATGATGTTAAAACCACGCTTAACACTTACAGCCATTTATACCCAAACAAAGGCAATGAATTAGCTAAAAAAATAAACGGCTTAATGCCGTAAATTTAAAAAACAGTACGTTTTTAGTACGCTTATAAAGGCATAAAGCCCGGCAAGCCGCTTAAATACGGCTTACTGGGCTTGTTCTTTTTCATTCTCCTCTAACTGTTTTTTCGCTAACGCGATAATTTGTTTTTTAACTTCTTCAACACTGATATTTTTAAGCTGTACGCCGGCTACTGTCTGATGTCCGCCGCCGCCCAGTTCTTCCATAATAATCTGTACGTTAACGGTACCGTCGCTGCGGGCGCTTACGCCCAAGGAACCATCAACGGAATATTCGGTTATAACAACGCTCATGCAAACGCCGGTAATATTAATCATTGTATCGGCTGCCTGAGCCGCAATAACAGACGATTTAACTTCTTTCGGCGCATTTTCGTAAACAGAAATTACCATGCCCGGTTCAGGCATTTCGGCTTCTGCCACCAGGCGCGATTTAACCTGTACGGAATCAAGATCATCCTTAAACAGCTGGCGCACCATATTCGGGTCTGCACCGCTGCGGCGCAGAAGTGCTGCCGCCTCAAAGGTACGCTCGCCGGTCTGCACGGCAAAGTTTTTGGTATCGACAACAATACCGGCATACAGCGCAGTTGCCTCGCCTTTGGTAAATTCCAGCCTGTCGTTAAAGTAGCCCACAAGCTCCGTTACCAGTTCGCTTGTTGATGACGACGACGGTTCCATATATTGCAGCGTGGTATTTTTAATGGCGTCTTCCGCGCGGCGGTGATGGTCGATAATAATGCGCCACGGAATAGCGTCCAGTACTTTCTGGCTGGCGCAGAGCATTTTGCGGTGGTGGTCAACCAGAACCAAAAGCGACTTGGGCGAAATATGCTTCAGCGCTTCTTCTTCCTCTACCATAATGTCCGCATAAACGTCGTCTTCGTCCATCAGTTTCATATCGTTGCTGCGCAGCGTTTCGGCAATTTTGCGCACCGATTCGTTCTGCCCGCTGACAACAATATAGGTTTCCTTGCCAAGGCTGCGGGCCATTTTTGCCATGCCGATAGCACTGCCGATAGCGTCGAAGTCTTCCATTGTATGGCCCATTACAAAAACCTTTTCGGCAGAAACCATCAGTTCATGCACGGTATGCGCCACAATGCGGGCACGCACGCGCGTGCTTTTGGCCGTAACGGTTGTAATGCCGCCAAAGAACTGTAAGCTGCCGCCTATTGCCACAACAACCTGGTCGCCGCCGCGCCCAAGCGCCAAATCAAGCGCTTTGGCAGCGTTAAGGCTTACTTCTTCCAGGCTGCGGCCGTCGCAGGCAATGCCCACGCTGATAGTGGGCGTAATTTTATTGCCTACCTGTATTTCATGTATCTTATCCAAAACAGGGAACTTCTTTTCCATTAAGTCCTGCAAAGAAGCCTGGTTGATGCCGACCAGAAAACTTTCTTTATTGTTGGCAAGAATAAAGCCGTTTTCTTCTTCGGCCCATTTGCTGAGGACTTCGTTTACTTCGCCGGAGATATTGGCACGCGTGCTTTCGCCCATGCCTTTGGTTACGTCTTCGTAATTATCAAAACGCACATAAGCAAGGCAGAGTTTTTCGTTGGCGTATTTCTGGCGCAAAAGTTCAAAATCCGTAACATCCGTTAAATAAAATATCAGGCTGTAGCCTTTGCTTTCTTTTTTGCCGGCCCTTTCACCTGCCAGCACACGGCAATGGCGCAGGCGGTAATAACGGCCGTTAATTAAAAGCAGGCGTTCACCGTCTTTAATGCTCAAAGCGTCAAAGGCGTTTTCCGGCAGGTCAAAAATTTCTTCCGGGCGTTTGCCGTCTACATTTTTCACCCCGGCAAAACCTGCATATTCCACAAACAGCTCGTTTTTCCACTGTAATTTGCCGTCCTGCCCGAATACGGCCATAGCCACGTCAAGGTTTCTTACGGCATAATGGCTGGTGCGCTCAATATTGCGCACAATGGTATCAAGGTAGCCGTTAAACTGCACTTCTTTGCTGTAAAACTGCCGTCTGGCATACCAGTAAAAGCAGCCTATCGCCGCAAGGCCAACGGCAAGCCACCACCAGCCGTAAAAGGCCAGTACAACAGTAAAACCAACGATGATGCCAAGCGGCACTTTCATATCATTCCAGAAGTTCCAGATTTTGTTAAACATTTTACCCGCTCCCTTTACAGGCTGCGTTCTTTTAAATTACGATTGTCAAAAACAGATTCAAACGCACCCAGAAGTACAATAAATGTAGAAACCAACTGCACCGACAATGCCAGCACTACGCTTACTGCTCCCAGCCATAAAGGCTTGCCGTTTTTCTCAAGCCACCAGTAAATTACAGCCCAGCCCTGAAATAAAAAGGCTACGCTGGTTACGGTTTGGATATTGATGGCAATTTCAAAAGCCAGCTTCGGAGCGTCCGGATAAGTTGCCATAAAGCCCATGGAAAGCGCAAAAGGCCAGATTAAATATTCCGATACACGCCAGTTTTTAAACGGCGGCAGGGGCGCAAAAGCAACGCCCATTTTTGAAAGCACTTTACGCGAGCCCATATAATTGGCAAAAGCAATTATCGGCGAACATACAATAAGCGAGCCGGGCAGGATTAAGCGGATAAGCTCAATCATATCTTTATTGGACTGCACAGCCGCTGCAATTTGCTCCTCACTCATTCCGGCAGCCCTGTAATAACCCTGAGTTTCATTTAAGGCTTCTTCAAGGCCGCTGAACATTATATCCACGGGATTGGTGCCCATTACAAGCATTGCCAGCCCCATGCTTAATAAAATGGAAACAAAGGTTGCCGCAGAACTATATACCAGAGTTTTGGCAGGCGTGTAACCGCGGTACATGCACTCGCCCAGTGCCAGCCCCAAAAGGCCGAACATGGCCATTACGGAAAGAGCCTGCACCGGCCCGAGCAGCGAACCTATAACCGCACCCGCTACAATTAAAGTCATTATGCTCCAGCGCAGGCCGTTGCGCATGCCGCAAACCGCTACCGGAACTGCCCACAGAAAATTAAAAATAACGCCAAGCACCGGCAGATAAGTGCCGAGTATAGCAAACAAAACGGCAATAGCCGCCAAAATACCGGCTTCTACCATTTCAGAAGTTTTTCTTACCAAAATATTCCTCCTTATATCAACGGGCATACGCCCACATAATTATATTTTACAGCAAAAAGGCAAAAAAGCAAAGTAAAAGTAAGCTGCAAAAAACCTGTAAAATTAGTTTAATCAATGTTACAATGAATATAATTAAAACAAAAAGGAGCTGACACAATGGCTGACGCTAAAATCTGTGGGCGTTTCGCCCCTTCACCCAGCGGCAGAATGCACCTCGGCAATATATTCTGCGCACTTTTAGCCTGGCTGAGCGCACGCGCGCAAAACGGCAGCATGCTCCTGCGCATTGAAGACCTCGACACTTCGCGCTGCACGGAAGAAAAAGCGCGCCT